>Ga0209343_10011148_pt1 | contig 10150 bp, 11 predicted proteins | sample RifCSPlowO2_02_FD_184026 | JGI IMG/M metagenome (GOLD analysis project Ga0209343, IMG submission 184026) | Groundwater microbial communities from Rifle, Colorado - Rifle CSP2_plank lowO2_0.2 (SPAdes) (version 2) | ecosystem: Environmental > Aquatic > Deep subsurface > Groundwater | place...
CTGCGCCCCGCCACCCCCACCAATATCCCCTACATCGGCAAAACCCGGGTCAAGGGCCTGTGGGTCAACGCCGGGCACGGCACGCTGGGCTGGACCCACGGCGCGGGTTCGGGCAAAGCCATTGCCGAGCTGATCAGCGGCCAGCGGCCCGAGATGCAGTTTGCCTTTCACGGCGTCTAAACGCGAGGCGGCACCTTTTCCCGACCCGGGAATTGGCGCCATTTTTCAGCCTTGTTTGGGCTTTAGCGGGGCGTATTTGCCCCGCACAATCTCCGGCAACGAGGAGATTCCATGGCTTTGCAATACCAGCTCAAAGAGGGCCACTACCATTTGTACGACCTGAGCACCCCGGCCAGCAAGGTCACCGGGGAACACCGGCTGCGCCTGAAGACGGACACGGTCGCGATTGCGTTCGACGCCAGCACCGGCGTGCTGCACGAACACGGCAGCCCCCTGCGCATCCATTCCTGGGCCACTACCGCACGCCGACGGCTGCGGGCGGCCGGCGCGCTGGACAGCGCCAACGACATCGTGGTGGTGTCCGGCCCGCTGCCTGTGGAGGAGATCAACAAATGCCTGCAGATCAAAGGCTACTGCCGGGGCATGTTTTCCCGCCTGTCCACCCTGCCGCACGGCAAGCTGATCGCGCGGGCACACTAGCCACTTTTGCTACTGTTTTGGTAGCTGTCTACGCTTATTGCATGCGGGATACAGCCTTGTTTGGCATGTAATCTTGCCGCAGAAGCCCTCAAGTGCTTTTTGGGGGTGGTTTGATTTTCTGCATGACGGACTCGACCAGGCCGATGGTCCAGCACATCGGGCAGCCGCGAAAGGCCAACAGCGCACCGAGGGCCGCCGCCCAGGACAAGGCGCCCTGCGTTTGGTGCTGGATGGCCCAGACCAGCAGCCAGATGCCAATGCCGCCCCGCAGCAGATGGCCAATCAGGCTTTCGCTGGCAAATAGGCCTGTGGCACTGCGTTGGAAGAGTTGCTGAAATCGTGTCATGGGGTGCTTTCCGGCAACAGGTATTCCTTCACCAGGGCGCGTGCGCGCTGCAGGCGGCTTTTCGCCGCCTCCCGCGTGATGCCCAGGCAGGTGGCGATTTCACTGGTGGTCATCTCCTGCATATCACGCAGCAAAATGATTTCGCGGTGTGGTGCGGACAGCGACTCCAGCGCACGCACCAGGTCGATGCGCAGCTCGTGCGTGGGCATCCGCGCGAAATGCTGGCGCTCCTCCAGACTCTGCAGGTCCTCCACGCCGCGCATGTACATCAGCGCGGGCAGCATGCACAGGCGCGCCACAATCCGCAGCAGCCAGGCGCTCAGGGCGGACAGGCTGCGCACCGTGCCGATGCGCCGGTACAGGACGATGAGCGCCTCCTGCACCACGTCGTCCACCGCAGAGGAGCGATGGCATTGGTAACGGGCATAACGCCGGACGTCCGGGCGCAGCTGCACCAGCAGGTGCTCCAGCGCCACCGGATCGCCCGCCTGGGCCGCTGCAAAAGTGTGTTCCTGAATTCGCATGGGGTGTCTAACAGTGGTCGGTGGGTTTGCGCCCTGACAACGCACACGCCGGGCAGTAGCGGACCACGCCGGTGAGCATACTCACCACCCCCACGGCCGCGACCGCCAGGCCCAAGGGGGTGGCCTGCAGGCCGACCAAGCCGCACAGCACCATCAGGCAGCCGCCCACGATACGTGCGATTCTTTCCTTGGGGCCGACATTTTTTCGATTGAACATACAAATCCTCTTTGACTCTTTGACAGGGGTGAACGTTTGCCCTGCACGGCTTATTCCGTGCTGGCCCAGGTAAAGAGGGGCGCAAAACGCAAAAGGAATCGCGGGTTTGAAAATAAAGTGGCGCCCAGGGCACGCTAAACCCGCACGATCTCCCGCAGGGGCTTGAGGACGCTGGAGGGTGTCATGCCGAAGGTCTGGCGGAACATGCGGCTGAAGTGGGACGAATCGACAAACCCGCCGTCCAAGGCCGCCTGGGTCAGATTGACGTCGGCCCCCAGCCCGGCCATGGCCGCACGCACCTGGGACCACACGCGGTAGCTGCGAAAACTCACGCCCATTTCAGCGTGGAACAGGTGGTTGAAATGCGAGGCGGACAACTGCGCAGCGGCGGCGGCGCCGTCGCGCCCCAGCGGCTGCTCGCGCAACTGGCGCAGGCACTGCAGGCTGCGGGCCACCCGCGCATCGATGGGCGCGGCCACCGGGCAGTCCAGTTGCAACAGGGACGGCAGGTCGAAGTGGCGCAGATAGGCGTCCATGCTGCTGCGCGCCTGCACCGGCACCGCCGGATCAAAAATCACCCCGCCCCGGCTTTGAAAGTGCGTGCGCAGGCTGCGGGCTTCGGCGGAGTCGGGCTCCAGGTACACCGTGGCGACCTGCTCGCCGCAGGGGTCGAAGAGATGCTCCACGCCGGTGGCGACCAGCGCGCTGTGGCAGCTCTGTGCAGGGGCGTGGGGCAAGTGCAGGGCAAAGCGGCCGGACAAGCCCATCAGCAACACCGGCGAGGCGTGGCGGTGCCAGCCGGTGGCGGGCAGTTCACCACGGTACAGGGCGCGGTCGGTGCCCAGGGTCAAGGAATTGGTAGCGCGCATAGCCCAAACATACAAGTTTTTTTATTCGGCGGTGGGTAAGCTGCCCCCACGCTTGCCGCTGCGCGTGCTGCGCTGCCCCCCGAGGGGGCTGTCGTCGCCTTGGGGCGGCCCGGCGGCGACTCAGCTGCCGCACACCTTTCCACTCTCACGGAGACTTCTTTTGAAACGCCTTGCCCTCGCATTGTCTGCCCTCCTTCTGCTTCTGCTGGCCCTGGCGTATTACAGCCTGCCTGCGCTGTTCAAGCAGCCCCTGCTGGACCTCAACCGCGCCCTCTCCAGCCTGTCGGAAGACACGGTGGCGGTGGGGCCCCACACCGTGCACTACCTGGCGGGCGGCAGCGGCGAACCGGTGGTTTTGCTGCACGGCATTTTTGCCGAGAAAGACCACTGGGTGGACTTTGCCCGGCCGCTGACCGGCCGCTACCGCGTCATCGCCCCCGACCTGCCGGGTTTTGGCGAAAGCGGCCGGCTGCCCGACCAGACCTATGACTACGCCACGCAAACCGAGCGCCTCAAGACCTGGCTGGATGCGCTGGGCCTGAAGCGGGTGCACCTGGCGGGCAATTCCATGGGTGGCACTATCGCGGCGCTGTTTGCCGAGCGCTACCCCGAGCGGGTGGCCAGCGTGGCCTTGATCGGCGCGCCGCACGGCATCAAAACGCCCCGGCCCAGCGTGATGGATGCTTGGATAGCTGCGGACAAGACCCCCCTGGTGGTGCACGACGCGGCGCAGTTCGAACAGATGATGTCCCTGCTGTTCACCCAGCGCCCCTTCCTGCCCTACCCCATCCTGCAGGCCACGCAAGCCGAGGCCGTGCGCAATGCCCCCTCCAACGCCCGCCTGTGGAGCGCGCAACTCAAAGACCGCTACCTGCTGGACGCGCACATCGGCCAAGTGCAGCAGCCCACCCTGGTGCTGTGGGGCGCGGACGACCGGCTGTTCGATGCCTCCGGCGCGGAGGTGCTGCGCGGCCGCCTGAAAAACCCGCACATCCAGCTGCTGCCCGGGGTGGGCCATTTGCCGATGATGGAAGCGCCCCAGGCCACGGCACAGCTGTACACCCGTTTTCTTGGTGATTTAGGCCGATAGCCCCCGTGGAATAAGCGCAAGCAGCTATCAAAACAATAGCAAATGCAGCACCCTATGCCCGCAGTGCCGCGCCGATCTGCGCCGGAATGCGCCGGGGCCGCAGGGTGACCGCATCCACGCAACCGATGCGGAACTGCCCCTCCACCAGCAGCACGTCGCCGCGCCACAGCTGCTGCGCCAGTTGCAAGGAGGCCTGGCCGCGCTCGACCACACGCACGCTGACTGTGAGCAGGTCGTCCAGCTTGGCCGGTAGCAGGTAGCGCACATGGGCCTCGGCCACCACAAAGATGGCGCCGGTGTCGATCTGCAAGGCGCGCTGCTCCACGCCCAGGGCGCGCAGCCATTCCGTGCGCGCGCGCTCGAAAAATTTGAGGTAATTGGCGTAATAAACCACACCGCCAGCGTCGGTGTCTTCGTAATAGATACGGAGGGAAAAAGGGTGGGGCAGCTCGGGCACGGTAGTCAATCGAGGGGATGGGAAAGAGCGCCAGTATCGCGCAGGCACCGCTCCACACGCCGCCCGCAGGCCCTGTCCCTGCGCCGTGCGCCACACCGACGCCCCACCCCCGCGCCTACCAGGCGTTGCGTTTGATGCGTTTGAGCTGGGCGTCCAGGCGGTGCACGCTGTCCTCGGCGCTGGTTTTTCCGGACAGCACCTCCCGCGTGGCGTTCCAGAAGCTTTCGCTGACCTCCGAATACCGGGCCCCGGTCACAGTGGAGGGGCGCGGCGAGGCGGCGCGGAACACTTTGTACAGCTCGTCCAGGAAGGGGTTGGCGGCCAAGACCTCGGCGTCGGAGTAGAGCGCACGCAAGCTGGGGTTGTACGAGCCGTGGATGGAGCGCTCTTTTTGGACCGGGGCGCTGGTCAGGTACATCACCAAGTCGGCCGCAAGGTCGATGTTTTTGGAGTGTTTGGACACCGCCAGTTGCCAGCCGCCCAAGGTGGCGCCCCGGGGGCCGCCGGGGATGGCGGAGGGCAAGGGGGAGATGCCGATCTTGCCTTTGATCGGGCTGTCGGCGCTGTTGCCCATGGACCAGGCGTAGGGCCAGTTGCGCATGAAAGCCGCGTGGCCACTTTGGAAGACTGCGCGGGCGTCCTCCTCTCCAAAGTCCAGCACCTGGCGCGGGGCGATGGTGCCAATCCAGGAGGCGGCGGTTTTGAGTGCCTTGACGGTGTTCGGGTTGTTGATGGTGACCTCGCCCTTGGCGTCCACGATGGAGCCGGCGTCAAATGCGGTCAGCCATTCCATGGCGTCGCAGGTCAGGCCTTCGTAGGCTTTGGCCTGGAACACAAAGCCCTGGAATTTGGTGACACCGGCGGCCCGTTCACCGGTCTGGATTTTTTGCGCCACCAGGGCCAGTTCATCCCAGGTTTTGGGTGGGCGCAAGCTGTATTTGGCAACCAGGTCTTTGCGGTAAAACAGCAGGCCCGCGTCGGTGAACCAGGGCATGGCCAGCAATTTGCCGTCCTGGGTGTTGTTGCGGACAATGGCCTGAAAGTGGTGGTACTCGGCGTTTTTGCTGAATTTTTTGAGGTCCACCAGGTGGTCCTTGATCAGGCCGGGCCAAACCACATCGACCATCACCACGTCCACCTCTGGCGAGCTGGCGTCAAACAGCTTGCGGTATTCACCCAGCAAGTCGGTGGAGGAAGAGGGGGTGGTGTACAGCTTGACGGTGTGCCCGGTTTTCTGGGCCCAGTCGGCGGTATGGCGCTTGCACGACGCATAGTCCTGCCCGTTGGAGCCGCAGGCAATCGTGAGGGTGGCGGCCTGCAGGGACGTGCCCAGGGTCAGCAGCCCCAGTCCGACCAGGGCGCGGGTGCGCAGGCGGTGGAGGGTGGTCTTCATATTTGGAGTCTCCGGTGCAAACCCCAAGCAGCCCCAAGGTTTGGTCAAACAAGCGCGAAATTGCGTAAATTGCCACGACAAAAACGTTTTTGATTATTCCAAAAACGTTTTTGTTATGAATTGGGAGTTTCCCTAGGCAGGGTTGATCGCATGAAAAATGGAGCGCGGCGCCACAGGCAGACACCGAATATCGGGCTTCGCCCGTGACCAAGGAGCCTTAGTCGGCGCTGACTAGCCCCGCGTCCCACAGTTCGGCCGCACCCGCGAAGATCGAGGGCTGGCTTTTGACGCCATGCGCAAGGGCCGCCCCGATCCAGGCCAGGGTGTCGTGGTGGCTACCGGGAACCAGGTCTCTTTGGCGCTCCGCCACCAGCCAGGCATGCAGCCTGGCGTAGCTCAGCGGGTGGTGCGCATACGCCCAGGCCAGGCCCACGAGGTCGGCGTAGCCCTCCTCGCGGCGCACGGCCTTCATGCGCACATAGGCCACGCTGAACTCTGGGCTGAGTCCTACAGGCACGCTGGCGGTGAAGCCGGCGGGCAGCGCCAGCCAGGTGCCGTCCAGGTAGCGCCGGCAGTGGCCCAGCTCGTGCGCGGCCATCAGCTCCAGCGTCGCGTCCAGGAGTTCGGGCTCAATGCGGTCGAGCGTAGCCTGCGCTTCCACGTTGCCGCGCATGGAGAGAACCAGTTTGCAGCGGCCGTCCACGAAGCCCAGTGCCAGCGGTGCGGCGCCGGGCATGGGCTGGGGCTGTACCGTGATGTCCAAAGGCATGCCCGCGCGCTGGGCAAACACCACCACGGGCCAGGCACCTGCCAGCCAGCGCTTTTCTACGGGGGTAAGGTCAGAGGCAAGGCACGCTGCGGCGCTCAGCGCCAGGGACGCAAAAACGAGGATGGATTTCCACACGAGAAGACTCCTGATGAAGGCTCTTCGTCAGCCATGAACGATTCTTGAGCCCGTTTTTTCTGCCCCCAGCGCTACGAGGAGCGCCATGCGCGTGACGACCATGACGACCGTGGGCGCGGACGTGGCCACGGGGACTGATCCGGCGCAGGAGCTCACGCAATACTCTGGTGCGCCCGTGCCAGACACTCCTCAAACGCCCGCGTCACCCGCGACGCCTGCGGCGAGCGCCGCACGATGCTGAAAAAACTGCAGGGGTAGCGAAACAGCTCGGGGCGGATCGGCCGCATGCGGGCGGTGCGCATGAAGGCTTCGGCGTAGTGGTCGGGCAAAAAACCCAGGTACTGGCCCGACAAGATCAGCGTGGCGATGGACTCCTGGTCGTAGCCCGTGGCCTTGCGCGCCAGACGCACCTGCTGGCTGATGTCCATATTGGGCGAGTGGTAGCCCAGGCCCGCAAAGGGGTGGGCGCGCAAATCGTCCCAGGCCAGGTTCGCCAGGTCGGCCCGAAACAGCGCGTGCTGGGCGCCGCAGTACAGCAGCATGGTTTCATCGAACAGGCTCTGGTAGAGCAGCGTCTCCGAACTGCGGTGCCCCGGAATCACGCCCACCTGGAACTGGCCGTCGATCACGCCGCGCTCAATCGCGTTGATGGGCGCCACATGCAAATGCAGTTCCACCTCGGGCGCCTGCGCCGCAAACAGGGCGATGGCCTCGCCCAGGTGCGCCTTGGGGTTGCTGGCGGTTTTGTCGAACACCGCAATGTGGAGCTGCCCGCCCATGCGGCGGTGGATTTCGTCCACGCTGGCGCGAAAGGCATCGGCCCCGGCCAGCAGGCGCAGGGTTTCCTGGTAGATCTGCCCGCCCTCGGTGGTCAGCGCAAAACCGGCGCGGCCCCGGCGGCACAGGGTCAGGCCCAGCCGGGTTTCCAGGTCTTTGACATGGCGGCTGACGGTGGAGGTGCCGATGTTGAGCTCCAGCTCGGCCGCCGCCATGCCCCCGCACTCGACCACGCTTTTGAACACCCGCAGCAGGCGGATGTCCATATCGCTCAGTTGCCCCAGGGCGGCGCGGCTGTTTACTTGCATAAAGTGTCAACTGAATAGTGATACATAGACATTTATAAGAGTAACAGAAGGCCTAAGAATGTGGAACCCCGAACACCACAAGGAGACCCCGTGAACCTGAACGATGCCCAAGCCCTGGCCGCCCCCCGTCTTGATGCCGCCTGGCTCGATGCCCACTGGATGCCCTTCACCGGCAACCGCGATTTCAAGGCACACCCGCGCATGATCGTGGGCGCCAAGGGCTGCTACTACACCGACCAGCACGGCAAGCAGATTTTTGACGGCCTCTCCGGCCTGTGGTGCAGTGGCCTGGGGCATGGCCGCCAGGAAATCACCGATGCCGCCATGCGCCAGCTGGCCACGCTGGACTACTCGCCCGCCTTCCAGTTTGGCCACCCACAGTCCTTTGCGCTGGCCAACAAGCTCAAGGAGCTCACGCCCGCCGGGCTGGACCATGTGTTTTTCACCGGCTCGGGCTCCGAGTCCGCCGACACCTCCCTGAAGATGGCCCGCGCCTACTGGCGTGCCAAGGGCCAAGCCAGCAAGACCCTGCTGATCGGCCGCGAAAAGGGCTACCACGGCGTCAACTTCGGCGGCATCTCGGTGGGCGGCATTGGCGGCAACCGCAAGACCTTTGGCCAAGGCATTGCCGCCGACCACCTGCCCCACACCCAGCCCGCACCCGGCTCCTTCTTCCGTGGCATGCCCGAAAAGGGGGCCGAGTTGGCCGACGACCTGCTGCGCCTGATTGCGCTGCACGACGCCAGCAACATCGCCGCGGTGATCGTGGAGCCCTTCTCGGGATCGGCCGGCGTGGTGATTCCGCCCCAGGGCTACCTGGCCCGGCTGCGCGAGATCTGCACGGCCAACAACATCCTGCTGATTTTTGACGAAGTGATCACCGGCTTTGGCCGCACCGGCGCCTGGACCGGCGCCGAGGCCTTTGGCGTGACGCCCGACATCATGAACGTGGCCAAACAAATCACCAACGGCTCCCAGCCCCTGGGCGCGGTGCTGGTCAAAAAAGACATCTACGACACCTTCATGGCGCAAGGCGGCCCGGACTACCTGCTGGAGTTTGCCCACGGCTACACCTACTCCGCCCACCCGGTGGCCTGCGCCGTGGGCCTGGCCACGCTGGACCTGCTGGAAAAAGAGCACATGCTGGACAAGGTGAAGGCGCTGTCGCCTTACTTTGAGAACGCGGTGCATGGCCTCAAAGGCGTCCCACACATCACCGACATCCGCAACTACGGCCTGGCCGCCGGCTTCACCATCGCCGCCCTGCCGGGCGAGCCGGCGCGGCGCCCCTACGAGATCGCCATGGCCATGCTGGACAAGGGTTTTTACGTGCGTTATGGCGGCGACACCATCCAGCTGGCACCGCCCTTCATCAGCACCCCGGCGCAGATCGACAGCCTGATCAATGCCCTGGGCGAAACCATCCAGCAAACCGCTTAACGCACTTTTGCTCCTAATTTGATAGCTGCTTGCGCTTGTATTACAGGGGCTAGCGGCCTATTTCATACCTAAAAAATCCTTTCCGCACCCATGACCTCTGCCAACCCCCTCCCCACCATCGGCCACCTCATTGACGGCCAGCCCGCCAGCGGCGGCAGCCGCAGCCAAAGCGTGTTCAACCCCGCCACCGGCCGCGCCGAAAAAACCCTGCAACTGGCCGACAAAGCCACGGTCGAGCAAGCCATCGCCAGCGCCCAGGCGGCCTTCCCGGCCTGGCGCGCCACGCCACCGCTCAAACGCGCGCGGGTCATGGGCAACCTCAAAGTGCTGCTGGAGCAACACGCCGACGAACTCTGCGCGCTGATCACCGCCGAGCACGGCAAGGTGCTGAGCGACGCCCTGGGCGAGCTGCAGCGCGGCATCGAAAACGTGGAATACGCCAGTTATGCGCCCGAGTTGCTCAAGGGCGAGCACAGCAAAAACGTGGGCCCCGCCATCGACTCCTGGAGCGAATTCCAGCCCCTGGGCGTGGCCGCCGGCATCACGCCCTTCAACTTCCCGGCCATGGTGCCGCTGTGGATGTGGCCCATGGCCGTGGCCTGCGGCAATACCTTTGTCTTGAAGCCCTCCGAGCGCGACCCCTCCAGCACCCTGCGCATTGCCGAACTGGCGCTGCAAGCGGGCTTGCCGCCCGGTGTGCTCAACGTCGTCAACGGCGACAAGGAGGCGGTGGACACTCTTCTGACCGACCCGCGCGTGAAGGCCGTGAGTTTTGTCGGCTCCACCCCCATTGCCGAGTACATCTACGCCGAAGGCTGCAAACACGGCAAGCGCGTGCAGGCCCTGGGCGGTGCCAAAAACCACGCCGTGCTCATGCCCGACGCCGACATCGCCAACGCCGTCAGCGCCCTGATGGGGGCCGCCTTCGGCTCCTGCGGCGAGCGCTGCATGGCGATTCCGCTGGTGGTGGCCGTGGGCGACGCCACCGCCGACGCCGTGATTGCCGGTCTGAAAACCGAGATGGCCAAGATGCAGGTCGGCCCCGGCACCGCGCCCGGCATGGACATGGGCCCGCTGGTGACCCGGGCGCACTTCGAGAAGGTGCGCGCCTATGTGGACCAGGGCGTGAAGGAAGGCGCCACCCTGCTGGTGGACGGCCGTGCCC
>Ga0209343_10011150_pt1 | contig 10149 bp, 13 predicted proteins | sample RifCSPlowO2_02_FD_184026 | JGI IMG/M metagenome (GOLD analysis project Ga0209343, IMG submission 184026) | Groundwater microbial communities from Rifle, Colorado - Rifle CSP2_plank lowO2_0.2 (SPAdes) (version 2) | ecosystem: Environmental > Aquatic > Deep subsurface > Groundwater | place...
AGTATTTTTGCACGAATGGAAGTAAAATATACGTCCTGAAGGACGGGGTATTAAACCCATTCGATGCAATAAAACTTAGACAAATTCAGAGTTTCCCAACCCTTTCCAAGAAATTTCTTTCCTTTTCTATTATTGTTTTTACTTTTTTCATAAACTCTTTTTCATTTATTTCATCTTCTTTCCTTGCAGCCATAACTTTACCTCCTCATCGCCTAACCAGCCATGTCTTATGCCTTCTAGGAATTTTTCATCTTCCAGTTTTATGTGAGGTGCCTCACCGATATTTTCCCATATAAATGTATGTGTAACAACATAAGCAGTCCTCCTGTTTGCACTTCCAAAGGGATGGCTTATTATAAGATTTTTAAGTAAAAATACAGCCTTGTCATATACGTCGCCTTCAAGTTTTTTCATTTCCTCTAATATTTTGATTATGCGATCTCTATGATAGATTCGATGATAATCTTTTCTTGAGACATTTATTTCTTTTATAATCGTATAATTTGCCTGTACTATTTCTTCAATTGTAGGGTATTTTATTTTTTGTTTGTTAATCATTAGGTGTAATTTGTTTTAAACCTATTAAACGTTATAGCTCTCCTATGGAAATTTCCTTGCAGGACTGTAGCATTTCACAGCCGCTCTATCAGTTCCTTGTGCTTGTCGATGCAGAACTGGACGAATTCTTCCACGCCTTCGGCCCTGCCCTTGTCAAGGAGATCAAAATATATGTTCCTGTAATTCGGGTCGAACGCAAACAGGGGCAGGCCAGCTTTCATCAATACAAACGAATGAATAAGCCTCGCGACCCTGCCGTTGCCGTCGATGAAGGGATGTATTGAAACAAAAAGAAAATGAACCAGCGATGCCAGTATCTGCGGCTCTATTCTCCCCTTGTATTTGCCATAGAAATTGAACATCGCTTCCAGTTCTGCATCTATCTCCGTCTTTGAGTCAGGCAGTTTTGTGACCGAACCTATAATTCTTTTTCTTGTGTAGGAAATCTCGCCTGGTTTCTCCACAAGATTCGTCATAAGGATTCTATGCAGCTTCTTTATCATTTCCAAAGACATGTCCTCTGTTTTGTATACCCTGTAGAGCTCGTCGACTGCTTTTTTGGCGTTGACTATCTCCATGACTTCTTTTGGTGAAAGTTTGGAATCAAGATTGTTCAGCACCCTTTCCACGTCCTTTTCAGAAGCCGTGTTCCCTTCTGTGACAGTCGTCGAGTATACGTGAAGCCTGATAAGGTGCTCCCTGAGCTTTGGAGAATCCTTCTCTATCCTTGTATGTTTTATATTCTTCTGGAAAGCGGAAAAATTGTATCCAAAGATATTTGCAAAGAGTGTTGTTCTGTCTATGACGCGTGCTTTTACGGTCAGCGGCTTTCTTTTTAGTGCCTTTATGAAATTTATACTTTTCATATCTCTGGCAATTTTCAGTGTAGTGGGCTTTGAGAACATCGATTTATCTACAAGATAGGTCTCGCCTTTTTCAAATATTTTCTGAAACAGCCGCCCATACCCTTTTTTAAACGGGATATTGTAATCGATACCGTCTTTCTTCAGCCAGAGAAGAAAAGCAAGCGTATCAGTGGCTTTACTCGTTAATGCAATAACAGGCTTGTTCTTTGAAATAAAGCCGTCTTTTCGCAGTTCTGCCAGAAGCAGCCTTATCTTTCTTTCCCTTGCTTTGAAAATAGCATTCTGCTTTAGTTGCCGGATGAGTTCGCCTATTTCTACATTCCCATTGCTCAGATATACCAGTACATCATATTTTGTCAATGAATTCATATAGTAAAATAAATACGTATAAAACTATTTAAATACATAGTTATTTACATTAAATCTTTACTATACATGCCTAAAGTAAAAAATACGTGCAGTTCACGTTTTCGCCATTTGCAAGTAGCTTTGCAAATACAGGCTGGTTAGTAATGTATGCTGACAATTGCGTTGTTACCAGGCAGGTTGTTGCAGTTAACAACATAAACGCTACGGGGGTCGGCAACATACTGATACAGCATTCCAACATCACGTACGGCAACTTTTCGACGTCATACACTTGCGGGTGGTCATGGTCTTATGACTCACGATTTCAGAAGAGATATTAGCAACGCGTCAAGAAATTCACAAAAGAATCCCGACACGTATTGTGGGTTCACGTACAAGGATAATCGAAGATTCTTGCTGTATCCTGTTTATTTCCCTGAAGAACTATAATACACGGAATATTATCATCTAAAGACGACGGTTCTTTTTATATGTTGCGATCCTAGATAGATTAGGTGAATTTATGAAATACACTATTTTATTGGAAAAGCAGAGGGAGGGTGGATATACCGCACGTTGTATGGAAGTACCTGGCGCAATAAGTCAGGGTGAAACCAAAAAAGATGCAGTCAAAAATGTTAAGGAGGCCCTGGAATTAGTCCTGGAAGTAATAAAGGAGGAAGCTAAAAGCAAAGAGGCCGTGAGTGTGAATGTCGCCTAAACTTCCCGTTATTTCTGGTTATCAGGCTGTAAAGGCATTATCCTAGAATGCATTGAATAATGACTTCAGAAAGCAGATGAAACTCAATGCATTCTGGATGCCATGTTTCAAGATATCCATGGCTTTGGCCATGGGTTATAACGAAACATTTCATCAAAGTTCGGATTCACGCCAGTCAGACAACATGGCGATCATTTAGTTATGCAAAAACAGGTTATTGTATTTTCTGTACCATTACATAGAACCCTAAAGAAAGGCACTCTTTTGGCAATTCTAAAACAGGCAAATATTAGTAAAGAAGAATTTGTTGGCAAATTGTAATCTAGTGGGACATAGTGCGGCCTATGCTTTTTCTATGTTCAGCCCAGCTTGCATTCAGTCAGCTGCGAGAAGAAGTCCCTGTCGTAAATATTGTCGTATATTGAGTTATTGTAGTAAGTCACCGGATAACGCGTTATGTTCAGCGCATTACACGTCTGCTCGTTGGCGCCTTCGCACGGCACGAACAGCTTATACGCGTACGTTCCAAGAACGTCCAATTGCTGTACTGTTGCCGTGTCATTCCTCTGGCCGATAATCCGCAAATTCTTGTCACGCATGCATTCCACGAATTTCTTCTGGTTATCGAGCGCGGTGCGATAGCTTTCCGTGATAAGAAAACGGTCTGTGAGAAGCTGCCCGTCCTTCGTCACGAAAATTTCCTGCGTCTGCTGCTGGCCGTTAAAATCAGTGAAGCGCACAGTCATGCGGTATATGCCGTACAACTCGTCGGTCTTTAGCACTTCAGACGGGCTTTCGTACTGCATTTCGTACAGCGTTCGGACAACGTCGGCCGCGTGGTCCCTGTTCGCCTGCTCCTGCGTCTGGTCGGGCTGGAGCGTCACGTATGCTATTATGAGAACCAGCACGACTATGATGCCGAGATACAATTTGTCTACCATTCTAACCTGTCAATAGATTAGGGAAAAAACGATTTAAACATCAGCTGGGGAAAAAAGCAATTACAGAGGAATTACGATAGACATCGGGAAGCATTTGGAAAGGTAAATGGTATTTCAGGCTTTCATGGTTATATTTATTAAGCCCGGCAATAATTATCTTATGAAATGGGTTTTTCTTGCCTTTGTTGTCGTGCTTATGCTGCTCCCGGCCGTGCTTGCCCATACGGTCACGGTTAACTTGGTAATGCACATAGGCAGTAACATAAATAACACAATACACGTCAATGAAACTGATTATAATGTCTCGCCGTCAACAAGCCTTACATTTTCAAATCTCGCGAAAAAATATATATCGGCCAACAGCACTACAAGTATAGCTGCTATTGTTTCCGCCGGCACACTGCTCAACATAAGAATGAATAATACCTACAATTCCACCCATTACCTGCTGCAGATGACACAGGACAGTGACAAGAACAGATTCCTTATAGCTATGACCAATGGCACATACAATGACATAGACGACAGACTTGCCATGATAGACAACCTGAAGACGGTCTCTTCCACGTTCGGCAAATTCATTACAGTTGCGCCCTCTTCATTCACGACATTCATACGACTTGAATACACGAACGTCGATATCGACAGGATTGTAGAATGGTCAGGGATCGGGCGACTGCTGATAAAGAACAGGGGCCTTACGGGCAGGGGCGTGCCGAACGTGACCCTGGAGGTCGTGAGGTAGTAATGTTCGAAAAATCGAACATATGTTCGAAAAATCGAACAATTTTGACAATCGGGTGAGGGAATGATGAACAAAACAGGACATTGGAATAATCGGCACGAATTTTTTGGCAGCCACACGCCAAGAAAAACACGACATATGCATGCCCATGGCAAGGGTCAGGCGCCTCTGCTCACGCACGCTATCATGGTTGGCTTCAGCATATTTCTCATCTATGCGGTCGTAACCACCCTGACTTCGATAAAAAATGACTACCAGCAGGTTGTCGGCGGCAACGAGGTGAAGGAGATATGCTTCATAATGAAGTCGGCCATAGACAAGGTCTACGCGCCTGACGGCTACAACCTGTCGACAGACACGAATCTCGGCAGCGTTGATATAGACATCCCCGAAAAAATAGCCGGCATCAAGTATTCGGCGAATTTTTTCAACAAATCAATACTGATAAAATCCTCTCCTCAATCCTTTAACGAGACGTGCAAGATAGGCTACAACGTGGCGTATAGAGGCTCGACCTCCGGTGGATTGACAAGATTTTCTTATCTGAAGTACACGAACGGCACCCATGTAATCGAGATGATGAAAGTATGATAAACAACAAAGGAGCAAGGGAAATTCTCGGAAGATTTATTCACCGTGGTGACCTTCATGTTTATGACAGGCAACCGAACAAAAAACCCAGTACCATTCACGTATCTGTACGCGCTACAGTTGGTATACGAAAAAAATCACCGGTGCGTTCCGACATGGCCAAAGGTATCACGCAGATAGATTACATAGTCGCCGCCGGCGTTTTCATCGTTGTGTTTGCTCTTGTTGTCCAGTTCACCTCCAACTATTTCTCCAATATAGGTGACAAGACGACTGTGCGTATAATGACGGACCAGGCCGAGCAATTGCTGGATGTGACTGAACGCGGATTCGAGCCGTTGTCGTGGCCGTACGACTCAAGAAATGACTCACTTATTCTTGCACTGCACCTTGACAACTCAACGCTTGACAGCAGCCAATATGGGCACAATGGAACAATAAGCGGCGCAAATTGCTCTGCAGCCGTTGTTGGACGGTTTAGAACAGGGTGCAGCTTTGACGGAATAAACGATCTAATTTCTATTCCGGCCATGAACATTAATTTTTCGGAAATAACAATTATGGCATGGGTGAATGGTGATTATACAGATCCGTATACGGGCATCATTCAGTCTGGTGACGCCCCACAACCCATCGGCATCGGTTATCGTGACACAACAGGACAACTGACATATATATGGAATAATGATAGTCAAGCCACTTATGATTTTGAGAGCAATCTTACTATCCCTGTTAGAAACTGGAGTTTTGTTGCATTGAGCCTTAATGCCTCGAGGGCAATACTTTACATGAGCAATTCAAGTGGTTTGTTCAACGCTACAAACAGCATTGCGCATGAAGTTCAATATTCAGGTACCGAATTACGTATAGCTCACGATAATTGCTGCAGCGGCAGATATTTCAACGGGAGTATAGACGAAGTCTTGATATATAACAGATCTCTAAGCGACGACGAGATATACAACCACTGGGCTTACGAGAACCTTCTGGACAAAATAGGGCTCATGAGCAAGGCATACAAGCTCTATATTATAGTCAATAACACGGCGCAGTTTTGGAAGGTTGCCCAACCTGTTGAGACTATAACAACTGAAAAGGTGACATTAAACTATACGGATCTTGGATACACCGCCAACGTTCCTTCTACCATAATATACGAAGAGAACGGCTCTGTCGTGCCTTACAACATAAACGGCAAGGTCATAACATTCAGCACGAGCATAACGGCAGGAGCATCAAAGTACTTCACTGTTTATTTTGACGATGACTCGAACTTCCCGGAAAGGAGCGCAACAATATCCGGCGTTGATAACATAACCGAGACCGTAGGCCACGTTCAGGCGTTCCCTCTGGTGCAATACAATTCAATCCTGCTGCTCAACAATTCAAATTACACCCGTGTGATGAATGCAACGGGCATGCCGCGCGATTTCAGCATACGACTGCTTGATCTTAATGGCGCTACGATACTTAATTTCGGCCCGCCGCCCCCGCCCAGCGGCAATGTCATTTCATTCCAGAGATACACACTATATCAGAACGGCACGGGCCACATAAGGCGCGGCAGGCTGTCTGTGCAGACGTGGTAAACATGCGGAACGAATCTGGATCATAATAGAGACGGTGAAAAAATGACGGGAAAAAATAAATCTTCGGAACGAAACGCGGCATCTTCGCATCAAAAAGGATACATATACACGCTTGAGGTGCTCATAGCGGTCTCGGCGATACTTGTAACAATAGTTCTCGTGTTCAACTCAAACCCGGAGGAGGCTGACACCAGCCTGCCTATCATAAAACAAAATGCGTACGACGCGCTCTTTTATCTGGACAAATCTGACGATCTAAGGAAAATAGTTGCAACCGAGGGAATAACGCAACTGGAAAGAAACTTGACTGCATTGCTTCCGAGAAACATCAGGTTCGATGCTATCATATGCACAACAACATGCAATTCACTGTCGTTGCCGTCAAACAGAACTATAATAATAGTTGATTATTACATAGGCGGATACCGCGAAAAATTCGTAAATAAAAAAGTGAGGTTATGGCTATGGTCAAGATTCTGAGAACATCGGGAAAGGTTGGTTATTGTAATGAATGCAGTTAGCAAAAACGATCGCGGACTTTCTCTTGCTCCCCACGGCAAGGGAATACCTTTAGGGCAAGCAGACCGGAAAATAAACTTGGTAAAGAAGCAAACAAAAAGACCAAGAAACAAACAAGCCATAAAAAAACCTGCCCCAATATTTACCCTTGGTTCTGGTCACAAAGGCCAGATGTTCATAATAGCCGCGATATTCATGATAGTCGGCGTCATACTACTGCGTAACGTTCTCAGTCTGCCTGCCTTAACACAGGAGAAGGCTTTCCAGGATATTTCTTACTTGGATCGCAACCTGAACAATGTCAAGAACGAGTTTACATATTTGGCTGGTGTGGCGTCTGTTCAGCCAATACCGAATGCAAGCGCCAGCTATCTTTTTAATTTCTCCGATTATATAAGGGGACAATTCGATTCGAAAATGCTTTATGTGTTCATTTTTTCCAACGGCACGACGAATAACATCTCAGTCACTATTGGTAATTATCTCCAGAACAACATCAGCGGCGTCATAAACCTCACGGACTCAACGCCGACTGGGCAAATATTCAACCTCAATGATAAAAGTTATGTTACAGTCAGGTTCAACGCATCGCAAACGATCCTGAACTTTACAATTAATTACACATTGCAAAACAGGGAGACCGTGGAAAAACTATATGTCAACAGCTCCACAAGGAATCATGTGGCTGCTATATTCGACATAACACTGCAGGACACTGGAATCACTGTACGGTCGAAAAGCGTTTACAACAGGACTTGGTAAAATGGAATCAATACTATCAGTAGTGGTGCTAATAATGATAGCCGTCATTTCAATAGGCATAGCGCTCAGCATAGGGCGGCCCATAATAGACGGGACGGTTAAGACGGCTGACATAAAAAACGCACAAGATGATTTACAGACTATCGACGATTATATACGCAACGTTGTACGCGAGGGCAAGGACGCCGTGCGTATTTTCAAGTTCTCAAGCCCCAAGGACTTCAAATCAGTGCCGGGCGAGGACGCGATACAGTTCTCTTCACTATCATCTATACAGATTGTAGAGTATTTTACAAGATCCATATCAGGAAACATTGTCTTCATATCCGGTAATGACGTCAACTGCGTGCAGAAGGATGGCAATGGCGACGACGTTGATGATTTAGTTGCAGAGAACAGCAGGATAACTGCTGTATTCAAAAAAGTTTCAAGCGGTACTTTGAAGACGGATCTTTTGATAACAAGACTGGTTGATAAAACAAACAACGTAACGGTCTTCATTGGTAATTCTTCTGTCGTGATAAACGAGGACTACTCGACAGCCACGGGCACTGGATACACCGAAATATCCAACGCCGGCACGAACCTTCCTGTTTGCCAGATACACGCCTTTGTAAACTCGACGCTTGACTACGACATTTATTACAAGCTCTACGCCGGCGCTGACTTTATTGTCATGGAAGTAAGGAACATAGGTTAAGCCCTTTCTTTAAGCTTTTCTTGAAAAGAAAACCTTGGAAAAGAAGTATTATAGAAAGCCCTACTGTAAAAGAAAACATATTATAAAAGGTGGCTCATTGTCATTCGCATTCTTCATGTGAGCGCCAGTAAGCCAGAAATATATAGTTGACCCAGAAAAGAATCTGGACATGTTCTGGGTCAACTTATAGCGCTCAAGTAAGTGTAATATCCGAATTGTTTACTTGAAGCGCTATAATAGGTTTCTTTTTGATTGAGATTTTTCTTTACCAAAGAAAAATCTCACTGGCACTTTGGAGCGCCGTCGAATGTGTCCGTTATTCCGCCGCAATTCGACGTTACTATTACCTTCGAGAACGTCGACGGGCAGCTTATTACGGACACGTTGACTATTGAGAAGGTCTGTATGGCCCCAGCATCGAAAGTGCTTACGGGAGAAAAGCCTGATGAGAAGTTTTGCCCCGTCGTGTTGTATATCTGCAATCCGTTTACGCCTATGGTTGTGTAGCCATTGTTCTTGACAATTACACGTGCGCTTCCTGTTGCTACGCTGCCCGCGCTTATGTAGACGTCCTCTATGCTTATCTGCGCGTTAGAACAACTAATTGATTCTGACGTCTTGTTGCTTACTGTAGTGGTTGTGCTTCTAGTGAGTGTTGAGAACCAACCTGAAACAAGGGTTGCGATAGAGACAGTAAATGCTATCAACAAGACCGATGCTATCAGCGGACTTATCCCTTTCATTTTATTTCTCCTTACCCGTATCAGAAAATCATTTGCAAATAAAAAGCACACTAACCAAATTATAGTATCCGCCTCTTTATTTGGTCAGCTATAAATCACATTTAAGCGACGCACTTTGGCGTAGTATCGAACGTATCCGCTATTCCGCCGCAGGTTGAAGTCACTATAACCTTCGAAAATACAGCACACGTTGTCATTGATACGTTCGTTAGATTGTATGTTACTATTGAGCCTGGCGGAAGAGAGGTAGCCGCTATGAACCCAGTAGAGAAGTTCTGGCCAGTTGTGTTCTGCAGGCTGTTTATCCCTATAGTTGCGTATCCCGTGTTTTTCACAATCACGGTGACATTTGCGAACAAAGACTGTCTTATGTAAATGTCCTCTATACTTATCTGTGCGCTAGAGCAGGCAACAGACTCTGACGTCTTGTTACCTACCGTAGTTGTGGTACTCCTTGTAATAGTCGAAAACCAGCCCATTATCAACGTGGCTATAGCAACTGTGAAAGCTATAAGCAATACAGACGCTATCAACGGAGATATTCCTTTTTTGCTTTTTTTCATCTTATCCTCTCTATAATTATTTTTCTTCGTATATAATGTTTAGCTGCACTTAGGCGTGTTCGTGAATGTGTCCCCTATCCCACCGCAATTTGTTGTCAATATTGCTTTTGAAAAACAACTTGGACAGCTGCCACACCCTACACCTGTTATTACAAAATTTACTATCTGGCTTTTATTTAACGAACCAACGGCCGCAAACCCCGTACTGAATCCACTACCTGTTGAGTTTAGTATCTGAAGATTTGTGACTCCGACAGAACTTCCGCCTGTATTCTCAACTATCACCGTAGCTACTTGCGAGCCTACGGTTCCAGCCTGTATGTAAATGTCCCGTATAGAAACGCGTGCGTCAGAGCAGCTGATCGCCTGTGTCGTGGTATTGCTGACTGTTGTTGTTGTGCTTCTTGTAAATGTAGAGAACCAGCCCATTATCAACGTGGCTATGGCAACTGTGAATGCTATGAGAAGCACAGACGCTATCAACGGAGATATTCCCTTCATTT
>Ga0209343_10011151_pt1 | contig 10148 bp, 8 predicted proteins | sample RifCSPlowO2_02_FD_184026 | JGI IMG/M metagenome (GOLD analysis project Ga0209343, IMG submission 184026) | Groundwater microbial communities from Rifle, Colorado - Rifle CSP2_plank lowO2_0.2 (SPAdes) (version 2) | ecosystem: Environmental > Aquatic > Deep subsurface > Groundwater | place: Rifle...
CATCTGCCGCAGTAAGACCAAGACCATAGTCGAATACGCGCTGCGCACCGCGAGCCACGCATTAGGCATCGCCACCTACACCGTCACCCCGCAATTGCCCGCCCAATATCTGGACGAGCTGCCCAGCCCGGAGCAAATCGCCGCGCGCCTGCAAGGATGGGTAGGCGAATCAGACGAAGAGAAAGATGGGCAATGAACTCGATTCAAACTTTACTCACCGACCATCTCGACATCTGGACCGATGCCGATACCGAGAAGAAATCGGGCCGTGGCCGCAGCTCGGGCAATGCGGATCGCGTGTATGGCATCAAGAAACTGCGCGAGTTGATTTTGGAATTGGCGGTGCGCGGGAAACTGGTGCCACAGGATGCGAACGATGAACCCGCCAGCGAGTTGCTCAAGCGCATACAGGCTGAAGAAGCCAAGTTGATTGCGGAAGGCAAGATCAAGAGCAAATCCCCCTCACTCCCCCTTTTGCAAAGGGGGAAAACCACCAGCATCGCATCCGTCCCCCCCTTTGCAAAAGGGGGGCTAGGGGGGATTTCAGTGGATGAAATGCCGTTTGAGTTGCCGCAGGGTTGGGAGTGGACAACATTGGCATCCGTATCCAAAATTAACCCACGAAATGATGCAACAGATAATTCGCCTTCTTCATTCGTACCAATGACAATGATTGGTACGAGTTTTAATTCGTTACACGATCAAGAGCCACGTCTTTGGGGTGAAATCAAGCAGGGGTTCACCCATTTTGCAGAGGGCGATATTGGAGTTGCGAAAATTACGCCATGTTTTGAAAATAGTAAGGCCTGTGTTTTTTCTGGCCTATTAACTGGCATAGGGGCCGGCACGACTGAGTTACATATTGTCAGGCCATTCAATGCGACTCTCGCGCCACGTTATGTTTTGGCTTATTTGAAGTCCCCCCAATTTCTGCTGGTTGGGGAAACGAGAATGACTGGCACGGCTGGTCAGAAGAGATTGCCTAAAGAATTCGTTGAGTCGAATCCATTTCCACTACCCCCCCTCGCCGAACAACACCGCATCGTCGCCAAAGTCGATGAACTCATGGCTCTGTGCGATCAACTGGAGCAACAGCAAACCCACAGCATCGAAGCCCACCAAACCCTGGTCGAAACCCTGCTCGGCACGCTCACCCGCGTCGAGTCGCAACAGGAATTCAGCGCAGCGTGGGCGCGCATCGCCAGCCACTTCGATACCTTGTTCACCACCGAAGCCAGCATCGACCAACTCAAACAAGCCATCCTGCAACTCGCCGTTATGGGCAAACTCGTCCCGCAAGACTCCCACGACGAACCGGCTGAGGCACTGTACGCACGTATCCAGAAGACTAGGGATGCGTTGGTAAAAAATGGGGTCATCAAGCGTGTAACGATAGAAACCAAACCAACCGAAGATGAATGTGATTCGCTTCCAACTGGATGGCTATTGTCGCGACTGGGCACTGTGTTTGATGTCCGTGATGGCACACACGATACGCCGAAATATACGGACGAAGGATTCCCACTAATCACGAGCAAGAACATCTACACAGGCAGTCTTTTATTTGAAAGTGCAAAGTTTATTTCTGAAAAGGATCATCGCCAAATCAGTGAGAGGTCGCGTGTTGATCGAGGCGATATTCTTTTTGCAATGATTGGAAGTATTGGAAATCCGGTGATCGTGGACACCGATAGAGAATTTAGTATCAAGAATGTAGCACTGTTCAAATACTATGCTGCTGCTGATGCAGAACCACGCTTCCTCTTGCTTTACCTCAACCTTGTAGCAGAGACGATGCGAGAAAAATCAGCGGGAGGAGTCCAGTCATTTGTATCGCTTGGATTCTTGAGGAATTACCCTTTTCCGCTTCCACCACTCGCCGAACAGCACCGCATCGTCGCCAAAGTCGACGAGCTCATGGCCCTGTGCGACACCCTCAAGGCGCGCCTCGCCGACGCCCAAGCCACCCAACTCCACCTCGCCGACGCCATCGTCGAACAGGCTGTCTGCTGAGTAGCAAGAGATGACTCCGGCACTGCATAAAATCTGGTGCGACGAAGACAAGCATTACGAATACGAGCACTTTGCGGATTTTAACGAGTGGCTGGATAGTGAAGAGGGGCAAGCTTGGGCGTCACCGTTCCTGATCGCCTCGATCAAATATATACGGGGGATATTCGCAGCCTGTGCGAGGACGCCTGGAATAATTTTGATAAGCCAATCGATCTCAAGTTTTTTGAGCGAGTGAAATTGATGGTTGCACAAGTTTTTAAGTAGGTAAGCTCTTCGAATTTTCGCTTTGATGTACTAAGGAGACGTATTGAGGAGTTGCTCCAGAAGTCCGCTTAGGCAGACAATCGGACGGCCGCAGTGCCCTCCTGACATTCTTCTTGCTCAAGCTGCCCAAAATTTCAGTTGAAATAATTATGACGATCCTTATGGGGCAAGGGAGCGATAGTTGGATTTTGACCTCAACGCAGCAAGCCTCCCGCGCCTAACATTCACCCCGGCCAATATCGCCAGCCCCACGACAAAATAACTGCCGGTGATCAACATGGCGAGGCGGTGGTCGCCTTGTGAAATCCAGCTTACCGCGCCATAGGTCAGCGGCCCCAATATCGACGAGAGTTTGACCGACAACCCCCACAGCCCGAAAAACTCGGCGCGCCGCGTGGCCGGGCTCAACAGCCCCACCAGCGCGCGCCCGGCAGATTGGCTGGCGCCCATGCAAATTCCCGCGAGGTTGGCGGCGGCCCAGAACATCCCGGGGCCTTCCGCGCCCCAGGCTAGACCGACCATCACGATCCAGCCGACCAGCGTCAGGGCGATCGCGGGAATGTGGCCGATGCGGTCCTGCAAATGTCCGAACAGGAAAGCGCCGATGGCGGCGGTGATATTGACCACGAGGATCAGCGTGATGGTCTGCTGCGTGGTGAAATGCATCGCCTGCTGCGCGTAGATCGCGGCGAGCGTAATCACCGTCTGGATGCCCGCCTGGTAAAACACCGTGCAGATCAGGAAGCGCCGCAGGTCGCGGTAATTTCGCGCGTGCTTGAGCGTTTGACCGAGCCGGGCGAAAGATTCCTGCATCAGGTTCAGCCCCTGCAAATGCGGTTGCGGCACGGCACGCTCCTTGAGGAACAGGAAAACCGGCAGGCTGGAAACCGCAAACAACGCGGCGGTGATCAGCATGGTCACCGGCACGAAATCTGCCGCCTGCTGCCCCTGTCCCTGCGCCCAGGTCACATAGGCGAGGCAGGCACCGAGGCTCACCAGCCCGCCGACATAGCCAAGGCTCCAGCCCCATCCGGACACCTTGCCGAGCGAGCGCCCGCGCGCCAGCTCCGGCAAGAACGCCGCGATCAGGTTCTCGCCGCTGCCGTAAAAGAAATTGGAAAGCACGATCAGCGGGATGGCGAGCCACAGGCTGCCCGGCCCGGCAAACGAAAGCAGTGCGGTAAAAACCACGCAGCCGATAGTTGTAAAAGCCAGCAGTTTTTTCTTCGCGGCATACGCGTCAGCATAAGCGCCGATGAGCGGCGCGGTGAACATGATCGCGGCATAGGAAACTGCCAGCGCAGCCGTCCAGGCGAATGTCGCCCAAGGCTGGTTGCCCGCCACCACCGAAACGAAATAGGCATTGAAGATGGCAGTGATGACCACCGTGGTATAGCCGGAGTTGGCGAAATCGTACATGGCCCACGCCCAGACTTCTCGGGGTGCGACGTTTTTGGCAAGGGATGGGCGCATGTTTTTTCTTGACTGTCATGGGCGGACGGGGGGATATTGTTGACCATTACCGCCTCAAACCAAAATGGTTTCTTAACACAAAACTGCGCCATTCCCGCCAGTGCGTGAATGAGGGGGAGCATGTTGAACCCAAATAATCCTTAGAAAAAACTGCGTCATACCGGCGCAGGCCGGTATCCAGTTGATTAACAAATTCCCACGCCAGTGGGACAACACCATTGTTTTGTCCGCTTTGCGGAGCTTTTTTTATTGCTGGATTCCGGCCTGCGCCGGAATGACGGCCTAATGGATAATCCGGGTTGAATACTATGAATAACACCTCCGGCTTATTGCTGGCAACCATCCGGCGGCTCGCGGCCGAACTGCACTCTCGCCCCGAAGATGCCATTCAGGTGGCGCTGGACAGTTCTCTCGAACGCGATCTGGGTTTCGATAGCCTCGGGCGCGTGGAATTGCTCACGCGCCTCGAACAAGTCTTCGGGGTCAGTCTGCCGGAACGGGTGCTGGCCTCTGCCGAAACTCCGCGCGATCTGTTGCAGGCGGTATTGGCCGCCGCTCCCGCCACGGCGCAGCCCGCAAACATAATCAGGGACGAAACCCCGGCATGGGTACAGGCCGAACCGGCGGATGCGCTGACGTTGCCGGAAGTGCTGGATTGGCATGTGCGCGCACACCCGGAGCGCACGCATATCACGCTGCAGGATGCGGAGGGCAACGAAACCGCGCTGACCTATGCCGCGCTGCGCGACGGTGCCGAACAAATCGCGGCGGGGCTGCTGGAGCGCGAATTGCAGCCCGGCCAGTCGGTGGCGATCATGCTGCCCACCAGCCGCGAATATTTCTGCTGTTTCCTCGGCGTGCTGCTGGCGGGCGGCGTGCCCGTGCCGATCTACCCGCCTGCGCGTCCCTCGCAGATCGAAGATCACCTGCGGCGCCATGCGGGCATCCTCTCCAATGCGCTCGCCACTATCCTGATTACGGTGCCCGAGGCAAAAGTAGTGGCAAGGCTGCTCCGGGCGCAGGTGGAATCGTTGCGCATGGTGGTCACGGCGGACGAGCTATCCGGCGTCGGGCGCGCGCCGGGCATCCCGCTCAAGCCCGAGGATATCGCGCTGATCCAGTACACCTCCGGCAGCACCGGCAACCCAAAGGGCACCGTCCTGACCCACGCCAACCTGCTCGCGAACATCCGCGCGATGGGCAAGGCGCTGCACGTTACCTCCACGGATGTGTTCGTCAGCTGGTTGCCGCTGTATCACGACATGGGGCTGATCGGCGCATGGATGGGCAGCCTGTATCATGCCTGCCCGCTGGTGGTGATGTCGCCATTGAGCTTCTTGGCGCGCCCGGAACGCTGGCTGTGGGCGATCCACAAGCATCGCGGCACCCTGTCGGCCTCCCCCAATTTCGGCTACGAACTGTGCCTGCGCAAAATTCCGGACGCCGCGCTCGCAGGGCTCGACCTGTCGAGCTGGCGCATGGCCTTCAACGGCGCAGAGCCGGTCAGCCCGGAGACCATCATCCATTTCGCGCAACGCTTCGGCCAGTACGGCCTGCGCCCTGATGCGGTCGCGCCGGTATATGGGCTGGCCGAATGCTCGGTGGGATTGGCCTTTCCCCCGCCGGGGCGCGGCACGCTGATCGACCGCATCAGGCGCGACAGCTTCATGCGCACCGGCCATGCAGAACCGGTCGATGGCGACGAAAAAGATGTGTTGCGCTTCGTGGCATGCGGTCGGCCGCTGGCCGACCACGAGATCAGAATCGTGGATGCCACGGGGCGCGAGCTAGGCGAGCGCGTGGAAGGTCATCTCGAATTCAAGGGGCCGTCCGCCACCGGCGGCTACTTCCGAAACCCGGAGCAAACAAAATTACTGTTCCACGGCGAGTGGCTGGATTCCGGCGATTTCGCCTATCAGGCCGAGGGCGATATCTACCTGACCGGGCGCTCGAAAGACATCATCATCCGCGCCGGGCGCAACATCTACCCCTATGAGCTCGAGGATGCCGTGGGCGATATCCCTGGCATCCGAAAGGGCTGCGTCGCGGTGTTCGGCAGCCCCGATCCGACCACCGGCACCGAGCGTCTCGTGGTGCTGGCCGAAACGCGCGAGACTGCCCCCGCGCAACTGGAAGCCCTGCGCGACCGGATCAGCGCGCTGACACTGGACATGCTGGGAATAACGGCGGACAACATCGTGCTGGCGCCGGTGCGCAGCGTGCTCAAGACATCGAGCGGCAAGATCCGCCGCGCGGCCTGCCGCGAATTATTCGAGAAGGGGGCAACGCCGACGCGCACGGTATGGTGGCAAATCATCCGCCTGGTGTGGATCAGCATATTGCCCCAGATGCGCCGCAGCCTCAGGGTGGCGTCCGATGTCTGCTACGCCGCGTACACCTGGGCGCTGTTCTGGGTGATCGCGCCCTTGATCTGGTTGATTGCCGCACTGCTGCCCCGTCCCGCCTGGAGCTGGGCGGCCAGCCACGCGATGGCGCGGCTGTATGCGCGCCTGTGCGCAACGCCGCTCGTGGTTCGCGGCCTGGAAAACTTGTCGCCCGAAGCACCTTGCGTGCTGGTGTCCAACCACGCCAGCTATCTGGATGGCATCGTGCTCGTCGCCGTGCTGCCGGGCAAACTCAGCAGCGCCGGGTATTTCAGTTTCGTCGCCAAGCGCGAACTGCTGGATAGCTTCGTGTCGCGCACCTATCTGAAGCGCATCGGATCGGATTTCGTCGAGCGCTTCGAATCGCAGCGCAGTCTGGAAGACGTGAAACAGGTCGCGCATTCCCTGCAATCCGGACACAGCCCGATATTCTTTCCGGAAGGCACATTCAGCCGTGCGCCCGGCCTGATGCCGTTCCGCATGGGCGCATTCGTGGTCGCCGCCGAAGCGGGCGCGCCCGTCGTGCCGGTGAGCATACGCGGCACCCGCTCCATCCTGCGCGACGGCCACTGGTTCCCGCGCCGGGGCATCATCACCGTCACGATAGGCAAGCCGATTGCGCCGGAAGGCAAAGGCTGGGCGGCGGCCATCCGCTTACGCAACACAGCCCGCGCGGAAATCTCGCGCCGCTGCGGAGAACCTGATCTTGCGGCGGGTGTAGCACCTACCAGATCACCGGCAGACGAGCCGTTCGAAATACATGAATGAGAAGCGCTCGATGCAGCTTTCTGGATGAAGGGCTCATCGCCCGGCAGAATAAAAAAGTGGTAGCATGAAACCGGCTGAAATAAGCTCTTGGTTACAAATACTGTTGAAGTTCGATTATGGGGAATTGCAATGCGTAAAGTTATTTCGATGATGCTGCTAGCCGTTTTGAGCAACAGTGTGATGGCGGAACTGATCAATGTCGGCAGCAATGAAAATACGACTATCTACGTCGATCCCTCTACCGTCAAAAAGACGGGCAATACGGCAACGATGTGGCACCTGACCGACTTCAAGACGGCACAACAAGACATGGGCGAGAAATATATGTCTGCCAAGGATCAAAATGAGTACGACTGCAAGGAGATAAAATCGAGAAGGCGCGCTTACTCCCAGCACTCCAAAAACATGGGCAAGGGCAAAGTGGTTTATAGCGACACTTTCACTTCGAGGTGGAAGCCGGTTCCCCCTGACAGCGGTATCGAAATTCTGTGGAAATTCGCTTGTATTAAACGTTAGCCTCTTTTGAATCGCTCACCTGTTAGCGTATAAGCCAGCCTTTCGCCAATTCGGAATTTCGCGACTCGGCACAACGCATACTATTTTCCGGTCAATTCTTTATAGCGCGCCTTGTCGGCGTCATAGCGTGCCTCTATGGCCGTTTTTTCGGCGGTGGCTTTTTCCAGATCCTGCTTCAGTTTATCCAGCCTTGCCTGCGACTCTTGCAAATCATCCTTCAATGTTTGCGGGATGGGTTTGCCAGCCTTGGTCAACCCATCAGCCTCTTTCTGGAAGCCCAGCAGGCTGCCATTGGCGGTCTTGACCTGCGAGCTGATACTGTTAACGCGGGCATCTATCTGCTGCAAATTACGGCTGCGCGCCAGGTCGATTTCCTTTTCGTTGCTATAAGTATTGACCAGCGCCTTGTCTCGACGCTTCGCCTCCAGTGCCGCTTCGTCGGCAGCGCGTTTTTTGGCCTCCGCCTGTTCGTTGGCACGGCGCTCCTCGGGAGTCAGCACTTCCTTTTTTTCTATCACGCGCCCACCTTTATCCAGTTCGGTGCGATTTTTATTGGCATATTCCGGCGGTATGGTTTCGCCATAGTGCGTCGTTCCCTTGTCATCCACCCATTTGTACATCTTTGCCGCAACGGGCAAACTGAAGGTGATGCCGATGGCAAACACAACAAGCAATCTGGTCTTAGTCATTTTTTACTCCATAACGGTTACGATAAGATTGTACGGCGGCCAGATTCTGCACCAGCGCCGCCTCACCCTGCAAATAGCCGAGTAAATCATCCAGCGTGGCGATAGACACGACCGGAATGCCAAAGTTTCGCTGCACCTCCTGCACGGCAGAGAGTTCGCCCTGTCCGCGCTCCATGCGATCCAGTGCAATGGCCACGCCGCACGGCTCCGCTCCTGCCGCGCGGATCAGCTCAATGGATTCGCGCACCGAGGTTCCGGCAGAAATCACATCATCGATGATCAGCACCCGGCCTTGCAGCGGCGCGCCTACTGTCGTTCCGCCTTCGCCGTGGTCTTTGGCCTCCTTGCGGTTATAGCAAAATGGCACATTGCGCCCCTGCTCCGCCAGGGCGATGGCCGCACCGGCAGCCAGCGTGATGCCTTTATAGGCCGGGCCGAACAGCATATCGAAAGGTAAGCACGACGCGAGTATTGCCTGCGCATAAAATTGCGACAGGTTCCTCAGCGATACGCCATCGTTGAATAATCCGGCATTAAAAAAATACGGCGACGAGCGCCCTGCCTTGGTCTGAAACTCTCCAAAGCGCAGTACATTTTGCTGCACGGCGAAGCGAATAAAATCCTGTCTAAAACTGAACATGGCAATTTCGGTAGGTTGGGGCAATGGGTGTCATTATAATGGCACACTCGATAGCACTGAAGAAAACCTGAAATGATCCCCCCTTCTTCTTTTTTGGGGAAAAACCATGATGAGCACCCAAAAAATGACAGGCTGGTTTAACTGATGCCGTACGCAGAATTACAGCACGAGCTTGACGAGCGCGCCGCGCTTGGGCTGCTGCGCCAGAGGCAAGTGCTGCAGTGCCCGCAGTCGCCGCACATCGTTATCGGGGGAAAACCCTATCTGGCATTTTGCAGCAACGATTACCTCGGCCTAGCCAATCACCCACAGCTCATTGCCGCACTGCAACAGGGCGCGTCCCAACATGGCGTGGGTGCGGGCGCGGCACATCTGGTGAGCGGACACAGCATCGCGCACCATCAACTTGAGCAGGCGCTTGCGGCATTCGTCGGCAAGCCTGCCGCGCTGTTGTTCTCCACCGGCTATATGGCGAACCTCGGCACGGTACAGGCGCTGGTCAGCAAGGACGATACGGTATTCGCCGACAAACTCAACCACGCATCATTGAACGATGCGATGCTGCTGTCGCGCGCCACGATAAAACGCTATCGCCATAACGACATGGCGCAACTGGCACAGTTGCTGGAGCAGGCTGAAAGTGGGCGCAAGCTCATCATCACCGATGCGGTATTCAGCATGGACGGAGACCTCGCGCCATTGCCGGAGTTATTGGCGCTATGCGAGCGGCACGATGCGTGGCTGCTGGCCGACGATGCGCATGGCTTCGGCGTGCTGGGGGCGCAGGGGCGCGGCTCACTGTTTAACTTCAAATCCCCCCCAACCCCCCTTTTGCAAAGGGGGGAGGATGCAGATGCGAGCTTTGATAACCCCCCTTTGCAAAAGGGGGGCAGGGGGGATTTGATTTCGCCGCGCATCATCTACATGGCGACGCTGGGCAAGGCCGCCGGGGTATTCGGCGCGTTTGTCGCGGCGGAACAGGTGGTAATCGACACGCTCATCAATCACGCGCGCAGTTATATATACACCACGGCCACGCCACCCGCATTAGCCAGTGCGGTGCTGGAAAGCCTGAAACTTATCGGTCAAGGAGACGCGCTGCGCGAGCATCTGCGCGGGCTGATCGCGCAACTGCGCAACGGGCTGTCGGATTTGCGCTGGCCATTGATGCCGTCGGATACGGCGATTCAGCCGCTGCTGATCGGCGACAACCATGCGGCACTGGCGTTGAGCGAGGCGCTACGCGAACGCGGCATATGGGTCGCGGCGATCCGTCCTCCCACTGTACCGCAGGGCACGGCGCGCCTGCGCATCACCCTTTCTGCCGCTCACAACACAGCAGATGTAGCGCGACTGATCGAAGCATTGCATGAGCTTGCACAGTAACAAAAAATTCGCGCA
>Ga0209343_10011156_pt1 | contig 10145 bp, 8 predicted proteins | sample RifCSPlowO2_02_FD_184026 | JGI IMG/M metagenome (GOLD analysis project Ga0209343, IMG submission 184026) | Groundwater microbial communities from Rifle, Colorado - Rifle CSP2_plank lowO2_0.2 (SPAdes) (version 2) | ecosystem: Environmental > Aquatic > Deep subsurface > Groundwater | place: Rifle...
TCTTGCAAAGCCGTAATGACCGGAGGCCATACGAACTTCATGCAGAACAGCACGAAGATGAAGAAGGCAACGGATTGGCCAATCAGGGTTGCATTAATGTTCACGCCAACACCTCGCTCGTTCGTTGTCCGTTCATAACCTCAAGAAATCTTGAGAATTACTGAACTTGGGCCAGGAACGGGTTAGCGAAGGTGAAGAACAGTGCGATACCAACACCGATCATGGTCACGGCGTCGAGCAGGCCGGCGACGATGAACATTTTCACTTGAAGCATCGGGACCATTTCCGGCTGACGCGCAGCGCCTTCCAGGAACTTGCCGCCCAGCAGGCCGAAACCAATGGCGGTACCCAGGGCACCCAAGCCAATCAACAGTGCAACAGCGATCGCGGTCAGACCAACTACAGTTTCCATCTTTCCTCCCGACTTTTACGTCGTATTGGTTAAGGTTTTTCTAAGGGTAAAGCGGTAAAACAAAATCGGTACTTCTGTTGCCCTTGCGGGCGTCCACTAAAAAGCCAAGGCCCCCTCATCCGCCCTTCGGGCACCTTCTCCCGAGGGAAAAGGTCATCAGGTGCGCTGCGCGTCTTTAATGGTTGTCTTCGTGCGCCATCGACAGGTAGACGATGGTCAACATCATGAAGATAAACGCTTGCAGGGTGATGATCAGGATGTGGAATACCGCCCACGCCCACTGCAGTACCACACCCAGGCCACTGAGCCAGAGCAGGCCACTGCCGAACATCACAGCAATCAGGATAAATACCAGTTCGCCGGCGTACATGTTGCCGAACAGACGCAGAGCCAGAGAAATCGGCTTGGCGATCAGGGTGACGAATTCGAGCAGGAAGTTCACCGGAATCAGCAGCGCCTGAACGAACAGGTTCTTGCTGCCGAACGGGTGCAGGGTCAGCTCGCCGATAAAGCCGCCGATGCCCTTGACCTTGATGCTGTAGAAAATGATCAGGGCAAAGACCGAGAAGGCCATGGCCAGGGTGGCGTTAGGATCGGTGGTGGAAACGGCACGGAATGGGATGTGCTCATTACCGCTGATCAGAATGGCCAACTGCGGAATCCAGTCAACCGGGATCAGGTCGATGGCGTTCATCAGAAACACCCAGACGAAAATGGTCAGGGCCAGCGGGGCAATTACCGGGTTACGACCATGGAAGCTGTCTTTCACGCTGCCATCGACGAATTCGACCAGCACTTCGACGAAGTTCTGCAGGCCGCCAGGTTGTCCGGAGGTCGCCTTCTTCGCCGCCATGCGGAACAGCAAGACGAAAAGCAGGCCGAGGGCAACGGACCAGCCGAGAGTATCGACGTGGAACGCCCAGAAACCCATTTCTTTGGCTTCTTGTGCGGTGTGGGCAAAGCCCCAATCACCATTAGGCAGCTGCCCGTAAGTCAGGTTCTGCAGGTGGTGCTGGATATAGCCCGAAGCGGTTTGTTCTGCCATGTTTGCCTCAAACGCCTTAAGGTCTCGGAAGTCTTTTTTTCATCAGCAGGGGCGAAAACCAATTGACCAACTGGGTCAGGAAGAACACGCCAAATACCGCCAGCGGTTCCAGAGGTTTCACACCTGCAAAGGTCAGTGCAAACAGCACTGCCGTTAAAACCAGTTTGCCCGCCTCACCGGCATAAAAAGACCGGACGATGGCTTGAGCAGCCCGCGCTCCACTGAAACGGAACGCCTTGTGGGCGAAATACACATTGGGTAGCCAGGCAATCAGGCCACCACACAACCCGGAGTAACCTGCCACTGCGCCTTGCCACTGCAACAACACCAGCGCCAGTAACAGCAGTACCAGCAGTTGCACCAGCAGCACCGGGAAAACAGCCAGACGATGGAAGGGCAGGCGATTCGGCGTGCGAACGTCCATCTTGTTTTCCTGAAAGCTGAACTCGGGCGTCGGCACCTGAAAGTAAATAAATTGGCATAGTTTGTGCCGACGAAATGCGCGCAGAGTATAGGGGTGCTTCCCCCCCCATTCAACTGTCGGGTAGTGATTTCCGACTACTCGCTACATGTGCAATTGTTTCAGCGGATGTGGGCCAACACGCCCTGCAACTCGTCCAGCGAACTGTAGCGAATCACCAACTGGCCTTTTCCCTTCTGCCCATGCTTGATCTGCACTGGAGAGCCCAGGCGCTCGGCCAGGCGCTGTTCCAGGCGGCTGATATCCGGGTCGGCCTTGACCACCATTGCAGGCTTCTCTTTGCTGTTCAGCCACTGACGTACCAGTGCTTCGGTTTGGCGCACGGTGAGGCCTCGTGCGACAACGTGTCGCGCACCCTCGGTCTGCTGTTCCGCCGGTAAACCGAGCAGGGCGCGGGCGTGGCCCATTTCCAGATCGCCGTGGGATAGCAGGATCTTGATCTCTTCCGGCAGGGCGATCAGGCGCAGCAGGTTGGTGATGGTCACCCGGGATTTGCCCACGGCATCGGCGACCTGTTGCTGGGTCAGCTGAAATTCCTGCTGCAGGCGCTGCAGGGCCATGGCTTCTTCGATGGGGTTGAGGTCTTCGCGCTGGATGTTCTCGATCAGGGCCATGGCGATGGCGGATTCGTCCGGCAGTTCGCGGACCATGGCCGGGATCTTGTCCAGTCCAGCCTGCTGGCTGGCACGCCAGCGGCGTTCGCCGGCAACGATTTCGAAGCGACCTTCGGCAATCGGCCGCACTACGATCGGCTGCATCACCCCGTGGGCCTTGATCGACTGCGCCAGTTCTTCCAGAGCGGTGGCGTCCATATCCCGGCGGGGCTGGTATTTGCCGCGCTGGATCAGGTCCAGAGGCAGGTACTGCAGTTCGCGGCTGTCGACCTGGGCGGCTTCTTCCTGCAAGGCGCTGACACTGGTGCCACCAAGCAGGGCGTCCAGACCGCGTCCCAGTCCTCGTTTCTTCACAGCCATGGGAATTTCCTTATGCGGTTGCCGTGTGGGCACTGGCGCGCTGACGACGGACCAGTTCGCCGGCCAAGGCCAGGTAGGCGATGGCACCACGGGATTGCTTGTCATACACCAGCGCCGGCATGCCGAAGCTGGGAGCCTCGGCCAGACGCACGTTACGCGGAATTACCACGTCGTAGAGCTGGTCAGGGAAGTGTTGCTTAAGCTGGGCCGATACGTCGTTGGTCAGGCTGATGCGCGGGTCGTACATGGTGCGCAGCAGGCCTTCGATCTTCAGCTTGGGATTCAACAGTTCGGCGATGCGCTGGATGCTGTTGACCAGGTCGCTCAGGCCTTCGAGGGCGTAGTACTCGCACTGCATGGGGATGATCACCCCATCGGCGGCCACCAGGGCGTTGATGGTCAGCATAGACAGCGCCGGCGGGCAGTCGATCAGGATGTAATCGTAATTCTCGCGGATCGGTGCCAACGCATAACGCAGGCGACTCTCCTTCATTTTCATTTCCAGCAGCGAGACTTCCGCGGCGGTGAGGTCGCGGTTGGCCGGCAGCAGCTGGTAGCCACCGTGCTCGGAGAACTGCATGGCCTCGACCAGGTTGCATTCGCCGATCAGCACGTCGTAGATCGAATGCTCCAGGGCATGCTTATCCACACCGCTGCCCATGGTGGCGTTGCCCTGGGGGTCCAGATCGATCAGCAGCACGCGGCGCTTGGTCGCAACCAGCGAAGCCGCCAGATTGATGCAGGTGGTGGTCTTGCCCACCCCGCCTTTCTGGTTGGCGATTGCGAATACCTTAGCCATGTTGCGTTCCCCCTAGACCGAGCGACGCAGTATCAGCAGATGACGCTGACCTTGGCAACCGGGAACCTTGAGCACGTGGGTGGCGCTGAGGCGGAAGTCCGCCGGCAGGGCCTGTAGTTCGTCATCCGGGTGCACGCCTTTCATCGCCAGCCACTGGCTGTGCTCACTGCCGAGATGGCGGGTCCAGTTGCTGAAATCTTCCAGCGAACTGAAGGCCCGGGAGCAAATACCATCGAATGGCTGCTCGGGCTTAAACTCTTCGACCCGGCTGTGGATAACTTGCAGATTGGCCAGTTTCAACTCCAGCTTCACCTGGGTAAGGAAGCGGGTCTTCTTGCCGTTGGAGTCGAGCAGGGTGAACTGCCGCTCGGGAAACAGGATGGCCAGGGGAATACCCGGCATGCCGCCACCGCTGCCGACGTCCAGCCAGTTATCCCCAGCCTCTGCGACAAAGGGCACCACGGACAGGCTATCGAGCAGATGACGCGAGACCATTTCGTCCGGGTCGCGCACCGCGGTGAGGTTGTAGGCCTTGTTCCACTTGATCAGCAGGGCCAGGTAGGCGAGCAGTTGTTCGTGTTGCTGCGCGCTGAGTTCGACGCCCAGCTCGCGGGCACCCTGGCTCAGTTCTTCGGCGTGACGGGGGCTAACGGACATCAGGCACTGTGCTCCAACTGCTGACCGGCAGTGCGCTTTTTCAGGTGGATCAGCAGCAGGGAAATCGCCGCCGGGGTCACTCCGGGAATCCGCGAAGCCTGGCCCAGGGTCTCGGGGCGAGCGTTGCCGAGCTTGTGCTGAATTTCCTTGGACAGCCCGGAAATCCCGTTGTAATCGATATCGGCCGGCAGCTGGGTGTCTTCACTGGCGCGCAGACGGGCGATCTCATCCTGCTGACGGTCGATATAGCCGGCGTACTTGGTCTTGATCTCGACCTGCTCGGCCACCTGCGGGTCCTGTGCGCCGCCGCCAGTGATGGCCACCAGGCCGGCGTAATCGATTTCCGGGCGCGACAGCAGGTTGAGCAGGTTGTATTCGTGGGTCAGCGGCGTGCCGAAGCGTTCGGCAATCGCATCGCCCTGGGGTGTTGCCGGGCGGACCCAGGTGCTCTTCAGGCGTTGTTCTTCCAGGGCGATGGCTTCGCGCTTGGCTTCGAAAGCCGCCCAGCGCACATCATCGACCAGCCCCAGCTCGCGGCCTTTGGCGGTCAGGCGCAGATCGGCGTTGTCCTCGCGCAGGATCAGCCGGTATTCGGCCCGCGAAGTGAACATGCGATAGGGCTCCTGGGTACCCAGGGTGATCAGGTCGTCGACCAGCACGCCGATGTAGGCCTCATCGCGGCGCGGGCACCAGCTGTCCTTGCCCTGGGCACGCAGCGCGGCGTTGCAACCGGCGAGCAGACCCTGCGCACCGGCTTCTTCGTAACCGGTGGTACCGTTGATCTGGCCGGCGAAGAACAGCCCGCCGATCACTTTGGTTTCCAGGCTGTATTTCAGGTCGCGCGGATCGAAATAGTCGTATTCGATGGCGTAGCCGGGCCGCACGATATGGGCGTTTTCCATGCCGCGGATGCTGCGCACCAGCTGCAGCTGCACATCGAAGGGCAGCGAGGTGGAGATGCCGTTGGGGTACAGCTCATGGGTGGTCAGGCCTTCCGGCTCGATAAATACCTGATGGCTGTCCTTGTCGGCGAAGCGATGGATCTTGTCTTCGATCGACGGGCAGTAGCGCGGACCCACGCCCTCGATCACCCCGGAATACATCGGCGAACGATCCAGATTGGCCGCGATGATCCCGTGGGTGCGGGCGTTGGTATGGGTGATCCAGCAGCTGATCTGCCGCGGCTGCTGTTCGGCGCGACCGAGGAAGGACATCAGCGGCGTCGGCGTATCGCCAGGCTGCTCGGTCATCAGCGAGAAATCCACCGAGCGGCCATCGATGCGCGGTGGCGTACCGGTTTTCAGCCGACCTACGCGCAGCGGCAATTCGCGCAGACGTTGGGCCAGGGCAATCGAGGGCGGATCGCCGGCGCGACCGCCCGAGTAGTTCTGCATGCCGATGTGGATAAGTCCACCGAGGAAGGTACCGGTGGTCAACACCACGGAATCCGCGAGGAAGCGCAGACCCATCTGGGTGACTACGCCTTTGACCTGGTCGTTTTCGACGATCAGATCATCGGCGGCCTGTTGAAATATCCACAGGTTGGTCTGGTTTTCCAGGGTTTCGCGAATCGCGGCTTTGTACAGCACCCGGTCGGCCTGCGCGCGAGTGGCTCGTACGGCAGGGCCCTTGCGGCTGTTCAACACACGGAACTGGATGCCGCCGCGGTCGGTGGCTTCAGCCATTGCCCCACCAAGGGCGTCGATTTCCTTGACCAGATGGCTCTTGCCGATGCCGCCAATGGCCGGGTTGCAACTCATCTGCCCGAGGGTTTCCACGTTGTGGGTCAGCAGCAGGGTCTTTACCCCCATGCGTGCCGCCGCCAGTGCGGCTTCGGTACCGGCATGACCGCCGCCGATGACGATCACCTGAAAACGGGAAGGGAAATCCACCACGCACCTCGTGCCTGTTGAGAATTTTGGGGGGCTTTTGGGTTGAAAAGCTGGAAAGGCGGCAAGTATAGGGATTTAGCCGGTGTGAAAGAAGCCTTTTGCACAAAAAATAGCCAGCTGCTCGGGGGGCTCGAACAGGTCGATCGGTTAATAAAGAATAAAAGAATGAATTTTTATAAAGCCTTGTTTATATGTTTATTACTTAGCAACGGCTTTTCTGTGGATAGATTGCTACAGGCCAATGGAATCAGGGCATACAGCGATTGAAAAGTCTGTGCTGATCCTGCCATCTGCCTGTTCAGTTGCCGTACGCAAGCTGTGGATGGAATGCATGGTTATCCACAGGGGCGGTTATCCTCCGTTTTATCACCGGGTTATAGCCAGGGCTTAGGCCGGGTTTTCCACAGGGCTTAGGTGGATAAATAAGTGCGTGGACACCTATATTTCGCCCAGGCGAAGGCCTGCCTGGAGGGCATAAATGAGGTTTTGAGAGGGACGCTACGTTGGATGGGTTAGGCGCAGGCGGGCAATAGTGAAGACGACAGGAAGTTCGATGTGCCGTAATCCATCAAGAATATGGTGCAGATGATGGGTTACGCAGCGCGTGGGATTGGCGGTGATTACGACTTCAATGCTCTCGCCGCTAACCCATCCTACCTGTCTAGACGATGTTATTTGCCGATACAGAAGCTGGAAAAGATCCGCCCCAGCAGGTCATCGGAGCTGAACGCACCGGTGATTTCGCCCAGGGCCTGCTGGGCCATCCGCAGGTCTTCTGCCAGCAGTTCACCGGCCCCGGCCAGGGTCAGCTGAGCATGCCCGTGTTCCAGATGTGTGGCGGCCTGGCGTAGCGCCTCCAGGTGGCGCCTGCGGGCGCTGAAGCTGCTCTCGGCGGTCTGCTCGTAGCCCATGCAGGCCTTGAGGTGTTCGCGCAGCAGGTCCAGCCCCTCGGTCGACCTGGCCGACAGGCTGATGGTGATATGACCGTCATTGCAGGCTTCCAGGACTATGGCCTCGCCCGACAGATCGGCCTTGTTGCGAATCAGGGTGACCTTGGCCGGGTCCGGGCGCTGGTCGAGAAACTCGGGCCACAGGGCAAAGGGATCGTCCGCTTCGGGGGCCGTGGCATCCACCACCAGGAGGATGCGGTCGGCCTCGCCAATGGCCTTGAGCGCACGCTCGACGCCGATGCGTTCGACCTGATCCTCGGTAGCGCGCAGGCCTGCGGTGTCCACTACATGCAGGGGCATACCGTCGATGTGGATATGTTCGCGCAGCACGTCGCGGGTGGTGCCGGCGATCTCGGTGACGATGGCCGCCTCGCGACCGGCCAGGGCATTGAGCAGGCTGGACTTGCCGGCATTCGGCCGGCCGGCGATCACCACCGTCATACCGTCGCGCAGCAAGGCACCCTGGCCGGCCTCGCGCAGCACACCATCGAGGTCGGCACGCACGCCATCAAGCAGACCGAGTACATGGCCATCGGCGAGAAAGTCGATTTCCTCTTCGGGGAAATCGATGGCCGCCTCGACATAGATACGCAGGCTGATCAGGCGCTCGGTGAGGCCATGCACGCGCCTCGAGAACTCGCCCTGCAGCGAGCGCAAGGCATTGCGTGCGGCCTGCTCGGAGCTGGCCTCGATCAGGTCAGCAATCGCTTCGGCCTGGGCCAGGTCGAGCTTGTCGTTGAGAAAGGCCCGTTCGCTGAACTCCCCCGGGCGCGCCAGGCGCGCGCCGAGCTGGACACAGCGGCGCAGCAGCAGGTCGAGCACCACCGGGCCGCCATGGCCCTGCAACTCCAGCACATCCTCGCCGGTAAAGGAGTTGGGCCCAGGGAAATACAGGGCCAGGCCTTCATCCAGCACCTGCTGGGCATCGGCGAAGAACGGCCCGTAATGGGCATAGCGCGGTTGCAGCTGACGTTGGCAGATGGCCTGGGCCAGTTGCCCCGCCAGAGGACCGGAGACACGGACGATGCCGACCCCACCACGGCCTTGAGCGGTGGCAACGGCGGCTATGGTTTCGCGGGCTAGTTGCATGGGGTTCTCCAAACGGGGCATAGCAAAACGCCCCTGAAGAGGGGCGTTTTGTTCAAGCTTAGAAGCAACCTGACTTTAGGCTTCGGCAGCCTTCGTCGCTGCTTCGATCTTGCGGGTAATGTACCACTGCTGTGCGATCGACAGCATGTTGTTGACCACCCAGTACAGCACCAGGCCGGCGGGGAACCAGAGGAAGAAGAAGGTGAAGATGATCGGCATCAGCTTCAGTACCTTGGCCTGCATCGGGTCCGGCGGCGTCGGGTTCAGCTGCTGCTGGATAAACATGGTCGCGCCCATGATGATCGGCAGGATAAAGAACGGATCCTTGATCGCCAGGTCGGTTATCCACAGCAGCCAGGGGGCCTGGCGCATTTCGACGCTTTCCAGCAATACCCAGTAGAGCGCGAGGAAGACCGGCATCTGCACCAGGATTGGCAGACAGCCGCCCAGCGGGTTGATCTTCTCTTTCTTGTACAGCTCCATCATCGCTTGGGACATCTTCTGCCGGTCGTCGCCATGCTGCTCTTTCAACTGAGCCAGCTTGGGTGCAACGGCCCGCATGCGCGCCATGGACTTGTAGCTGGCGGCCGACAGTGGGAAGAAGATCAGCTTGATGATCAGGGTGAGGAAGATGATCGACCAGCCCCAGTTACCCAGCAGGTTGTGGATAACTTCAAGCAGCCAGAAGATCGGCTGAGCCAGGAACCAGAGGATGCCGTAGTCGACGGTCAGCTCGAGGCCGGGCGACAGGGTCTTCAGATGACCTTGTAGCTTCGGGCCGGCATATAGAACGGCACTGGTTTCGCCCTGAGCGCCGGCAGCAACCTGAATGGCCGGGCCGGTAAAGCCGACAATGTAGTTGCCTTGGCTGTCTTTGCGGGTCTGGATCTGGTTGGTGCTGTCTTTGCTTGGAATCCAGGCAGTGACGAAGTAATGCTGTAGCCAGGCAACCCAGCCTCCTTGAACGGTTTCTTTGAAGGCTTGTTTGTCGATGTCTTTCATCGACACTTTCTTGTACGGCTCTTCGGTGGTCCACAGCGCACCACCGAGGTAGGTCGCAGTGCCGGTGGCAGTGGTGGAGGACGGATCATCGCTGCCATCACGCTTGAGCTGGGCGAACATGTTGCCGCTCCAGGCCTTACCACTCTGGTTGTCGATCAGGTAGCTGACAGTCAACTGATAGGCGGCAGGGTCGACGCAACCTGGTTTTTTCTGCTGCTGCTCTTTTTCCGAGCACTGCGGATTCAGGCCGCGGATGAAGGTGAAGCGCTTGATGTAGTTGACACCGTCTTCGCTGAGCTTGAGATCGACCTGCAATTGGTCCTGGCCTTCGGCCATTTCATAGCTCTGCTTGTCGCTGCTCCACAGGGCACGGCCGCTGGACTTGTCCGGGGCATTGCTGCCAATCAGGCCGCTCTGGGCCAGATAGACCCGCTCGCCACCGTTGTCGAACAGCTGGAAAGGCACGTCGGGACGGTCCTGACGGCGTGGGTACTGCGGCAAGCGCAGTTGCACCACATCACCACCGCGGGGGTCGATGGCCAGTTCCAGGACATCGGTTTTTACCCGAATCAGTTGATCACTGACGGCCTTCGGGGCAACGCTGATGGACCCTGGCTCGACTGCAGTCGCTGCACTCGGAATATCGTCACTGCTGACAGCAGTGGAAGCAGTGCCGGTAGTATCCGGCAAGCCCGGAACACTGCTGCTGACCGCGGCGGTTTCAGTCGGCAGGGCAGCTTGACCGTAGTCCTGGTTCCACTGGAGAACCATCATATAGGACACGATTGCCAGGGCGACGATCAGGATCGAGCGTTGAATATCCATGATTATTCGGCCATCGAAG
>Ga0209343_10011157_pt1 | contig 10145 bp, 8 predicted proteins | sample RifCSPlowO2_02_FD_184026 | JGI IMG/M metagenome (GOLD analysis project Ga0209343, IMG submission 184026) | Groundwater microbial communities from Rifle, Colorado - Rifle CSP2_plank lowO2_0.2 (SPAdes) (version 2) | ecosystem: Environmental > Aquatic > Deep subsurface > Groundwater | place: Rifle...
GCCTTGACAGGTTCGCCAATTTATGAATTATGGGGCGAGTTGACCCATTCCGTTCAAGGAGGTTTATTCGATGAGATTCCGGCATCTGCTCCTAGCCACCGCCATCGGACTGAGCGCAAGCCATCCCGCTTCTGGCCAGGAGCCATTTTATAAAGGAAAGGCGATCCGCATCGTTGTGGGATTTGCGGCCGGAGGCGGGTTTGATACGTATTCGCGCGTGATCGCCCGGCATATCGGCAAGCACATCCCAGGCGATCCCGCGGTCATCGTCGAGAACATGACCGGAGCGGGAAGCCTGATCGCCGCCAACCATGTCTACAACGTGGCCAAACCCGATGGCCTCACCATCGGCCACTTCATCGGAGGCCTGTTCTTGGGCCAGGTTTTAGGCCAGAAGGGCGTCGAATTCGACGCGCGGAAGTTCGAGTTTATCGGCGCGCCGGTGCAGGATCACGTCGTCTGCGCCTTGACCAAGGCGAGCGGGATCACCACCATAGAGAAGTGGACGGCCGCCAAGGCGCCCGTCAAGATGGGGGGCACAGCGCCGGGCAACTCTACACCCGACAACGCCACGAGGGTCCTCAAAGCGGCTCTCGGCCTTCCGATCCAGCTCGTTTCAGGCTACAAAGGCACGTGTCGCAAATTCGCTTAGCCGCGGAGAGTGGCGAGGTCGCCGGAGCCTGCTGGACGTGGGGCTCGATGAGAACGACATGGAGGAAGGCAATCCAGACGGGTGAGGCGGTTGTCATGCTGCAGAATCGGACTCAACCGCATCCGGAACTCCCTAATGTTACCTTAACCGCCAACCTTGCAAAGACGAGAGAGGCGCGGGAGCTGGTTCTAACGAGCGACCCCAGCGCGATCATTTTTACCTATGCTCTTCCTCCTGCTTCGCCCGCCGACCGGCTGCAAACTCTCCGCAGGGCATTCATGAATACCATGAAGGACCCGGAGTTTCTTGCCGATGCGGAGAAATCTAAGCTGGCTATAGACCCCATGACCGGGGAGGAGCTAGAAAAAATCGTCACCAGGTTTTTAAAGCTGGAGCCTGCGCTGGTAACCAAACTGAAAGAGATCCTTGCCGGTAAATGACAGCGGGCCGGAATGGCAACTAAGCAGTCAGCGGCGCAGAGTTCGAACGAATGGTTCACGGCCTATTGAAGTCGGATGCGACCTTCGTTGCCAAGCTTAAGAAAATCCTGCAATAGTGAATCGAGCTTTTAAACGGAGAAATTCTCAGAGAGGCTAATCCTATGTTAGATATAGTCCAAGCGTTCGTTTCGGGGTTCTTCCAAGTTTTCACCTTTTCAACGTTCACCCTTATGATGATCGGCATTGCCGTCGGGTTCTGGGTGGGAATCCTGCCTGGTCTCGGGGGACCAACGGCCCTTGCCTTGATGCTCCCTTTCATCTTTAAGATGACCCCTGTTGAGGCCTTTGCCTTCCTTTTGGGCATGTCCGCGGTCACCGCTACCACCGGAGATATCACCTCTATCCTTTTTGGCGTCCCGGGTGAGGCTATAACCGCCGCGACGATTGTTGACGGACATCCGATGGCAAAAAAGGGCGAGGCCGGCCGCGCGTTGGGAGCCGCGCTGATGAGCTCTTTGGTAGGCGCTATCTTCGGCGCCCTGTGCATCGTGATTGCGATCCCGATTGTCCGTCCCCTGGTTCTGACCTTTGGATCGCCTGAGTTTTTCATGATCGCTTTATTGGGCGTCACTTTCGTAGCCTCTCTGAGCGGGGGAAACATTTTGAAGGGGATCATCTCGGCGGGTGTCGGCTTTTCTCTGGCGACCATAGGGCTCGATCCCATCTCGGGAATCCAGCGCTTTACCTTTGGTCAGCTCTTTCTGTGGGATGGAATCGGCCTTGTGCCCGTCACCCTGGGCCTTTTCGCCATCCCGGAAATCGTCGACCTCGCAATAATTGGCGGGAGCATCGCCCATGAAAAGGTCGGCAAGTTAGGCGGGGTCTGGCAAGGGATCAAAGATACTTTCGTTCACTGGTGGCTGGTGATGCGTTGCAGCGCGATCGGCGCTTACGTCGGGGTTATTCCGGGAATGGGCGGCGCTGTCAGTCAATGGCTTGCCTATGCTCACGCGGTGCAGAGCTCGCCGAACAAAGAACGCTTCGGCAAGGGCGCCGTCGAAGGGGTCTTGGGACCGGGAGCGGCCAACAACTCCGGCCTCGGAGGCTCCATGATCCCCACGATTGCCTTCGGCGTGCCAGGAAGCGTCGTCATGGCCATTCTACTCGGCGCCTTCATTATTCAGGGGATTGTCCCGGGACCTGACATGCTGCTGGCGCCGCCAAAGGGAAAACTGGATCTCACATTTTCATTTGTCTGGATTATCATTATTTCCAACATCATCACGGTTGGCATCTGTCTGCTCTTTCTCAACCAGCTGGCCAAGTTAACCTTAGTTAGAGCCAGTTTGATCATGCCTTTTATTCTTCTGCTGACTTACCTCGGCGCCTTCGCGGAAAAAAATGCCTTTGAAGACCTTATCGTTACTCTAATATTCGGGCTTTTGGGATGGATCATGGTGAAACTGGATTGGCAGAGGCCTCCCCTGCTCTTGGGCCTCGTCCTGGGGCCATTGATGGAAAACAGGCTTTTCCTCTCTACGGACAACTACGGCCTCGCCTGGCTCTGGCGTCCTGGGGTTCTTATTCTCTTTGCGATAACCCTCTTCGGTATTTTCTATCCGGTGCTTAAAGAGCGCTGGAGCAGGAAACAGTCCGAGGGTCCGGTATCGGCCATCAGCGCTATGGCAGCAGGGGCGGCTCCTCCGGCCAGTCAGGAAGAGAGAGGAGCAATAAGATTCTGGGATATTCTTTTTACCTTCATCCTTGTCGCCGCTCTCGCCTTGGGGCTCTGGCAAAGCAAGGCGTTCGGTTTTCGCGCCGGACTATTCCCATGGGCGATTGGCTATCCGGTCCTGGCATTCACGATTATTCAACTGGTTTTAGAGTTATTGGGTAAGGTGCGGCTCAGCGGGATGGAAGGCGGACCGGAGCTGGATCTGCCCCAGAGCGTCGTAATTCGACGGACCGCCGCCATTCTCGGTTGGATCCTAGGGTTTCTGGCGGGGATATGGCTTTTGGGGTTCTCTCTTGCGGTGCCCGTGATTACCCTTCTGTATCTGAAAGTTTCCGGGGAGAAGTGGTTGATCACCGTCACTCTGACCCTTATCACCTGGGCCTGTTTTTACGGCCTTTTCGATTATAGCCTTCACATCCCCTTCCCCGAGGGAGCCCTCTTCGGCTGGCTGCAATGGAAGTAATTTGAACGGCTTGAACGTTTTGAATGTTTCCAACGTTGAATCGCTTCGCTATATTCAAGTCATAGCTCTGTCAGCCTTCTGCACCGGCCCTTTCTTAATGGCGCGCCAAACCTTCTCGGGGGTCAGTGGCAAATCGTAAATCCTCACCCCAACTGCGTCATAGACGGCGTTGGCTACCGCGGAGGCTACCGGTAGGAGTGAGCCTTCGCCCAATCCCTTGGATCCGTAGGGCCCCGGGCCATTCTGATTCTCGAACAGGATCGTCTCAAATTCTTCCGGCAGATCGCTAAACCGGGGCAGCCGGTAGTCGACCAGATTGGGATTGAGGAGCTGGCCGTCCTTGTAGACCATCTCTTCCATCAGCGTATGTCCGATTCCGAACAGGACTCCCCCTTCGTCCTGGCCGACGCATTGAAGCGGATGAATGGCCTTGCCAACGTCCGAAATTGAGACATACTTTAGAATTTTGAGCTGGCCGCTATCTGGATCTACCTCTACCTCACAACCTCCCCAGCTCGTCTCCCAAAAGGTGGTCGGGGAGCCAAGCACGGCCTTCGCGCTCTTTTTGTCCTGGTAAAAGCCCCTGCCAATGATCTCTCCCGCCTTAGCGCCAAAATGTTTGGTCAGGACCTCTTCATAGGAAACGCTCCGGCCCCTCGCGTTGCAGACTCTGCCATTTTCAAGCGATAAGCGCTCGACCTTTTCCTTCAGAGGTTTGGAAGCGGCGCGCAGCAGTTGTCGTCTGAGGTCTTGCGCCGCCCGTTGCGTGCAGAGCCCCATCACCACCATCGAACTGCTGGCATTGGTGGCCGCATCGAAGGGAGTCGCGTCGGTGTCGAGCTCGGCCACAATGACGCGCTCCAAAGGCACGCCCAACTCCTCGGCTACCACCTGGCTCAAGGCAGTTCGAGCGCCCTGACCGATTTCCACCGTTCCGGTCAGAAGGAAAATGCTGCCGTCCGGGGTCATCTTGACCGCCGCAGAGGCGACCTTGTAGGTCCCACCGCCGTCTTTCATGCAGCAACTGATGCCCTTCCCTGTATTGGGCTTGCTCTTTTTCCGCTTCCAACCGACTTCCTTTGCCGCTCGAAGCAACCCTTCCTTCAGATCACAATCGACGGGCGTGTCCCCCGGTGTGTAGAGCTCCCCTTTGCGCAGCAAATTCTTGAGCCGAAACTCGAGGGGATCGATGCCCAATTTCTGCGCGATGATGTCCATCTGCGACTCATAGGCCCAGGTGACCTGAAGGGTGCCAAAGCCCCGGAAGGCGCCGGCGGGAACCGTGTTGGAATAGACCGTGTAAGCATCGGTCTTGACGTGGGGGATCCGGTAAGGGCCCACCGCCCGATAACCGGCCTTTTGCGTCACGCGCGGTCCTGCATCCGCATACGCTCCGGTGTCCATGAAAATCTCGCACTGTCTCGCGATCAGGCGACCATCTCGACCGACTCCCGTTTTGACGCGATATCGAGCCGGATGCCGGCTGACAGTCTTAAAGCTCTCCTCAACGGAATGGACGATTTTGACCGGCCGCTTAGCCTTCCACGAGAGAGCTACCACCAGTGGCTCGGTCTTGACCGAAAGCTTGCCGCCATAACCTCCGCCGACATAGGGAACGATCACCCGGACCTTGTTCAACGGCACATGGAAAACCGCGGCGATGTGTTCCCTCAGGGTGAAGGGGTCCTGAGAGGAGGCCCAAAGCGTGATCATATCTCCGCTCACCTGCGCCACGGTAGCGTGGGGCTCCATAGAATAGTGGTGCACCCTGGAGAAATGAAAGGTATCCTCGAAAATGTACGCCGATTTTTTGAACCCTTCCTCGATGTCGCCCCTGGTGTAAGTGAACCGATAGCAGAGATTGGTTCCCTGAAACTCCTTCGGAGCTTGATAATGATACCCCATGAGTTCCCCGCCTCCGGCCCCAGCCTCATGGACCAAGGGCGCGCCGGGCGCGAGCGCCTCGTCAATGGAAGTCACCGCGGGCAATTCCCCATACTCCGCCTCGATGAGAGCCACCGCCTCGTCCGCAGTTGCCTCATCCACGCCCACAACCGCCGCCACCGGATCTCCCACGTAGCGCACCTTATCGATCGCGACAATGGGCTGGTCTTTGTAGGCGGCGCCAAAGAGCTCGTACCTGACGATATCGTCGCGACTCAGGACCGTGATCACGCCGGGAAGTCTGGCTGCCTTTTGGGCGTCGACCTTCAGCAGCCGCGCGTGGGCATAAGGGCTGCGCAGGATTTTTCCAAAAGCCATTCCCGGAACCTGGATATCACTGGTATAAACGGCCCGCCCGGTGACCTTTTCCTCTCCGTCAACGCGGAGCAATGAGCTGCCGACGACTTTCAGAGCTGGCGACTTTTTCATAGGATGTCTCTAGTATACGGGCACCTCAAAGTAAAGGGACTAGGGGCTTCGTTTATACCGCTCGCCTACCCACGCCAACGCCTCGTCACGGCTCCCGATTTCTCCTTCAAGCTGGGCCTCTTCCACCTCCCGCAGGATCTTCTGGAATACCGGGCCGGGAGAAAATCCCATCGCGATGAGATCTCTGCCACGAAGCAGGGGCTCAGGATGGATCTCTTCCTCTTTGAGCTCGGCCAGTTTTCGCTTGCAAAAATAGTAGTGCTGGAGATTACCGTTGGCGGAGAGCCCATCGATGCGCACGAGGTCTAAAAGCTCTTCAATCCCTTCCTCGCCCAGAAATCGCTTGAGCGTGCTGAGGCGCATGCGAGGGGCCTGCGTGTGGCGCAGATGGCTTCGGACCAAATAGGCCACCCTCTCCCAGACCGCGCGGCTCCGTTTCAGGCGCTTCAGAATCTCCACCGCCATCTCCGCTCCCTTCTCGGGATGGCCATAAAAAGTTACCCGGTCGTCCTCTTTCTGTATGCAGACGGGCTTGGCCACGTCGTGTAGAAGGCAACCGTAGGCCAGCGTCTCCGTGGGGCGCCCAAGGCGGCCGAGCGTCAACATCGTATGGGTAAAGACATCCCCCTCGGGGTGAAAATCCGGGCTCTGCTCCACGCCTTTCGTGGCCTCGATTTCCGGCAGCAAGATTTTGAGCAGCCCGCTTGCATCGAGAAGCTCGAACCCCCTTCGAGCCCCTCCCTCGGTCAAGATTCTGGTGATCTCCTCGCCGATGCGCTCCCAGGAGATTCGCGTGATCGTCGGCGCCTGTGTCTGAATGGCCCTGAATGTCCGCCCCTCGATAGTGAAACCAAGGCTGGCGGCGAACCTGACCGCCCGGACCATTCGCAGACGGTCCTCCTCAAACCTCTCCTGCGGATTACCTATGGCACGGATCGAACGCCGGCTCAGGTCCGTCCTGCCGCCGACCAGATCGACGACCCGATCGGCCACCGGGTCGTACATCATGCCATTGATCGTGAAGTCACGCCGCCGGATATCCTCCTCCATGCTGGCAAAGCGGACCTGGCTCGGTCGGCGGCCGTCGAGGTAAGGCCCGTCATCGCGAAAGGTTGCCACCTCAAAACCCTCGCTCTCGACAATGACCAGCGTCACGCCGAACTGCGTCCCTACCGCAACCGTCTGTGGAAAAATCTTTTCTATCGCTTCCGGCCTGGCATCGGTGGCGATGTCGTAATCTTGCGGTTCCTTCCCCAGGAGGAAATCCCGCACACAGCCGCCAGCCAGGTAGGCTTGGTAGCCCTGCTCGCGCAGATGCTGGATAATCGAATTGGCCTTTTCCCTTTGTGACACAGAGCAACCCCTGCCGGTTACTCTAAGGGGGAAACAGCGGAAAAGGGGGAATCTGTTTCAGCAATTAGTGACTACTTGCGTTTGGAGAGATGTATTCCTTAACTTTTCCCTGCAGTTCTTGAAAGCTGAATGGCTTGACGAGGTAATCGTTGCACCCCACTTCGAGACAGGTCCGGAGATCCGATTCCCTGAACAGGGCGGTGGCAGCCAAAATCGGGATGTCCCGCGTCTCGGGATTGGAGCGGAGAACGCGAGTCGCCTCCCAACCGTCCATTCCCGGAAGCATAATATCCATCAGGATGAGATGGGGCTTTTCTTCGATCGCCTTCTCCACACCTTCCTTGCCGTGCTTGGCCGGAATGGCCGAAAACCCCATCAGCTCCATCTGCCAAATCAGGAGCTCACGCATATCCGGATGGTCTTCGACGATAAGGACCTTCTTCATGAAACCATGTTTCCTTTCGGTGCTGCGGTCACCGGCGCTTCGTTCCTACTACACTCCTTAGGGAGCTGTCAAGCGGCCCATTGGGGGTAAGAATCATAGTCAATGGAAGAGCCAACACTTGGCCCCCTTTTCCCTTATTGACTCAAGAGTCTTGCCTGCAGGGCTTCCATCTCCTGGGTCCAGAGCCCTTTTTCCCTGAAGAATTTGATAGCGCCCGGGTGGTAAGGAATGAAGGCTCGGGAGACCACCATGCGCTCGCGCCGCCATTCTTTCAAGAGAGGGTAGGCAGCACCCAGCTCTTGGTTGAATTCCCAAAGAACCTTGACGACCTCATAGGCGGCCTCGTCGCTTAAATCTTTGCCCGCCACCAGATAGATGTCATTCGTCAGGACGGCGGTGTCCTTCAGAAGGCCTGTTGAAGTTCCCGCCTTGAGAACGCTCGGATAACTGCCGGGGTAGACATCTGCCATCCTCTTTGCCCCTTCTGAGGAGGAAATCACCGAGATGAACTTCATTCCCCCCGTGCGGGCATTGACCTCCTCGGCCGCGGGGGCGCCCACTGTGAGCCACCCCGCATCGAGCCTCGCCTCCAAATAAGCTTGAGTGCTTGCCGTCATATCCGAGACGGGGACTTTTACGATGTCATTGTAGGAGAGGCCGGCGGTTGCGAGCGCCGCTGTAGAGCTCAAGCGGACAATCGGGATTGCAGGGAAATCCGTCGGGATTCTTTTCCCTTTCAAGTCCGCGACGGTTTCAATGGGAGAGTCTTTGGGGACAAAAAAGCTGAGTCCAAGCGCGCCGCCGACGACAAGAATCCGGGTGTTTTTGAATGGCCTTTTATAAATCGTAACTCCCTTGTATGAACTGATGGCATCCGCGCCGGTAAGGATACCCATGTCTGTCTCCCCCTTGTCCATGGAGGGAAGCCATGCGGGAGGCCCGGCGAAGGGCTGGACCCGGACCGTCACCGGCGTGTGACGGCTTACCACAGCCCCGATTCCCATTCCCATGGCGTTGAAGCCAGTTCCCACCGCGTGGGTAGCCAGTGTAGCGCTTCGGGGAGCGGCGGCCAACGCCAGGTTCGCCCCTTGGGTGAAGACGACTAGCGAGATTATGATTCCTGCCAACGCTCGTCTTACCATCTTTCCCTTCTCCTTCTTGGCTTCCGATTAAGGAAACGGACGCTCCGTTGTTGGTAGTGGAATCAAGCAGGTGCCTGGTCTTGAAACTAATTCTTGAATACTCAGTGGCTGAAACTCAAAAACAAACCCCTATTATCATCATTTTAGATTTGGAATTGCGAGGACAATTCAGAATTGGGATAACATGGCGGGGCTCCTCCCGCCCTATTTGAGCGCCGCTTTCTCCTGGTCAGCCACCACGACCACGATAAGCCGCTCCGGCCGGACGTAGCGCTCGGCCACCCGCCGGACATCTTCCCGGCTGACCGCTCCGATCAAGTCGGGATAGCGGTCGACATAGTTCAACCCCAGCTCGAAGTGCTCCATATGCGAGAGGAATCCCGCTATTCTCGCATTCGTGTCCAGCCGCAACGGAAAGCTGCCGGTAAGATAGCTCTTCGCGGCGGCGAGTTCTTCTTCGCTCACTCCGTCCTCGCGCAGCCGCCGGATCTCCTCTTTGGTGATGCGAATGGCCTCCTCGGCGGTCTGGTTCTTGGTCTGCATGGTCACCTCGAAGGTGCCGACGTCTTTCTCGCTGTAGAACGAGCTATAGACCGAATAGGCCAGGCCGCGCTGGTTGCGAATCGACTCCATCAACCGGGAAGAGAATCCACCGCCTCCCAAGATATAGCTCATCACCTGGATCGCGTAGTAATCGGGGTGGCCTCTCCTAACGCCCTCATGACCGATAACGATATTGGCTTGCGTGATTTTCTTGTCGACCCGGATGAAATCTGGCGGACCCGTGGCGGGAGCGGGCAAGACCTCCCTGCCGGACGTCCCTCCCTTCCAGCGCTTAAAGGCACCCTCCAAACCAGCGAGCATTTCCTGGTGGGAGACATCCCCGACCACGGCCAGGATCGCGCGGTCAGGGCGATAGTAGCGCTCATAAAATTTGCTCAGATCTTCCCGTGGAATCGCTTTGACCGACGCTTCTGTCCCTTCCACTGGACGGCCGTACGGGCTCCGCGGATAGAGCGCCTCCATGAACTTCATCTGCGCGATCTCCCCCGGATCCTCCAGCTTTCCCTTGATCGAGGCGATCACCATTTGCTTTTGCCTCTCGATCTCCTCTTGCGGGAAGACCGACTCCGTCAAGATTTCCGCCAAAAGCTCCAGCCCGATGGGGAGGTGCTTTTTGAGCAGCGTCAAGCTGACGGTGGCAAGCTCCTCGCTGCAGCCGGCAGAGAGGTTTGCGCCGATGAAATCCAGCGTCTCGCTGATCTCCACCGCCGTCCGCCTCTTCGTGCCGTGGGTGAGGAGCCGAGAGGTCAGGTTGGCCAGCCCATCTTCTCCCCGGGAATCATAGCGGGATCCTGCCTTCAAGAGGAGGTTGAAGGTAACCATCGGAAGAGCCCTCTGCTCCGAGGTGAGCAGGACCAGACCGTTTTCCAACACCGATCTCTGGGCTTCGAGGCGCGCCTGCGCGGAATTGGGAAGAAGCACCGCCAGGCAACAAAAGAGGAAAATTCGGACCTGCTTTCTCATGGGCTATTTTCTTTT
>Ga0209343_10011158_pt1 | contig 10143 bp, 10 predicted proteins | sample RifCSPlowO2_02_FD_184026 | JGI IMG/M metagenome (GOLD analysis project Ga0209343, IMG submission 184026) | Groundwater microbial communities from Rifle, Colorado - Rifle CSP2_plank lowO2_0.2 (SPAdes) (version 2) | ecosystem: Environmental > Aquatic > Deep subsurface > Groundwater | place...
AATTGAATACAAATTAGTCGCCGAGCGAAGCGAGGCGAACACATTTTCCTTGCAATTTCCTAAATGGTGCCCGGGGTGGGACTCGAACCCACAAAGCCTTGCGGCTACAAAATTTTAAGTCTTGCGTGTATACCAGTTTCACCACCCGGGCGGATAGTTGCTGGTAATTAGCATACTAGTAACTAGTCACCAGCAACTAATTACTAGGTGGAGGCCACGGCGAGAATCGAACTCGCGTATAGCTCTTTTGCAGAGAGCCGAATTACCACTTTTCTACGTGGCCAAATCAAGTCAAAAAGTCCCAAAGTAGAAGATCAAAAGGACTGGGTACATACTAACATGTTAGCCGAATGACTTTAAGACTTCCTGACTTTTGACTTTACAGACTCTTCTAGCTCCTCTATTTTCTGCCTATTCTTCTCACCAATATCAATCGCCACCTCAAAGAAAGGGATCCGACCGATTCTTGATTTGTCCATGACATACTGGCGGAATTCGGTCAGCTGCCGGTGGGCAAATTCGATGGCGGCTTGTTCTTCAGTTTCAGGTAAGACCGTCATCAAGATGCGCGCTTTGCCGCCTCGGCTGAATATTTCAACATTGGTCACGGTCATGAGTGATTGCCTATTTGATTGACGTGAAAAATATTCGGCAGCCAATTCGCGAATCAGTTCCTTTAGTTTATTTTCTTTCTGAGTCATATTAATCGCAAGTGCATTGAGGATTATGAATGGTTTGCCTTTATTTACGATTCTTGATTTACTTTTTTTCCACTGTTCTCACTGCCTCTATCCTATCTCCCGCCACGACTTCAACTTTGGCGTCAAGCATCATGCCGAATTCAAACCCTTCGCGAACTTCATCCACTCGCTTTTTCTGTTGCTGAAGTTCGCGGATCTTGCCGCTACCAATCTCTGTCTCGCGCCGCATAATCCGGACGTCATTGCCGCTCCAAATAGAACCCGTTTCGACTTTACCGCCAACCACCTGTCGATCTTTTTCTTTTGAAAATAAAGCCAAGAGTTTGGCCCGACCGGTGATTTCCTCTACATATTCCTTGGGGATTTTTGCCGTGAGCGCGTCTTTGACATACTGTATCAATTCATAAATGATGTTGAAGTTTTTCACTGAAAGCGGAATGGCCGAACGCTCAATCATGCTTTGGGCTTGGGCTTCCGGAGCGGCGTTGAAGCCGATCAATAAAATTGTCGGATCACCGAGGACGGTTTTTACGTCGTTTTCATTTATGTCGCCGATGCCCTCGGAGACGATCTTCAATTGGACTCGATCATGTCTGATTTTAGCCAATTCATGCTTGACGCCATCCAGACTGCCGATGACATCGGCCTTGATGATGATGGGCACGATGACAACCATAGGTCCCTCGTCTTCTTCCTTGGTCTTTTCCGCGTCGTCCCTGACGACATTACTTGCGGTTTTTTCAGTTGTCATTCTTGATTCCTGATTCTTGATTCTTAAATCATTTTCATATTCTTCCACCAGTTTTTCGGCCTCTTTTTTATTCTTCACGGTCACAAAGCCGATTCCGCAGGCCGGCATGGTATTCCAGCCGAACACACGGATCGGCATTGAGACGGTCGCGGTTTTTATTTTTTCGCCTTTGAAATTTTCAATAAAACGAACAGGAGTATACGCGTTACCGGCGACGACGCATGAACTTGTCTGCAAAGAACCGTTTTTTAAGAGGAGCGTGGCGGAAATGCCTTTGCGCGTGTCGAGTGTTGATTCGACGACATTTCCAGTCGCGGAAACATTTGGGTTTGCGTTGAGATCTGCGAGTCCGGCCATCAATATGAGCATGTCCAATAATTCGGATATACCCTTGCCGTTTAAGGCCGATACTTCCACACAGGGGACATCGCCGCCCCAGCCTTCAACATAAATTTCATTTTCACCCAGACTCTGTTTGGCACGTTCAATATTCGCGTTTGGTTTGTCTATCTTGGTGATGGCGACGATGTAGGGTATTTTTGTTTTTTTGATTATCTCGTAGGCCTCAACAGTCTGCGGCTTGACGCCGTCTTCGGCGGACATGACCAAAATTGCCACATCGGCGACTTGTGCTCCGCGCTCGCGAATATTACAGAAAGCTTCATGTCCTGGAGTGTCCAAGAAAGTCAGCATAGTCTTTTTGCCTTCGGGAGATGTGTGTTCGACTTGATATGCCCCCATGTGTTGGGTGATACCTCCGGCTTCGCCGGCGACGATGTTGGATTTGCGGATGTAGTCTAGAAGCGTGGATTTGCCGTGGTCGATATGCCCCATAACCACTATTACAGGGGGACGCACAATCAGATTTTTCTGATGTTTGTTAGGCATAATGGTATTGACGTACTGGAGGATTAGAGTGTATCAGAAACAGACTGATTTGACAATGAGAGATGTGACGTGGTGGATTATGTTTTTATGATTTTTCGCGCCGAAAATGTTATCATGCGCTATATACACACTCCTCATGAAACCCTACTTCCTCGCTCCTTTATTTTTCCAGAAACTGATTTGGATTCCCACGCGGTTTATTTTGGTTTTTTTTGGACACATCAAGATATACGGTCTGGAAAATCTCAAAAATGTCAAAGGCAATGTGATTTTTGCTTGCAATCATTCTAGCGAAATAGATCCGTTCATCGTCCCATCATCATTACCATTTTGGTCCCGTTTTTCACCGCTTTTCTACACGACCAGGGAAAAAGCTTTTTATACCAGAAATGGTTGGCGCAGACATCTATTTGGCGGTATATTCATTAACGCGTGGGGAGGGTATACCGCGAAAACAGGATTATGTGATTATGAAAAATCTCTCGCTGAACATATCCAGATTGCTAGAGACGGAGGCAGTTTCTGTGTTTACCCTGAAGGCGGAATAACTCCGGACGGCACCATCCAGCCAGCCAGAGGTGGCGTGGCGTATTTGGCGGAACGGGTTCGATGCGTGATCGTGCCGGTTGGTGTCTCTGGCGTGTACAGAACGTCGGTCTCTGATTTTTTCCTGGGAAAGCGTCGTATTGTCGTACGTTTTGGTATGCCTATCACCCAAGATGAATTGCGTGAAGAGATTGTCAGGAAATCAGGTATCCGAACCCACATATACAAGGCGGAAGCCAACTATGTCATGGAGAAAGTGGAGGAGTTGAAAGAAAAGAACTGATTTCATGCAAGCTATCCCCATCTTAGCTCGTCATCGCGTTGATAGTGATGTAAAATAGTGAAATAAGCCTTTTTTTCATGAAAAAAATCCTAACCATTGTAGCGTTACTGATTGTGATTGCCGGATTCAATTTTATAGTTCAGGCCCAAACACCCGGCGTAAACGCGGTTACCGGCTGGGCGTGGTCTTCTAACATTGGTTGGATTAGTTTTGATTCAACTACCAGCGGCGGTCCATATGGAGTAACGGTTGATGATTCTGGAAATTTTGGAGGATATGCTTGGTCTTCTAACATTGGTTGGATTAGTTTCAATCCCAATGACCTCACGAGCGCTCCAAGTTGTCTTGGCGCGACCCCAGCGAATGTCGTGACTTTGACTGGAAGAGTAGAAGGCTGGATTCGAGCATACGCAGCCATTGGCAGGACCGATGGATGGGATGGTTGCATTGAACTTTCCGGCACAAATCACCTGACTGGAAATACCAGCGGATCTCAAGGCGTGACTTATGTGGAAGAGACTATTGGAGGTGTCCTCAAAGGCGTATTGAAAGGATATGCTTGGGGAGGACCGGTTGTTGGATGGTTGTGGTTTAGTCCAAATCTGCCCCCGAGGACTTATTTATGCACGGGGACTCTTCCTTCTTCAGGAGCTATTATCTGTCCAGGTACAGGATCTTCCGCGGTGGCTTGGAGTAACGTGGGAAGCGCCTCCGGTTGTACCCTTGGGGGAATCTGTCAGTATTATCCTGGTAGCGTGGTAGGAGGAGGTATTACGGGGACGTGTAATTTAAGTAGTACGAATGTGCCGATAAATACTTCGGTTCAGATAACACTTAGCGATGTTTCTGGTGGATCAGGGACTTACTCATATAGCTGGAGTCCTATGGGCATTGGTAATGGTTCTGTCGTTTCTTCAAATCCATATTCTTATATTTATAATTCTCCAGGCACATACACTCCAAGCATTGTTGTTACTGGTAGTGTATCTGGTTCAGGTACTATTACTTGTGATAATATTACAGTTATCGGCCAATCGACAGGTCTGAAACTAATGATCGCTCCATTTAGTTATACATTCCCATCTTCAGGCACATTCTCGGGGTCAGATTATAATGATAGTCTTCCAAAAACTGCCGCAAACAAAAAGGCCCTTCAAATCAAACCAGGCGAACAGTTTAAGTTGAAGTGGAATATTGATCCGGATGCTGATTATGATAGTTGTGATTATTTTGCTCCGACGGGTTTTTCATGGTCAGGTTCTGGAACAAATAGTGGTGGCCCGATAACCATGAATACCCAAGGAATAAATTCCGGACTTCATAGGTTTTTACTTACTTGTTCTGAGGCTGGTGGTCTGAATGAAAAAACAAGCGGTGTTAGTTTAAAAATTGTCAACTCTTCTATAGAGGAGATATAAAAAAAAGAGTCCTTGCACCCGCTGTGCAAAAGGACTCATTGGATGCCGACCCTGTAAAACTGACAGGGTTTGTTTATCGTATATGGAAGCGAGATGAAACCAAGACCTTCTGTGTCTGAGATGTTGGCGACTATTGTCCAGTTGACCAAGTTAGTTGAAGACTCCACCCTAGCCAACGCCCCGCGAGCGAATGAGGCGGTGACACACTCATTAGTCATTGCCACCACAGGAGGAGTATCTAAAGCGTCTCCGAATTGTGTATATCTCCTGGTCTTTCCTCCAGCTTTTATCGTGAATCTGACTTCGTTGGTGCCAAGTGAATACCACGGATTCAGGATGACCACATTGTTGGTGGTTCGTTCTGGTGGGAAATACGGCAGGACCGATTCAACTCGTGACCGTGACGATTGGTTGATTGGTGCTGGCCAAGAATTCGTGTAGATGTTTTTGACCTCGACCATGAACTGTTGAAGACCTTGGACAGGGACAATCGCGCAAATGTTGGTCGGGTTGAACGCATTGGCAAAGGTGTTTGATGTTACTGAAGACACGGTGCCAATTTTTGTGTCACATACCAGACTGTTGAATGTGTTTCCAAGACTTTGCTCGCCGAATCCCACATAAATTCTCCAACGTAGAACTTTATTTGGATCCATTTCGGGTCTGAACTGGCTAAACATCCAAAAAGTGTTGCTGATGGTATACGCCTTGTATGTTGCAAACGATTGGAATTGTGTGCCTAAGCCAGATGTCCTTGAATCAAATACTCCTGCATTATTCGTGTAATACAGAGTTGTTCCAAATGATTGTCCGTTGATAGTGACCGCGCCTTCGTTGAGGGCGGTGAAACTTCCAATTGACAACCGTGCTGGTAGTGTCGGCAAATCTACTCCCTCAGTGTCAACAACACAGAGGAAGAACGTGACTACTAGAGTCGCGATGAGAAGATTTCTCATATCGTTATCCTTTCTGTACGGTGTTGTTTTCCGAGGTGGAACCTCGGTTCGATATACTTCATCTCGTTGTCAACGAAACTAAGCTATCTGATTATAGACTAGCATATATCACAATGATTGTAAAGTAGTTGTCAACTATGATCATCTGTGGAGAAGATGGGGATAGAGGATTATTTTGAGATTATTTGATTCCTGTATAACTCAACGCCATTTTTTGTTCCTTAGTGTCAAATAAAGTGATTTTGAATGGATATGTTTTGCCGAGTTCCAGCGTTTTGCGGAGTTTTTCTTCTGAACCGAATTCGGAGACATGGACTAGTCCGGCGACTCCTTCTTCAATGGAAGCCAGCGCCCCATGTTTGTTGAACTTGATGATGACACCGGTTACCGCCATGTCCTTCTTGTATTTTTTGGCGGCCTCGCTCCACGGATTTGTCTTCATCTGCTTCAGTGAAAGTGAAATTTTACCATCCTTGATTTCAATGATCTTTGCGACAATCTTTTGACCGACTTTGACGAAATTGCGCGGGTCATCGACGAGTCCCCAATCAATCTCTGAAATATGTATAAGTCCCTCGAGGCCTTCTTCAAGTTTGACGAAGACGCCAAAATCGACGACGCCGGTGACGAGACCGTCAACTTCGTCCCCAACCTCGTACTTGCTGGCTACTCTCTCTTTTTCTTTGATCTCCTGACCTTTTTCGGAGAAGATAAGCTTGCCTTCTTTGGGATCAGCGGTGATGATGGCCACTTGCATCCTGGTGCCGACGAACTTTTTGAGTTCTTCTAGGATTTTATCTTTGTCACCGTCGGCGACTTTTGGATAGTGTTCCGATTTGAGTTGTGAAGCGGGGAGAAACCCGACGATTCCTTGCCACTCAATCATCAAACCACCCTTGTTAGCTTCTTTGACCAGAAGATCAAGAGTCTTCTTTTCATTGATGGCTATTTCGGCTTCGTTCCAGATGAGTGCTTGACGGGCTTCTTTCAACGACAGTTCATAATATCCGTCCTTGTGAGCGGTGTCGACTATCTTGGCTGCGATGACATCACCGATATTGATTTTCTTGATGACATCGCGGGCAACGATGAATTCGCGGCCGTAGATGATACCGGTGCCAAATGGCGCGAGGTCAATGAAAACCGACGATTTTTCTATGGCTATTACTGGTCCTTCTATGAGATCTCCGATGACCGGTGGTTTCTTCATCGTCGCCACAAGACCACCCATGATGCTTGATTTTTGGGCGTCAGTCAGTTCCATGTCCTCTTTTTTCTTTGCTTCGCCAGCGGATTTGGTCCTCTTGATCTCTGATTTATTGTTGGATTTTGATTCTGAATTTGAAACTATGAAAGTTTTGCGCACCTTTGGCGAATAACTCCACGCTATTTTATCTGATGCTTGCACCGGAATTTCGGTGATTGACTCTTTTGTTTCCAGCATTTCACCTTTGCGTCCTACCAGCGTTTCTTTTAATTTTTTAAACATGTTATTTTCGCGCTCCGCTTTTTAAATTATTAATGAATCCATTTGTCTTTGACCAAACGGACCGCCCTAGCTTATGGCTGTAGCGTGTCAAGTGCGGGATGACGCGGAATTTGTAAGAGCTAGCAAACAATTTTCGTACCCAATGAATGTACGGGGCCTTTTGCCTTGAGTCTTGATAATAACGCAGAGTTGCTTTTTTGTCTATTGGCGGGACCTTTTTTATTTGATAGAGTATTACCATCATGATCATCAACTACCTCGGCGGGCAATTCGTCAAGATCCAATTCGGCGATACTATCTTGGCCTTCAACCCCATCTCCAAGGATTCCAAACTGAAGCCGGCGAAGTTCGGCGCCGATGTCGTCCTCTCCAGCGTCAATCATCCGGACATGAATGGTATCGACCAGGTCACATTTGGCGACAAGAAGCCTTTCACTATTTCTGGTCCGGGAGAATACGAAGTCAAAGGAATTTTCATCAAAGGTTTCGCCTCCGAGTCGGGCTATGATGGCGAGAAGAGAATCAACACTATATATACGGTCGCGCTCGAAGGCATGAACATTTGTTTTTTGGGCGCATTGAATACCAGCGAATTGCCGAAAGAAGCTGATGAGGGAATAGACGCAGTGGACATTCTATTTGTGCCGATCAGTGGCGATGGTGTCTTGGATCCAGCCAAGGCCTACAAGTTGGCGGTTTCGATTGGTCCGAAGATTATCATTCCGGTGAATTACGGCGACAGTGGCGACAAGGATGCCCTGAAGAAATTTTTGAAGGAAGCCGGTGAAAACCCAAAGCCGGAGCCGAAGTTGACGCTCAAAAAGAAGGACTTGGAAGGGAAGGAAGCTGATGTGGTGGTTTTGGAGAGGGAATAATTCAGCTTGCGCAGAAAGACTGCAGTGTTAGAATTAACCTGTAAATATGGCCTTACAAACTACCCTCGAAAACCTCCGTGCTAAGCCAGAACACATCCGCAAGCGTGTAGCTTTCTGGACTTCTTTCGGCATCACAGCCATCATCTTCGCATTCTGGCTGGCTTCATTCTCCATAACAGGTAGCACGGCGAATACAGCCGTCGCCACTGCTGTCGCCAAAGCCGGCAATCCTGGAAGCTCACTCATTGCTGGTGTCGGAAACTTTTTTGTTGATATCAAAGAAATGATTTTTGGCGCCAGGAAGATCAAGTATAGCGAAGTGGAGGTTAGGGCGGGGGATAGGTGAGGTCGGACCTCCAGATCTGGAGGTCCGACCTCAAGATAGAGCTCTGCTGCCGAATTTCGCCTAAATAATCTTTGAAACTGGAATATTCATATGTTTTTGAATATTCAATTGCTTCATTACTAAATTCTTGTCTCGATTCTCTTGTAAGATTTGGACTCTCAATTCCAAATGGATTTAGATGAATGTAATTTATGAGGATGCGGAGATACTCCTCATCCATAACGGATTTAGCTTTGTATTTTCCTTGGAATATAGTTCCTGAATGTTTGTATTTGATATTGTAGTACATTGAATAACCGGTGCATATTTTCCTAATAAAGCGTGTCATTCCATCAGGGACGCACTCTCTTAGTGCGATATGAAAATGGTTTGGCATTAGGCAATAAGCTACAATTTCTACTAGCATTTTTTCACGATATATTTTGAAAATACTTATTTCTGCGTGGTCTGCCAGTTGAAATGGATTGTGATTATTTCCTATATATAATAAATACAGAAAACGCCAATAATCTTGTTGATCATTGAAAATAAGTGCCCTATGAGCGCCTCGATTGTATATGTGGTAATAGTCCATCGGTGAGGTCGAACCTCCAGATCTGGAGGTCCGACCTCACCGTATCAGATAGCGATAAAGATTCGCTGAAGAAGTGATAAAGTTTTGCTGAAGTTGTAGATAAAAAAAGACCGCAGGCGACAGGGTTTGTCGCGCGCGGTGAGATGTTGGAGAAAACAAGCTAGTCAATTTCTGCGACGCTTTTTTTGAGTGAAGCGGCGAATTGGTTCTGACTGATTCTGGCGATGGCGTTAAATTCAATATTATCGAGTTCGCCGACATCGTGTGCGATTACCAATGTGCATGCCTCGTCCCATTCCTCCGGTAATCCAGAGAAGGAGAAGATGAATTGCGACGATCGGATAGCCCCGCCCCACATATCTTCTCTTGGGTTACGACTTTGCCAACTACTCACGTGCTGAGAATGTTTGGATAGACGGACCGCCTTCTCTTGCGCAAACTGAGCATACTTTGGTTTTTTCTTGTCAGGCACTTGCCCAATCTGAGTAAGAGTGATGAGCTGACCAAGATTGTCGGTTACGCATAAGTAGCCACCTTTTCTGTTGCTTTTTCCGATGAGATCACAAGCAATCTCGATCGCGTCGAATGCACATGCAATGGTATCTACAATCCTTGTTCTTTTCATAATCTTCCGAATTCATTGTTTTGGAACTTCATGTCGATATAAACATAATTGTTGTTTATAGTCAAGCTGACACCTCACCTCATTTTTGTTACAATATGAGTTAATTAAACAAAGGAACTAGATAACAATTCGGCAGTATGTGAATGAATTGTTGAATGGTTCCTTTATTAAATTGTTGAATTTTATATCATGGCCAAGAAGCAGGACAAAATCAGCGCGGAACTGGAACCGACAGCACGTGGAGCGGGCGCCGGTGTTGTGGCACGCAACATCACCACCGAGATGCGCGAGTCATTTCTTGACTACGCCATGTCCGTCATCACCGATCGTGCGCTTCCAGATGTGCGTGACGGTCTCAAACCGGTGCATCGCCGTATCCTCTACGCCATGCATGAGAAGGGTCTGACATTCTCCGCCAAGTTCCGCAAGTCCGCAGTCGTCGTCGGAGATGTGCTCGGTAACTATCACCCCCATGGCGACGTGGCTGTCTATGATTCCATGGTCAAAATGGCCCAGGATTTCACCATGCGCTATCCGCTCATTCAGGGACAGGGAAACTTCGGCACGGTTGACGGCGACTCCGCCGCCGCCATGCGTTACACCGAGGCCAAAATGGCCCGTGTTTCCGCCGAACTTCTTCGCGACATGGACAAGAAAACCGTTGATTTTCGTCCAAACTATGATGGCACAC
>Ga0209343_10011161_pt1 | contig 10142 bp, 7 predicted proteins | sample RifCSPlowO2_02_FD_184026 | JGI IMG/M metagenome (GOLD analysis project Ga0209343, IMG submission 184026) | Groundwater microbial communities from Rifle, Colorado - Rifle CSP2_plank lowO2_0.2 (SPAdes) (version 2) | ecosystem: Environmental > Aquatic > Deep subsurface > Groundwater | place: Rifle...
CGGGGTACTGGGGCGCGAACATCGTCAGGTTCCAGAGCGGGAAAAAATAGGTGGCCACTAGCAAAGCCGCCGCGGCGAGTAGCATGAGTCTCGCCGCGAGGCCGATCGGTTCGTCGAGAAACCGATTCGCGGGTTGGAGGAACGCCTGCATCATGGCCACCTAAACAGAATTCAGCCTTCAGCTCTCAGCTTCTGACTTCTCACTTGACGATCATGTAGCCCTGCATCTCCTGGTGGAGCGCCGAGCAGAAGTTCGTGCAGTAGTAGGCGAACACGCCGCTCTTCTTCGCAATGAAGGTCACCGTTTTGGTTTCGCCGGGGTCGATCACGAGGTTGATGTTGTAGTCGAGCAGGCCGAACCCGTGCAGCTCGTCGGTCGTCTGCTCGATGTTCGTGACGGCGATGGTGACCTCGTCGCCGGCATTGATTTCGAACGCGGTCGGCGTCAGCGTCGAGCGGACGGCGATCATCTTGACCAGCACCTTCTTGCCGTTGCGGGTCACGCCGGCGTCCTTCAGGTCCCAGATCGCCATCGGGTGCTTGTTCTCTTCCTTCAGGTAGACCTCGATCGGGTGGATCTTGTCGGCCTTGATGATCTGGGCGTAGTGCGGCTCCGGCTCGGTGAACGCGTCGTAGAGGAGCTTCATCTTCTCCTCGGTGATGTCGAGCAGCTGCGACGACTCGGGTTGCGACGGCCCGACGTTGAGGTGCCGGCCGTGCGACAGCTTGTTGAGGCCGACGAGGTAGTTGCCGTCGGGGCTCACCGTGTCGCCTTCGGCCGCCGCGAGGTGGCCGATCGAGTACGACATCGGCGCCTTGTCGACGACCTCCCAGGTCCCGAGCTTCCACTTGGCGATGGCGCTGTCGACAAACAGCGAGGTGTAGGCCCAGCCGTCGGTGCCGAACTGCGTGTGCAGCGGCCCGAGGCCGACCGCCACCTCGGCGTCCTTGATCGACTCGTACTTGAGGACGGGGATCCCGTCTTCCTCGCCGGTGAAGTCCTTGTTGCGGATCGCGGTCTGGACCTTCTCGAAGTTGAACGCCGTGGTCACGCCCTGGAGCTTGCCCGAGCCGACGATCCACTTGCCGTCGGGCGACACGTCGACGCCGTGCGGCGACTTGCCGCAGGGCATCAGGTAGACGATGCCGGGTACCTTCTTGGGGTCGATGACCTTGACGCCGGCGATGGTGTCGAACTTGCCGTCGGCGATGGCTTTTTCCGCGGCGCGCCAGTCGACGGCGGCGATGTAGTCCTGGTCGCGCTGCGACGCGGTGACTTCGAGCTTGCCGATGGCACGTTCGGTGTTGTACGAGCTGAAGAACATCCAGCCATCCGACGCCAGCTTGCCGGCATCGCCGAGGTCGTAGTCGAACGGCGGCATCAGGATCTGCCACCCGAGCGACATCTCGCCGGACTGCGGATCAATCTTGATGCCGGCAATGATGCCCTTGTACTCGGTGGCGTACTTGTCGACGCCCACCGCCCGGTTCGGTACCGGACGGGAGAAGCGCGTCGCCATCATTGCGTATTCGGTGTTTGGCGTGACGAACGACGAGGCATGGTTGCCGTGCAGGTTGACGACGGGCCCGAGGATCTGCTTGGTCTTGAAGTCGCGCAGGTCGATGCGGGCGATGCGCCCGTTCATCTCGTTGATGAACAGCCAGCGCCCGTCGTAATCGCCCTTGGTCTCCGAGAGCGCGGGGTGGTGCGCGTCGCCCCAGGTCAGCTCGCCGAGCATCTTCTTGCTGTCATCGTCGAAGCCGTAGCCGGTGGCGGGGTACGGGGTGTAAACGGGAATGGTCGAGAGGTGCCGCATGGACGGCAGGCCGTAGACGTAGATCTGGCCCGAGTGGCCGCCCGACGAGAACATGTAGTACTCGTCGAGGTCGCCCGGCGCCACGAAAGTTTTCAGCGCCGCCACGGCGGCATCCGACTGCGCGCCGGTCCCGCCGCGCCGGGATGCCGGCTGGCTGGGTGTGCACTGGCTGGCGGCTACGGCCAGGACCACGAGGGCCGATGCGCCTGCCCACGCCGTTCGATGCTGTCGACTCATATGATTTGCCTCCTGCTACTGATTGCGGGCCGGTGCGGCCGGCGTGGCGCGCTGGCGCTGGTATTCCGCGAACGCCTCGCGCAGTTTCGTGATCGCGACCTGTTTCTGTTCCGGCGTGAGGATGATCTGCCGCGACAACACCACGCTCATGGTGCCGGTGGGGTTGGCGAGAAACGCATCCAGCGTGACGCCGAAGCGGCTCTGCACGTCCTCGACGGCGTTGGAGAGGTCCGGCCCGATCTGGGCCGGGCTCCTCACACCGAGGGCCGAGATCGAATGGCAGACGAAGCAACCGGTCTGCACGAACCAGCCGCCGGGCCCGGTCCGCATCGCCGCCTCCGCCTTCAGCTCGTCGGGGCTGCGCGGATCGGTGCGCGGCGCGCCCGACACGTAGAGCGCAGGCACGTCGGCGCGGCGCCACGACAGCATCAGCATCGACAACGCCTGCGCCTGCTCGGTGCTGAAGTTGAAGTTGGGCATCACGGTGCCCTCGCTGAGCGCGCGCGGGTCCTTGAAGTGCGCCACGTGCCAGGCAAACGCCGTGCGCTGGCCCGACAGCCGCGACAGGTCGTACTGCTCCGGCGCCTTCTCGCCGACGGTGGTGAGGTCGGGTCCGATCGTGCCGCCGAAGCCGTTGATCACATGGCAGGCGCGGCAGCCCTTGTCGTTGACGAGACGCTTGGCCAGGTTGATGGCGCCCGCGCCGGGCGTCTCGCGGTCGTAGCGATGGCAGGTGTTGCAGTTCATCTGCATCAGCGCGTTCTTGTTGCCGGCCAGCGTGTAGGTGTCGCCGAGCGATCGGCTGAGGAGCGGCTCCTCCCAGTGGGCGACCTCGCCATGCGCCGCCGCGGTATCGATCGCCCAGCCCTGCCCGCCGTGGCACGACGTGCAGCCGTAGTCCTCCACCGGATGCTGCTGCAGCGGCTCGATCGGGTGCGTGCGGTAGGGATGCTCGGCGGTTTCGAATCCCTTGTAGGCGGTCGCCTGGTGGCAGGTGACGCAGCGATCGGCGCGCGCCAGGTCCGCCGCCCAGATCTGCTGGACGCCGGAGGGCAGCACGGCGGCCTTGTCGTCGCCGAACTTGCCGGCCACCATCTGCCTGAACTCCAACTGGTAGTAGCGCCAGTCGTGGGCGCGGTCGCTCCACATGAACAGGCCCGTGCCGATCACCAGCACGACGCCGACCACGGCCATCACGAGCCGGTCGACCCGGGGATACGGAGAGGAGGTGCGTTGTTCCATCTCAGATCCTCCCGGGGATTTCCGGCCAGGCTTCCCACGGCCAGTAGAGGATCCAGTACGGCCCGCGCAGCACCATGCCGACGAAGGTGAGGGCGAGCACGCCCAGGATCAGGAGGAGGAACACGAGGTTCTGCGTGCGCCGGTCGCGCGGCAGCCACACGCCGGCCGCCAGGTGCGACGACTTGTCGATCCAGGGCCAGAACGTGAGCAGGCCCACCAGCAGGCCCGGCAGGATCACGCCGCCGACAAACGCGCCGTTCAACGTGAACGACCCGATCCGGATGGTGGTGTCGGTCACAATCTCCTGCAACCAGAGGAAGTACCACGGCGCCTTGGCCGGGTTGGGCGTGACCAGGGCGTTGGCCGGCTCCTCCAGCGGCGAGGCGATGAACACCGACATGATGCTGATCACGGCGATGGTGCCCAGCGTGGCGATGGCGGCGCGCCGCACCAGGTCCGGCACCGCGTTCACCGTGGCGTCCGGCGCGTCGAGCGTGTGGGCCGTCACCGTCGGGGCCGTGCCCCGCGCGACGCCCAGCAGCGTGTAGGTCTTCGACGGCACCGGCGCGGTGCTGCGCGGCGACTCGACCACGCTCTCCGCGTCGGCGCGCGCCAGCCCGCCGTCCTTCCTGACGCGCCACATGTGATACGCGAACAGCACGCCCAGCAACCCCGGCAGGAAGACGACGTGGAGCACGTAGAAGCGGATCAGCGTCGCCTGCTCGATGTTGCGGCCGCCGATCAGCAACTCGCGGACGCTCGCGCCGATCGCGGGAATGGACGCGGCGATGTTGGTGCCGACCGTGACCGCCCAGAAGGCCAGCTGATCCCACGGCAACAGGTAGCCGGTGAACGACAGGAACAGCGTGGTGAGGAACATCACCACGCCGATCACCCAGTTGACTTCGCGCTGCTGGCCCCGGCCGACGCCGTTCTTGTAGGCCCCGGTCAGGAACACGCGCATCAAATGCAAGGCGACGACGATCACCATCAGGTGCGCGGAAATGCGATGCACCGACCGGATCCACGATCCGAAGGTGATGACGAACTCGATGTCCTTGACCGATTGGTAGGCGCGCTCCACCGACGGCACGTAGAGGAAGAGCAGCGGCAGGCCCGAAAGAATCGTGAGAAAGAACAGCGCCGCCGAGATCGTGCCCAGCCAGAACGAATAGTTCCAGGCCATCGACGCCTTGCTGATCTTGGCGGGGAACCAGTGGAGCATGAAGTTGGAGACCACCGCGTCGCCGGCCTCGCGATCCGACTGCGGGCGGAGACTCCAGAACGGCTCGGCGTGCACGCCGGGCGCCTCGGGCTTGGAGCGGGTCAGCGAAGGCAGGCGCATCACATCACCCCAGCGTCAGGCGGAAGTCGCGGTCCACTTCGTCCGCGAGGTCGATGACGAGCTGCCCATCGTCGGCCGCGAACGACAGGCGGAACCAGGCCAGCGGCTTCGGCGCCGGACCGGCCACGTTGGTGCCGTCGCCCTTGTATTCGGAGCCGTGGCACGGACACAGGAACCGGTGCGTGAGCCGCAGGGGCGCCCCGGCGGCTTCGGTGGTTTGCGGGTTCGGCAGTGCTTCCGCCCGGACCGTGCACCCGAGGTGCGTGCACACGGCGGAGATCGCGTGGAAGGTGTTGCCCTCGCGGAAGACGAGCACCCGCTCGTCGGGAAGGAACTTGAGCCCGTCGGGGAAATCGTTGGGCGGGCCGAGCTTGACCGTGGTCGGCGCGTCGTACGACACGTTCGGGACGAGCGATCGCAACGACGCCCCGGCCTGCACGGTGATGGCCGCGACGCCGGCGCCGGCGCCGAGCTTGAGGAGGAAGTCGCGTCGATCGGTCGGCTGTTTCTCGTCGCTCATGACGCCGCGCTCCCGGCCCACCGTTCGCTGATCGTGAACCGCTCCATCGTCATCGCCTCGGTGGGGCAGCGGATGGCGCAGAGGCCGCAGCGGATGCAGCGGTCGTCGTCTTTGAGGAGGGCGGCGAGCGGGAAGTCCGCCTTCGCGGCCGAAGGCCGCTCCGGCGAGACCTCGCCGGAGCTCGTTCGCGAAAACTCAGCGAGCGTAGGCGGGCCGCCGGCCGCCGCGCGTTCTTCGACGGCTGCCCGCTCTTCGGCTGGCAGGTCGATCGCATCGAGTGGCACGAAGGCAAGGCAGTACTCCGGGCAGATGTCGACGCAGCGGTTGCAGAGCACGCAGCGCTCGGGGTCGTAGATCGTCTGCACGTGACACACCAGGCAGCGCGCGGCCTGGATGCGCGCGGCGTCGGCGTCGTAACCGGTTTCCACTTCGGTGATGCCGGTGCGGCGGTTGACGTCCAGCGTCGGCGGCGTCTCGCGATCGAAGCGCTCGAAGCCCGCCACCATCCGGTAGCGCGACGTCACCAGCACCTCGATCTCGAGGTGGGTGTCGATGCGGGCGTGCTGTCCCGCCAGGAACTCGTGGATGGAGCGCGCCGCGCGCTTGCCGTTGGCCACGGCCTCGATGAGATTGCGCGGGCCGAAGGCAACGTCGCCGCCGGCGTAAATGCCGGGCGCGGACGTGGCCAGCGTGCCGGGATCGATCTGGATCGTGCCCGCCGGGGTGAGCGCGACGCCGTCGGCCTTGGTCAGGAACGACAGGTCGGCCTTCTGGCCGATGGCGAGGATGCACGCGTCGGCGTCGATCTCGAGCACGTCGTCATCGACGAACTGCGGCGCGAAGCGCCCGTTGGCGTCGAACACCGACGTCACCGCGCGCAGGCCGATCCGCTGCAGGCGGCCCTCGCCCTCGAAGCGCATCGGGCCGCGGCGCGTGATGAACCGCACGCCCTCGCGTTTGGCTTCCTCGAACTCCTCGTGCCCCTGGGTGGTGCGCAACACCGGCATCTCCGAAAAATCTTCGAGCGACACCACGGTCACTTCGGTGGCGCCGCCGCGAATGGCGGCGCGGGCTGAGTCGAGCGCTTCCTTGACGCGCGCGTCGGTCTCGGCGTGATCGGCCGGCTCGCCCTCGCGGCCCGCCCGCAGCGCCGTCCGCGCCGCGTCGAAGGCGACGAAGCCGCCGCCGATGACCACCACCTTGCGGCCCAGGTCCAGCCGGAAACCGCGATTCACGTTGAGCAGGTAATCGATCGCCTTGACGACGCCGTCGAGCTCGACGCCGGGAACCTGGAGATCGCGGCCGCGGGACACGCCGACCGACAGGAACACGCTCTCGAAACCCTGGGCGCGGAGCTGGGCGAGCCCGAAACCCGGCGACAGCGGCGCGTTCAACTTCAGGTCGACGCCGAGCGAGACGATGCGATCGATCTCCGCGCGCAGCAGCGTGCGCGGCAGCCGGTACTCGGGAATGCCGAAGCGCATCATGCCGCCGGGTTCCGCGGAGGCCTCGAAGACCGTGACGTCGTAGTTCAGCAGGGCCAGGTCGTGCGCCGCCGACAGTCCCGCCGGTCCGGCCCCGATCACGGCCACGCGACGGCGTGGCCCCTGTGGAACGGCCTCGGGAGCCGTGCGGTGAAACGGGAGCGGCAGGTGCCCGGGATACCGGTTGCCCTCCTCGATGCCCTTGGTCAGCAGCTGCGCCTGCGTATCGGGTCGGATGGATTCCACGCCGAACTGCTCGGTCACGTGTCGCTTGAGGGCGCGGATCGAAACCGGCGCGTCAATCGTGCCGCGGCGGCACGCGTCTTCGCACGGCGCGGCGCAGACGCGCCCGCACACGGAGGCGAAAGGGTTGGGGGCACGTGCGACCAGGAAGGCGTCTTCGGGCCGGCCGTCCGCGATCAACTGGACGTAGCGGCCCGCGTCAGTGGCGACCGGACATCCAGCCTGGCATTTGACTTGAGCCTTCCAGTGCGCGAGATCCGGCAGTACGGTGCGAACGCCCATCCACCCCTCTTCCAGCATCGTGCTCGAGCTTGCCGGGGCACGGTATGACCCGTGTCATACGCCCCGCCGCCCGAGCGCCGAATCGGCATGCCCGTCGACTGAGCAAGAGCCGTGCCCCGGGGCGCAGGGGCCTTGCGGGCTTGGGAGCTGGCGGGCTTGAGGGCCAGGGGCCGTGAGGCTCAGGGTTGAGCCGAAAGGGGCCAGCGGTCCGTGATTTTTCCCTACCCTGCGGAATAGTTCGCATGGTCACTTGGGCATCAGGACGGTGTCGATGACGTGAATCACGCCGTTGCTGGCGCCGACGTCGGGCTTGATGATGGTGGCGTTGTTGATCTTCAGCGTCGCGCCGGCGCTCGAAATCTGGATGCGTTTGCCCTGGGCGGTGCCGAAGTCCTTCATCATCCTCAGATCGGCCGAGCTGACGTTGCCAGTCAGTACGTGATACTGCAGCACCGCGGACAGCTTGACCTTGTCCTTCATCAGCGCATCGAGGTCGGCCTTCGGGATCTTCGCAAAGGCTTCGTCGGTGGGGGCGAGCACGGTGAGCGGCCCCGGCCGCTTGAGCACGTCGACGAGGCCCGCGGCCTGGACGGCGGCCACGAGTGTCTTGAACGAGCCCGCGGCTATGGCCACCTCGACGATGTCCTTCGTTCCTTGCGCGCGGACGGGAGCGGAAACCAACAGCGCGATTAGTGCCGTCGCGCCCAGAATGACGCCGGTGTGTGTCAGTGGCTGGCTCATAGCAGAGCTCCTTCAGCAGAGCACGTTAGGTCCTGTGCGGCGCCGGCGGTATGACCGGCGTCATATCCGGTCTAACCCGTGCCGAAACTAGTACAGAAGCATTACAGTCGCCTGTCGGGCGCATCCCTATGATCGGGAGATGGAGGCTTGCTCATGCAGCCACACCCGAAGGGCAGCCGTGCCCGCGTCCTCCTCTCGTCGGTCTTCAAGCCGTTCGCACAGGATGATGAATACGGCAGCCGGGCCATCAACCCGGCGGAGCTGTATCACAACCAGGTGACTCGGGAGCAGGGTCCGTTCTCGCTCCGGATGTTTCATCGCACCTGGAGCCTGATGCTCCTGCAGCAGAACATCTCCGCGCCGTGCACGGTGCTCGATTTTCCGACGCGGGAGCGCTTCGTGCGCGAGCTGACCTCGCACGCGTACGACGTCGTCGGCCTCACCGGCATCATCGTCAACGTCGGCAAGATCCGCGAGATGTGCCGGCTGGTCCGCGAGCACTCGCCGCACTCGACCCTCGTCGTCGGCGGTCACGTGACCGCCGTTCCCGGCATCGAGCAGATGATCGACGCCGATCACATCGTGAAGGGAGAAGGCGTGGCGTGGCTGCGCGCGTTTCTCGGAGAGGATGCGGATCACCGGATCGATCATCCGGTCATCCCATCGTCGTTCGGCTTCCGGCTCATGGGCCTGCCGGCGCCGCGGGGCGGCGGCAATGCCGCGGCCACCATCATCCCGTCGGTGGGGTGCCCGATGGGCTGCAACTTCTGCACGACGTCCGAGTTCTTCGGCGGTAAAGGCAAGCTCGTGACCTTCCTCGAGCGCGGCGAGGATGTGTTTCGCGTGATGCGCGAGGCCGAGCAGCGGATTGGCGCGCGGGCGTTCTTCATGATGGACGAGAACTTCCTGCTCTACAAGAAGCGGGCGCTCGAGCTGCTCGAGTTGATGAAAGCCCACGGCAAGTCCTGGTCCCTCTACGTGTTCTCGTCGGCCAACGCGATCCGCAAGTACGACCCGCGCCAGCTGGTGGAACTGGGGGTGGAATGGATCTGGCTTGGGCTCGAATCGACCGGCAGCCAGTACCAAAAACTGAAGGGGACCGACACACAGGCCCTGGCCCGCGAGCTCCAGTCGCACGGCATTCGCGTCCACGGCTCGACCATCATCGGCCTCGAGCACCACACACCCGACAACATCACCGAGGTGATCGATCACGCCGTGGCGCACGAGACGGTCTTTCACCAGTTCATGCTCTACACGCCGGTGCCCGGCACGCCCCTCTACCGCGAGGTCGAGTCGGAAGGGCGGCTGCTGCCAGACGTCGACTTGGCCGACATCCACGGCCAGTACAAGTTCAACTTCCGGCACGCCGCCATTTCGCGGGACGAGTCGAAGACGTTTCTCGATCGGGCCTTCCGTCGCGACTTCGAGGTGAACGGCCCGAGCCTGTACCGCTTGATGGCCAGCATGCTCACCGGATGGCGGCGCTACCGCGACGACCCCGACGAGCGCGTGCGGGCGCGCGTTCGCGGCGAGGCCGCGCAGTTGCGATTGGGCTTTGGCGCCGCGCTGTGGGCGATGGAGAAATACCTGCGCGAGTCGAACCGGACCGTGAGCGATCGGATTGCCGACCTGCGGATGCAGGTCGAACGGGAGCTGGGCGGGCTGGCGCCGGTGATCGACCGCCTGGCCGGGCCGCTCCTGCTCTGGAGCGCCCGCCGCGATGCGCGCCTGGCGCCGGCCGGCCGCGTGCTGGAGCCTCGCACGTTTGTCGACCGCCGGAACTGGACGGTATGACCGGTGTCATAGGACCGGATCGTGTCGCGCAGGTACGGTGAAAGCAGGAGACCACACGTCGACGATGGCGCGCGCGTACGAGAAGCGACCGGCCGAGCGGACCGCTGGGATCCGCCACAGCGTGCAAGTGGCGTTTCTCCTTGTCAACATCTGGATTGGCGTCCAGTTCTGCATCTGGGTTCGCTTCTTCGAAACCGGCGGCGCGTCGACGTACGTCTCACGGCCGCCCGGCGTCGAGGGCTGGCTGCCGATTGCCTCGCTGATGAACCTCAAGTACCTGGCGGTGACCGGGCTGGTCCCCGACGTGCACCCGGCCGGCATGTTCCTGCTGCTGGCCTTCCTGGCGATCTCGATCGTGTTTCGAAAGGCGTTCTGCAGCTGGCTGTGTCCGATCGGGACGATCTCGGAGTGGTTGTGGCAGGGCGGGCGTGAGC
>Ga0209343_10011162_pt1 | contig 10140 bp, 9 predicted proteins | sample RifCSPlowO2_02_FD_184026 | JGI IMG/M metagenome (GOLD analysis project Ga0209343, IMG submission 184026) | Groundwater microbial communities from Rifle, Colorado - Rifle CSP2_plank lowO2_0.2 (SPAdes) (version 2) | ecosystem: Environmental > Aquatic > Deep subsurface > Groundwater | place: Rifle...
CATCGCGATAGCGGTCAGGCATGACCCAACGCGCGGTATCCAGGACTTTCAGGTTACCGGCCTGGCACGGCAGTATGCCGAGAAACCAGTCCGGCTGGCCAAATAATGGCGTCAACTCCTGCCCCGCCAGCGGAAAAATCGAACCCAGGCACACCAGCGGCACGGCCAGGGTCAGGCCGGCGACGTCGAACAACAGACATTCGAACGGCTCTTGTGCCCACTCCGGCCGCTCTCCCGGCTGCAGGCCGGGCAGCAGATTCAGCGTTGTAGCGGGTAGATGGACGTCGATCACCGGCTCAACCGACACCGGCTGGGCGACCACAGCAGGCGCCGGCTCGATCACCGGCACGACCACCGGCGGCTCAGCCCGCGCCCGCACGGGTGCAGCGGAGAGCAGGCCGGCATCGCGCACCTGCTCCTCCAGCACCGCGGCCTCGAACTCGTCGAGGCTGCTGCTCTCGGCCAACTCGACAGCGGCCTCCTGCAACAAGCTGTCCAGATAGGACTGCAAGGCCAACTGGGGACGCGTGGCGACGGCGACGGGACGGCTCATAGATGGAATCCGCAAAAAATACCTGTACAACCTATCGGCCGCAGTGGCGGCATACTTGAACGCTTCGGCTCGACATAATCCCTCATCTCAAGCCACCTGCGTGACCAACTGCTGCGTCAACAGGTGCTTGAGCAGCGCCCGATAGGCCAGTACACCGCGGCTGCTGGGGTCGAACTGCGAGGGCGTGCGGCCTGCGCGACTGGCATCACGCAAGCGCGTGTCGATCGGAATATAGGCCGGCCACAGGTGCTCGGGATAGCTGTCGCGCAGCAGGCGCAAGGTGCTCAGCGAGGCCTGGGTACGCCGGTCGAACAGGGTCGGCACAATGCTGTAGGGCAACGCCTGTTTGCGCGACCGGTTGATCATCGCCAGGGTGCTGACCATGCGCTCCAGGCCCTTGACCGCGAGAAACTCGGTCTGCACCGGGATCACCAGATGCTGGCTGGCCGCCAGCGCATTGACCATCAGCACGCCCAGCAGCGGCGGACTGTCGATCACTGCATGGTCGTAGTTCTGCCACAGCTGCGCCAGACTCTTGGCGATGACCAGGCCCAGACCACTCTGCCCGGGCGATTGACGCTCGAGCGTGGCCAAGGCGGTGCTCGATGGCAACAGGGCTATGCGCTCATGGCTGGTGGGCAACAGCAGTTGCTCCGGCAGCCCCTGAGGCACCACGCCCTGATGCAGGAACAGGTCGAAGCAGCTGTGCTCCAGCGCATCCGGATCGTGGCCGAAATAACTGGTCATCGAGCCATGGGGGTCGAGATCGACCACGACCACGCGCTTACCGGCATCGGCCAGCAGGCCGGCCAAGGCGATGGCGGTGGTGGTCTTGCCAACACCACCCTTTTGATTGGCTACTGCCCAGACTCTCATCTTGTTTGTCCTCCCGGCATGATCCAGACCCTACCGAGAACAGGCGTCGCCCTAGCGGGCAAACGACGGAGGATTGACGGCACCCGCTGGCGGGGCCTGCACTGCAGGCGGTGGTGCAGGTTGCGTGCCAGCCCGCTGCAAGGCGCTATCGGGGCGGGCATTGGAACTGCCCACCCCACTCACGCTGCGGCGCACATCGAGGTTGCGCGACACCACCAACACCACCCGCCGGTTGCGTGCCCGGCCATCGGCCGTCGCGTTATCCGCCACCGGCTGAAACTCACCATAGCCCACCGATGCCATCCGCCCGGGATTGACCCCATCCATCGCGAGCATGCGCACGATGCTGGCCGCCCGGGCTGCGGACAACTCCCAGTTGGTCGGGTATTGCGCGGTTTTAATCGGCAGGTTGTCGGTAAAGCCCTCGACATGCACCGGATTCTCGTAAGGTGCCAGAATTTTGGCAATCTTCTCGATAAGGTCGAATGCCGCATTGTTCGGCAAGGCATCGCCACTGGGGAACAACAGGCTGGAACTGAGTTCGATCTCGACCCACAACTCGTTGCCGCTCACCTTCAACTGCTTGGAGTCGATCAACCCGGCAAACGCCTGGCGCATGCTCTCGGCAATGCTCTGCAGAGAGTCCGCCGGCTGACTGGGCGGCTCGTCCTCATCGACCAGCGCGCGATCCGGCTCGGTGGTTCGCGGACGCAGGTCACCCACGGGGATAGGCTTGATCGCCCGGTCGGGCTGGTTGAATACCCCGGTCAGACTGTCGGAGAGAATCTTGTACTTGCCCTCGTTGATCGAGGACATCGAATACATCACCACAAAGAAGGCAAACAACAGGGTAATGAAGTCCGCGTAGGAGACCAGCCAGCGCTCATGGTTTTCGTGCTCTTCCTGGTGCCTGCGACGAGCCATGGTTACTCCATGAAGCCTTGCAGCTTCAACTCGATGGAGCGCGGATTTTCACCTTCGGCGATCGACAGAATGCCCTCCAGCAGCATCTCGCGGTAGCGCGACTGACGCTGGGCGACGGCCTTGAGTTTGTTGCCAATGGGCAGCAACAGCAGGTTGGCGAAACCGACCCCGTAGATGGTGGCGACAAAAGCCACGGCAATCCCGCTGCCGAGCTTGCTCGGATCGGCCAGATTGCCCATCACATGGATCAGGCCCATCACCGCACCGATGATGCCGATGGTCGGCGCGTAGCCGCCCATGCTCTCGTAGACCTTGGCGGCCTGAATATCGCGGCCTTCCTGGGTGTACAGATCGACCTCGAGGATGCTGCGGATGGCTTCCGGCTCGGCGCCGTCGACCAGCAGCTGCAAGCCCTTGCGCGCATAGGGATCGGTCTCCGTATCGGCCATCGCCTCGAGGCCGAGCAGGCCTTCCTTGCGCGCGGTCATGCTCCAGCCGACAACATGTTCGATGCCGCCGACCAGGTCGATGTGCGGCGGGAAGAAAATCCAGCGCAGGATCACCAGGGCCCGCTTGAATACGCTGACCGGCGCCTGCAGGAACGCCGCCCCCAGGGTGCCGCCAATCACGATCAACGCCGCCGGACCATTGAGCAGCGCCGCGACATGGCCACCCTCCAGATAATTGCCACCCAGAATGGCGACGAACGCCAGGATGACCCCTATCAGGCTCAGCACATCCATTACACGCAAGCCTCTGCCAAGTGCCGACCGATGTCGTCGAGGCTGTAGATGGCGTCCACCAGATTGGCTTTGACCACCGCCATCGGCATGCCGTAGATCACGCAACTGGCCTCATCCTGCGCCCACACGTGACTGCCCTCCTGCTTGAGCAGGCGCGCGCCCTCGCGCCCATCGGCGCCCATGCCGGTCAAGACCACCGCCAGCACCTTGTCGTGAAAGGCCTTGGCCGCCGAGCCGAAGGTAATGTCGACACAGGGCTTGTAGTTCAGGCGCTCATCGCCCGGCAGAATCCTCACCGCGCCGCGCCCGTCGATCATCATCTGCTTGCCGCCCGGCGCCAGCAGCGCCAACCCCGGACGCAGCAGATCGCCATCCTCGGCTTCCTTGACGTTGATCCGGCACAGCTTGTCCAGACGCTCGGCAAAGGCCTTGGTGAAAGCCGCGGGCATGTGCTGGATCAGCACCAGCGGCGCCGGGAAGTTGGCCGGCAACTGGGTCAGTACCCGCTGCAGCGCCACAGGCCCGCCGGTCGAGGTGCCGATGGCCACCAGCCGGTAGGACTTGCGCTTGGGCGCACTCGCGCGCGCAGTAACCGACGCGGAGGCTGGCGCCGGCACCGGGGTGCTGACGCCAGGGCGACCGAGGCTACTGAGCGCTGCCGGCTTTCCCAGCGTGCTGATACTCGGCGCTGGCGCCGCAACAAGGCCGCGGCGATTGCTGCGGGCAATGCTGTGCACCTTCTCGCAGAGCAGTTGCTTGACCTTCTCCGGGTTGCGCGAGATGTCTTCGAAATTCTTCGGCAGGAAATCCACCGCCCCGGCATCCAGCGCATCCAGGGTGACGCGCGCGCCTTCGTGGGTCAGCGAGGAAAACATCAACACCGGGGTCGGACAGCGCTGCATGATGTTTCGCACGGCGGTGATGCCGTCCATCATCGGCATCTCGTAGTCCATGGTGATCACGTCGGGCTTGAGTGCCAACGCTTGATCGATGGCTTCGCGGCCATTGGTCGCCGTACCCACCACCTGGATATTCGGATCGGCAGAGAGAATTTCCGAAACGCGCCGGCGAAAAAAGCCGGAATCGTCCACCACCAACACCTTGACCACCATAAACACTCCTAAACGGCGCCGCCTGAGGCGGCGCCGCGAACAATCAGATGCGCCGCGCGTAGCGCTTGAGCATGCTCGGCACGTCGAGAATCAGGGCGATGCGTCCATCGCCGGTGATGGTCGCGCCAGACATGCCGGGCGTGCCCTGGAGCATCTTGCCCAATGGCTTGATCACCACTTCCTCCTGACCGACCAGTTGATCGACGACGAAACCGATGCGCTGGCTGCCGACGGTGAGAATCACCACATGACCCTCGCCCTGCTCCTCATGGGCAGCGCTGCGGACCAGCCAGCGCTTGAGGTAGAACAGCGGCAATGCCTTGTCGCGCACGATCACCACTTCCTGGCCATCGACCACGTTGGTGCGCGACAGGTCGAGGTGGAAAATCTCGTTGACGTTGACCAGCGGGAAAGCGAAGGCCTGGTTGCCCAGCATCACCATCAGCGTCGGCATGATCGCCAGGGTCAGCGGTACCTTGATGACGATCTTCGAGCCCTGGCCCTTGACCGAGAACACGTTGACCGTGCCGTTGAGCTGGGAAATCTTGGTCTTCACCACGTCCATGCCGACCCCGCGGCCGGACACATCGGAGATCTCGGTCTTGGTCGAGAAACCCGGGGCGAAGATCAGGTTGTAGCATTCGAACTCGTTGAGCCTATCGGCCGCGTCCTTGTCCAGCAGGCCCTTCTCCACGGCCTTGGCGCGCAGTACATCGGCGTCCATGCCCTTGCCGTCGTCGGAAATCGACAGGAGGATGTGATCGCCTTCCTGCTCGGCCGACAGCACCACCTTGCCGCCGCGCGACTTGCCCGCGGCCTCGCGCTCTTCCGGGGTTTCGATGCCATGGTCGACGGCGTTGCGCACCAGGTGCACCAGCGGATCGGCCAGCGCCTCGACCAGGTTCTTGTCGAGGTCGGTTTCTTCACCGACCAGTTCCAGATTGATCTCTTTCTTCAGGCTGCGCGCCAGATCGCGGACCAGGCGCGGGAAGCGGCCGAAGACCTTCTTGATCGGCTGCATGCGCGTCTTCATCACCGCCGTCTGCAGATCCGCGGTGACCACGTCGAGGTTGGAGACGGCCTTGGCCATGGCCTCATCGGCGCTGTTGGAGCCCAGGCGCACCAGGCGGTTACGCACCAGCACCAGTTCGCCGACCATGTTCATGATCTCGTCCAGGCGCGCGGTATCCACCCGTACGGTGGTTTCCGCCTCGCTGGGTGCTGGCGCCTTGTCGGCGACCGCAGCGGCCGGCGGCGGCGCTTTCAGCGGAGCAACCTTGGCCGCGGGTTTGGCCGAGGGCTGCGCGGCAGCTGCGGGTTTGGCTGGAGTGGCCGCCGCTACTGCTGCGGGCGCCTTGGCGAGCGCGGCCGGCTCGACAAACTTGCCCTTGCCATGTAGCTGATCGAGCAGCGCCTCGAATTCGTCGTCAGTGATTTCGTTGCCCGCCGCCGGCGCAACGGGCGCTGCGACCGGCGCCGCCACGGCCGCTGCAGGCGCAGCGAACTGGCCCTTGCCATGCAGCTGATCGAGCAGAGCCTCGAATTCGTCGTCAGTAATCTCGTCGCCGGCAGCGCCCATTGCTGGTTGCACCGCGACATTGGCGACCACTGGCGGCGGGGCGAACTGGCCCTTGCCATGCAACTCGTCGAGCAACGACTCGAACTCGTCATCGCTGATCTCGTCACTGCCGACGCTTGCGCCTGCCGTCTGGCCAGGCGCCTCGGTCAGCGCATCGAGCAACTGTTCGAATTCGCTGTCGGTGATATCGCCAGCAGCGGCCTCGGCAACCTCGGCAACGGGCGGCTCGAGCGCAACGCTCGCCGCCGGCTCGGCCAGACGCGCCAAGGCCGCCAGCAACTCCCGGGTGGCCGGCGTCGGCGTGACGCGCTCACGCACTTCGGTGAACATGCCATTGACCGCATCGAGTGCTTCCAGCACCACATCCATCAACTCGGAGTCGACGCGCCGCTCACCCTTGCGCAGGATGTCGAAGACGTTTTCTGCGATATGGCAGCATTCCACCAGCTCATTGAGCTGGAGAAAACCGGCACCACCTTTGACGGTATGGAACCCGCGAAAAATAGCGTTGAGCAGATTCATGTCGTCCGGGCGGCTTTCAAGCTCCACCAACTGCTCGGACAGTAGTTCAAGAATCTCGCCGGCCTCCACCAGGAAGTCCTGGAGGATTTCTTCATCGGCGCCGAAGCTCATAGACGTGCTCCTAAAATCCCAGGCTGGAAAGCAGATCGTCGACGTCATCCTGATTGGATGCGACGTCTTCACGCTTATCGGCATGAATCTGCGGACCTTCACCGTGGGAAGGCTCTTTTTGTTGTTCTTGTTCAGCACGCAGCACGGCGTGGTCATGCTCGATACCGGCAAAACGGTCGACCTGACTGGCCATCAGCACCAGTTTGAGCAGGTTGCCTTCCACTTCGGTGACCAGCTGGGTCACCCGCTTGATCACCTGACCGGTCAAATCCTGATAATCCTGCGCGAGCAGGATGTCGTTGAGCTGGGCGGATACCTGGACGCTGTCACGCTCGCTGTTGGCGAGGAACAGTTCAATCCGCCTGGCCAGGTCGCGGAACCCCTCGGCGCCCATTTCCCGACGCATGAAGCGGCCCCAGTCGGCACTCAGGCTCTGCGCCTCGGCGCCGATGCCGTTGACCAGCGGTGAACTCTGCTCGACCAGATCCATGGTGCGATTGGCCGCTTTCTCGGTCATCGTCACCACATAGTTCAGGCGCTCGGTGGCGTCGGTGATTTGCGACACTTCCTTGGCGTGCGGCACCCGTGGATCGAGCTGGAAATTGACGATGGCGTTATGCAGCTCGCGCGTCAGCTTGCCGACCTCGTGATACAGACCACGGTCGCGCACCTTGTTGAGATCGTTGATCAGTTGCACCGCTTCGCCAAAATCGCCGTGTTCCAGGCTCTCTACCAATTGGCGCGCGTGAATTTTCAGGGTCGACTCGAAGTCACCCTGAGCGGAATCATCGTGTTCCATAGTGCCCTCGCGGCAGACATCAGCCGTTGACCCGCTCGAAGATTTTTTCAATCTTTTCTTTCAGCACCTGGGCTGTGAACGGTTTGACCACATAGCCATTCACCCCGGCTTGTGCGGCCTCGATGATCTGATCGCGTTTCGCTTCAGCGGTCACCATCAACACCGGCAGGTGCTTCAGGCGATCGTCGGCGCGCACCGCACGCAACAAGTCGATCCCGGTCATGCCTGGCATATTCCAGTCAGTCACCAGAAAATCGAAACTGCCGCTGTGCAGCATCGGCAGCGCAGTGGTGCCATCATCGGCCTCTGCGGTATTGGTGAACCCCAAGTCACGCAGGAGGTTCTTGATGATCCGGCGCATCGTTGAAAAGTCATCAACGATGAGGATTTTCATGTTTTTGTCCAAGTCGACCTCCGTACAGTCCCAAACGAACCCAGCACCTGGGCACGCTTTCAATCGTGAAACCGGCCCGACAGGCCGCCGCAAAACTATTTCGCTGGTTTTCCAACGGACTGCTGATTTAACTGCTCAGCTCGCTCGCCATTCCCCCAGGCGTGCCCGCAAGCGTGCGGCACACTGGCTATGCAACTGGCTGACGCGCGATTCGCTAACCCCCAGAACCTCACCAATTTCCTTGAGGTTCAATTCCTCATCGTAATACAGCGCCAGCACCAGCCGCTCCCGCTCGGGCAAGTGGCCGATGGCATCGGCCAACGCCGCCTGGAAACGCTCGTCCTCCAGTTCTCGCGAGGGTTCGGGGTGGGTGGAGCTGGCGTCTTCGTGCAGCCCGCCATGTTCGCCGTCCTGCAACAGATCGTCGAAACTGAACAGCCGACTGCCCAAAGTGTCGCCAAGGATGCCGTAGTAATCCTCGAGACTCAATTGGAGTTCGGCCGCAACCTCTTGATCTTTAGCGTCGCGACCGGTTCTGGCCTCAATTACCCGAATGGCGTCGCTGACCATGCGGCTGTTGCGATGCACCGAACGCGGCGCCCAATCGCCTTTGCGCACCTCATCGAGCATCGAGCCGCGAATGCGGATGCCGGCGAAGGTTTCGAAACTGGCACCCTTGCTGGAGTCGTATTTCTTCGAGGCTTCGAGCAGGCCGATCATCCCGGCCTGGATCAAGTCATCCACCTGCACGTTGGCCGGCAAACGCGCCAACAAGTGATAGGCAATCCGCTTGACCAAGGGCGCGTGGCGCTCGATCAACTGGTGCTGGGCGTCCTGGGTCTGAGCCTTGCTGTACATACGGAGTCCAGAAGCGGGTGTCATATGGCCGTATCCGCGGTCGGCTGCTGCACCAGGCGCTCGACGAAAAATTCCAGATGGCCGCGCGGATTGGCTGGTAGTGGCCAGGCATCGACTTTCTGGGCAATCGCCTTGAACGCCAGGGAACACTTCGAACGCGGGAAAGCTTCGTAGACCGCACGCTGTTTCTGCACGGCCTTGCGTACCGACTCATCGTAAGGCACCGCGCCGACATATTGCAGCGCGACGTCGAGGAAGCGGTCGGTAACCTTGGTCAGCTTAGCAAAGAGGTTGCGGCCTTCCTGTGGGCTGTGCGCCATATTCGCCAGCACGCGGAAACGGCTCATGCCATGGTCGCGGTTGAGCAGCTTGATCAGGGCATAGGCATCGGTGATCGAGGTCGGCTCGTCACACACCACCACCAGCACTTCCTGGGCGGCGCGGACAAAACTGACCACCGAGTCGCCAATACCGGCAGCGGTATCGATGATCAGCACATCGAGGTTTTCGCTGATGTCGCTGAAGGCTTGAATCAGGCCGGCATGCTGCATCGGCGAGAGCTGCACCATGCTTTGCGTGCCGGAGGCCGCAGGCACGATACGAATGCCGCCGGGGCCCTGCAGCACCACGTCGCGCAGTTCGCACTCGCCACTGATCACATCGGCCAGCGTGCGCTTGGCCGTCAGGCCCAGCAGCACGTCGATATTGGCCAGACCCAGGTCGGCGTCCATCACCATTACCCGCCGACCGAGATCAGCCAGCGCCAGCGCCAGATTCACCGACACATTGGTCTTGCCAACGCCACCCTTGCCGCCGGTCACCGCAATCACCTGTACGGGATGCATACCCATGTTATCTACACACCTTGTCTGACTTCGACTGGAACCATGTGGCTGCGTGTCCTGCGCCAAGCCACTGACGGGCGCCACGCATTGCCGCATATCGCTGAACCACTGCCGCCATGGCCATTAACCGGCGCGCCGCGCCGGATGTTGATAAAGCCCGGCAAACATCTCGGCCATCGTATCTTCGCTCGGATCTTCGGCGCTTTGCAGGCCCACCGCACGGCTCACCAGCTGGTGGCTGCGCGGCACCTGCAAATCATCCGGAATCCGTGGCCCATCAGTCAGATAGGCTACCGGTAGACGCTGGCCAATAGCCAGACCTAAAACCTCGCCCAGACTGGTGGCTTCATCCAGTTTGGTCAGGATGCAGCCGGCAAGACCGCAGCGCTTGTAGCTGTGGTAGGCCGCCTTGAGCACCTGGCTCTGGCTGGTGGCCGCCAGGACCAGGTAATTCCGGGCCTTGATGCCGCGACCGGCCAGGGTCTCCAGCTGCATGTGCAGGGCGGGATCGCTGGCCGGCAAGCCGGCGCTGTCGATCAGGACCACGCGTTTGCGCGCCAAGGGCGCCAGGGCCTGGGTCAACGACTGCCCCGGATCGACCAGGGTCACCGGCACGTTGAGAATACGCCCCAGGGTCTTCAGTTGTTCCTGGGCGCCAATCCGATAGCTGTCCAGGCTGACCAGGGCGACATGCTGGGCGCCGTACTTGAGCACATAACGCGCGGCCAGCTTGGCCAGGGTGGTGGTTTTACCCATGCCGGCCGGACCGACCAGGGCAATCACCCCGCCCTCTTCCAGCGGCTCCTGCTGCGGCGTTTGAATCG
>Ga0209343_10011163_pt1 | contig 10140 bp, 8 predicted proteins | sample RifCSPlowO2_02_FD_184026 | JGI IMG/M metagenome (GOLD analysis project Ga0209343, IMG submission 184026) | Groundwater microbial communities from Rifle, Colorado - Rifle CSP2_plank lowO2_0.2 (SPAdes) (version 2) | ecosystem: Environmental > Aquatic > Deep subsurface > Groundwater | place: Rifle...
CCGGGTCCACTCGCCGCCGACCTGGTGGCACCGGAGGCAGCCCTTCATCGTGTACATGTACTCGTCGCGCGTCTGGGTCGACGGCAGGATGCCGTTGCCCTGAGGGCCCGTCCCCGGGAAGTCCGACGGCTTCGGCATCTCCATCAGCGAAAGCCAGTAGTTCGCCGGATAGATCCTGGCGGCCTCCTGCGGCGTCTTGGCGACCGTGGCGGCCAGCTTCAGGTCCTGTCCGATGTTCGCGGCAACCGGCTTGGAATCGACCAGGCCGTACCCGCGGACCCACACCTGATACCTGGCCCGCGGCAACTCCGGCAGCAGAAAACGGCCCTGGTCGTTGGTGACGACGATCTTGCGGAACTTCGTGTTCAGGTCGGTGGTCTCCGCGATCACCCACACGCCGGCCTCGGGCCCCGCACCGCTCGCCACCACGCCGGTGATGACGCCGTTGGCCGCGGACGGCGCGTTCTGGCCCTGGATGGTCGCCTGCATCAGGACCAGCGCCATCACGGCCACGCCCAGCAGCGCGCTCGCACCGAATCCCACTTTCGATCGCATACTGTCCTCCTGCTCCCTCATATCGGACGCTTTACCCGGACAAATCCATGAGTCCGCCTACGGTGCCTTCGGCGCGTGCTCGCGCCCGGGCCTGTTCAGCATGCCCTCGAGCGAGTTCCAGTTGTTCTCGTAGCACGCCTCTTCCCACATCTCGATATTCTGCTCGCGCTGGCGCTGGAAGCGCAGCACCATCTTCCACGGCCTGGTGTAGACCTTCGGATCGGTGATGACCGCCTCGTACTCGATGGAACCGGCGCTCACGCGTCTGAACCGCTCCGCCACGTTCAGGGCATCGCTGTGAAAATCGCCGACGATGTCGAACCAGGTCTGATCGTTGTGGTTGGCGACGCTCACGACCAGCGTGTCGCCGTCCCAGCGCCCGCGCGAATCGCCCATCCAGAGCTTGAGCCCCTCGGGAATGTGCGGGCTGCCGTCCAGGGGAATGGCGCGGTAGGTATGGTGCGCCATATTGAAGAACGTCACATATCCGGGTGACTGGAAGATCTCGATCTCCCGGTTGTACAGGTGGCGCGGCACCCCCTGCAGGAAGCACCTCGCATCGGGGTCCAGGAACTGGGGCGTCGGGTCGGCGTGGTTGTCGTGGATCAGCTTCGCTTTGGCCGCCGCCCACGGCTGATACGGGATCTTGCCATCCGGCGGATCGACGATGCGGCTCTTGCCGCGCAGCTCGGGCTCGGGCCGGCCGTTCTGATGGATCGACTGATACTCGAGATCCCAGATGTTGTAGGTGCCGCCCGGCACAACGGTCCAGAAGCCCTGCAGATCGGGCTGGCCGTCAGGCGTACGCGGGGCCGTGTAGGCCGCGCCGCCGGCGCTCCCTGCCTGGCCCTGCTGGCCGTCGGCTGACACAAGCGCCGATGCCACGGCACACGCCGCCACGGCGATCATGATGCTCCGGCAACCTGTCCACGGCTTCTTCACATCCCACCTCCACGCAACGGACAACGAGCGCTGACGGCCTACTCGGGAGGCTTCAGCCATGTGTGCTCCAGACCGAACGCGTAGCACTCGAACTCGAGAATCCGGACGTTCTTCTCCATCCGGCGGTACAGCGGCATGCTCATCTTCCAGGGCCGCGTGAAGACCTTCGGGTCTTCAATCGTGACCTCGTAGTTGATGTGGTTGGGCCCCATCGGGGTATACCGCTCCACCACGTGCAGCGTGTCGCTCGCGAAGTTGCCCGCGCGGTCGAACCAGACCGGGTTGGTGAAGTGCACGACGTCGACGACGAGGGTGTCGCCCTCCCAGCGGCCGCGCGAATCGCCCATGTACCACTCGATCGGCCCCTCCGGGTGCTTCGAGTCGAGATACACCCGCCTCACCGCATGCACGTACTCGTACAGGACAGCGATCTGCTTCGGCGTCTGCAGAATCTGAAACGGGTACGGCATGTACGTGGAGCGCGGCACTCCGGTCAGGTAGCACCTGGCCTCCGGATCGGCCGTCGCTCTGTTCTTGAAGTTCTCCCGCTGCTGCGCCGCCGCCCAGGGCTGATATGGAATCTGATCGCCCTCGACGACACCGAGACCGGCCGGCACGTCCTTGTCGGCCGCATGTGACAGCACGTTCCAGTTCGCCGTCGTGACCGCCTGCCAGACGCCGGTGAGATCCGGCTTTCCGTCAGGCGTCCGCTTCAGCGCCTGGGAGCCCTGTCCCGCCGCCGGTGCTGGCGACAGCAGCACGGCGGCAGTTACCGCCGTGCACATCCATCGCACAACCGGGTTCGTGATTCGCATCCCCGTATCGCTCTCTGGCTTCGACGACTAGAAGGTGGCGCGGAAGCCGAGCTGCAGCGTCCTGGGCTGATACGCCCCGTTACCGTTGACGTTGGGCAGTCCGTACCGCCGATTGCTCTCGGCGGTCACGTAGGATCCGTAGTTGGCGTGGTTGAATACGTTGTACACCTCCAGAATGCCGTCGATGCCCGCCCTGCTGGTGAAGCGGAAGCGGCGCTGAAGGCGCAGGTCCACGCGATGGAGCGGATCTCCCACGAAGCTGTTGCGCGGAACGACCGTGCCATCTGGACGCAACCGGCCGCCCTGTACGTTGGAGCCTGTCCGGCGCAGGTCGCCGCCCCAATCCGTGGAGCGGCGCATGCCAGAGCCAAAGAAATACAGCCCGCTCACCTGGAATCCGTAGCCCGCCTCCCAGATGCCGTTGAAGACGACCCGGTGGCGCTGATCGCCCTCCGCCAGGCTGTATTCGCCGCCGAGGTCGGGGGCAACGGGGAACGTGACCTGCTCGATCCCGCTGAGCGGCGGAGCCTGGGCGTCCCGGTACCACGACAGCGTATAGGTGGCCGACGACGACCAGCGATTGCTGAACCGTTTCGTCCACGCCGACTGCATGGCCTGAACGTTCGACCACCGCGCGAGACGCTCAATCCCGATGGCGGCGTAGAGCGGATACGCGCGCCGGCTGATGTCAGAGAAGGGATAGTTGACGCCCGTGACGGGATCGTACGTCAGGTTCGAGCGGTGGCTGTAGAATCCACCCCGCTCCCCTTCGTAGGTGTAATCCGCCTCAACGGCCATCGTCGTGCCGAGCTGGCGCTGGAAGCCGACGGAGGCCTGATGGCTGTACATCACGTCGCCGTGCGGATCCATGATCTGCTCGAGACCCTCGCGCAGGCAGCCCGGCACGTTGTTTCGGTGGCAATAGCGTTGCTGGGCTTGCGCGTACGTGGGAGTCGGCCCGTTGAACGGGCTGCTGCCGAAGTTGGCCCGCCGCGGCGCCGTGTTCTCAACGGTGGCGCCGGTCAGCTGCGTCCACGACTGCGTGCGTGACGTCATCGTGTTCGCGATCTCGCCAAAGTACAGCCCGTAGCCCCCGCGCAGCGCCGTCCGGTTGTTCAGGGCATAGTTGTAGCCAACGCGCGGTCCGAAGTTGTTCTTGTCCTCGGGCCGACCCGCCTTCAGAAACGGCTCGATGCTGAAGTCGTTGGCCAGCTGGCCAAGCGCCAGGTCGTACCGGATGCCGAGGTTGAGCGTGAGGCGGTTCGTTATCGCCCAGTCGTCCTGGAACCACCCGGCAAACGTGCTGCGGGTCTGGTAGGTCTGGAGCGTCCCGACTGTGACGTCGTACCTGCGGATGATGGAAGAGAGGGCATCCAGGTTCCAGGTGGAGACGTCGTTCCAAACCGGAAATATCGCCTCGATGTTGGCAGGCACCGGCGAGCCCTGAGCATCGTAAGTCCCCTGACAGCCGCGGCAGTTCGCCGTGTAGGCATCGAGGTAGAGGTATTCGCCGCCGAATTTCACGTCGTGCCGTCCGCGCGCGTTGAACGAGTAGGTGAAATCGTCCCGAATCGACCAGGTGGTCTGTCCCAGGCGCTGCGGGTTGTTGGCCGCCGGTCCGACGGTAAACCCGGTAAACAGGACGCGCGGCGTGCCGACCGTCACGCCCTGGGAGGCCGCCATCGGGTGGCCGTCCCAGCGGACGACCGAATAGTTGTAGTAGTAGAAGCTGGCAAAACCGCCTTTGATCTCGTTGAGCGCCCGATCGCCCAGCACCTGCGTCAGTGTCGTAAAGACCTCGTCATTGTGACGCTTGAACTCGGTCATGCCGGACGGATGGTTCGAGCCGCCGCCCTCGTTGGGGATCTGCTCGAGCCCGTAATTGCCGCGGACCATCATGCGGGTCTCCGGTGAGAGCTGCCAATCCATTCGGGCGCCCGCCATCCGCTGCTTGCGGTTGTTCGGCAGCGTCATGTTGAAGGCGGGAAACGCGGTCGTATAGACGACCGAGTTCGGTTCGCGCTCGTACTCGTAATTCGCGAAGAAGTGCAGCCTGTCCCGAGCGATGGGCCCGCCAACCGTGCCGCTCAGCTGCTGGTTCGAGTACGGGAGCGTGGTGCCGGTCACGAAGTCCTTCGCTTTGAAGCGATCGTCGCGGAAATAGCCGGAGAAAGAGCCCGCGGGCGTGTTGGTGCCCGACTTCGTGACGGCATTCACCTGCGTCCCGATCGAGCGGCCCTGAGTTGCGTTGAAGCGAGACGCGACGAACTGAAACTCCGCGATCGCATCCTTGCTGTAGAGCGGCTGATCCTGCGCACCCGTGCCGGTGCCGCCGCCTTGGACCAGCATCGACGTGGTCTGCTGCCCGTCGAGATTGATATGGAAGTCCCGGCGGTTCCGCACGGTGGCGCTGTCGCCCGACTCGTTTCGCCGGCTCCCCGGCGCCAGCATGGTCAGGTCCTGCCAGCTGCGGCCCTGAATGGGGAGCTCCTGCATCTGCCTCGGATCGATATTCCCCGCGACGGTCGACGACGTGACATCGATCAAGGGCGCCTCACCGGTGACGGTCACTGACTCCTGTAGACCGGCCGGCGACATCTGGAGGTTCACCACCACCTGCTGGCCGACCAGCAGCTCAAGCCCGCTGCGCGTCAGCGTCGCGAACCCCTGGAGCTCGGCCATCACTTCGTAGCCACCGGTGCGGACGCCGAGCCGGAACGCGCCATTTACATCGGTAACGGCCACGAATGTGTTGCCTGTCGCGAGGTGACGCGCCGTCACGGTGACGCCAGGCAGGACGCCGCCCGTCGTATCCGTCACGACGCCGCTGACGACTGCTTCCTGTGCATGCGCAATACCGGGGAGCGCGAGGAACACGCCAACGACGAATAACGCTCGGGCCAGCTTCATCGAACCCTCCCTGAGTTTCCTTCTCGTTGTTCGACCTGATCTGCTACTTCGCCCGCGACTTGATACCTTGCGCCAGCATCGGCGCCACCTTGTAGACGGCGCCGCGGCCGACGATGTAGAGCGTCTTCTTCTCGGGTCCCGCGAATGCCACCGACTGCGGCGGGAGCGGCGTGGGGATAGTGCCCAGATGCTGCCCGTCGGGGCCGAACACCTGAACGCCGACCGGCGTCGTGGAATAGATGCGGCCGTCGTTGTCGATGCAGATGCTGTCGGAGCCGCCCTGCACCTGCCCCTGCTCGTTGCGGCGCAGCCCGACGAGCGTGGCGTGCGTGCGCATGTTGCGGAGCGTGCCGTCCGGCTGCACGTCGAACTTCACGATTTCCGGGCCGTTGGTCACGTACAGCGTCTTCTCATCCACACTGAGGGTGATGCCGTTCGGGCTCCGGACTTCGTCGCTCACCTTCAGCAGCTTTCCCTCGGGCGTGATGTAGAAGATGATCGGCTTGTCGCGCCCCGCCGGGACCGGACGGAACCGGGTCTGCAGCTGATCGTCGAAGTAGATGCCGCCCCTCCGGTCGATCGTCAGGTCGTTGGGAAAGATGAGCGGCACCCCCTCGAACTCCCCGGCGAGCGTCGACCGCGCCGGCTCGAGTACGGCAATGCGCGGGATGCGCGACTGCGCCCCGAGCAACCGGCCCTTGTGGTCGTAGCCGAGACCGATCGTCCGGTTCGTGTTCGGGAGGTAGACCGAGATGTTGTCGTCCTTGTCGATCTTCACGAGCTGCCCGTCGCCGGCGTCCTGCTCGGTGAACAGGAGACTGCCGTCGGGCATCGAGATCGCGCCCTCGGTGCTCTGGAACATGTCGCGGATCAGGCGGACGCGGGTGCCGGCGGCGACGACGCCGGGAATAGCGGGGGCGAACGTATCGGGTGGAGATTTCGCGACCGGCGGAGGGCCGCCCTGTCCGGAGATTGACGCCGCGCCGACGAGACTTGCCACCAGGAGAACCGCCGCCGACTTCCTCATACGGGTCCCTCCGTGAGCGCGAGTTGTGTAAGGCGGGACGAGCATGCACCGGGCTGAACGCGGTGTCAAGTCTCGGGTCGTACAACAAAAAAAGACCGCTGTGGGGTGACCACAGCGGCCCTGGAGAAGAACGGGCGGCTTACCGCGACCTGAGCTGCAGGCGCGCGATCTTGTTCGGCCTGTCGTAGCAGATCCAGATTTCCGGCGACGGCTTGTTGTTGTCCACGCCGATGTGGCGGATCTCGGTCCCACGGCTGGGCAGCTGGTACTCGACGAACCGCTGGGTCGCGGGGTCGAACTTGGCCACGTGATCGGAGTTGATCATGTTGATCCAGGCCTGATGGTTCTTGTCGACCGCCACGGCGTACGGCACGCTGTACGGCGTCGGCATCCTGAACTCCTTCACGGAGTTGTTCCGGATGTCGATCTGCAGCAGGTGGTTGCCCTGGAACTCGCCGAAGTAGACGTAGTTGCCGTTCTGGTCGCCGCCACCGCGCCGCGGTCCCTTCATCAGCGGCGTTCCGACGTTGGCGCCGGCGGGGAGCGCCTTGTAGGCGTCACGATCGAACTGCGTGGCCTCCGGGAGGTTGTGCGGCCCGACGATGATTTCCTTGCTGTCGCCGGTCCGGCTGTCGACCATGACCACGCGATCCAGGCCCGGCTGCGAGTAGTAAACATTCGACCGCGCATCGGACGCGATGCCGTAGGTGCCGCCCCTCGTCGGGATCGGGTATTCCGTGTACTGACCGGTCCTGACGTCGAGCTTCACTGCGCCATCGGCGCCTGACGGGGCCCAGGGGTTGCCGTCGGGGCCGACGTCGAGCGTGCCGCCGACGCGCAGCTTCATGTTCGCCTGGCGCGGCCACTTCTTGAACTCCCCCGTCCTCGGGTTGATGCTGAGGAAGTCGCCTTCGTTGCCGTTGTTCGTCCAGATGGTGTTCGTCTTTTCGTCGACGGCGAGCGTGTGCGTGCTGATCGCGCTCTGGTTCTTCGGATCGGGCAGCTTGAATTCCGTGACCCTGCCGGTGCGCGGATCGAGCTTGGCGAGCGTCCGCTCGGGGATCGTGTCGTCCGCAATCCAGGCGAAGCCGTCGGCATCGACGACGACGTCGTGCGGACCGCGGCCGTCGAACCGGGACGGCGTCCCCTCGGACCAGTCGCTGCCGTTGTGCACCTGGAGGTAGTTCGGCTTGTCCGGGCGCGGCAGGTCGTACTCGGTGATGACCACCTGGGTCGCCTCACCGGTCGGGCGCGGACGCGGCTTCGGCACGGCCGCGTTCTGCGGACCGCGGACGCGCGCGAGATACGCCGCCAGCTGCTGCTTGTAGTGCTGCATCATCGGGTCGCGCCGCTCCCCTTCGAGCAGGATGCCGGGAATCGACATCATGTCGATGATGATCCCCCACCCCTTCTCGTCGAACCGGTTCTGCAGGACGAAGCTCGCCGTGTGGCAGCCGCTGCACTGCGCCACGTAGAGCTGCTTCATGCGGCGATCCTCGGGCGTCGCCTCAGGCAGGCTCGCCATCCATTCGGTGCCGTCCATCTGCGCCGCGACGTCGTTGGTCGGCTTCAGGCTGAAGTTCTGCTGGAGCTTGCCGGCCAGCTGCTGGTCGGCGTAGGCTGCCTGGAATCCAACCGCCTGCGCCCACACCCGGTACTGGCCGCCCTCGAGCGACGGAAATACGTAGGTGCCAGTTCGGTCGCTGAAGACCGTCGTGGTAAAGGTCTGGGCCCGGTGCCGGGCGGACACGCCGACACCTTCCATCGGCGCCCCGTCGGCTCCTCTGACCGTCCCGGAGATCACCCCGGTCGAGCCTCCGCCCTGCTGGGCGGTGCCGGTCAGCTGGGACACGACCAGCGTCGTCAGAAAGACCAGTGATACCGCGAACAGCAGTCTAGGTTTCGACACGGCAGTCCTTCCTTTCACGTTTCTACTGCGTTTTCAGGTATGCAATCAAATCGTCAAGTTGCGCCGACGTCAGGCTGTACTGCCATCCGGGCATCCTGTCGCTGCCCTTGAGGATGTAGTCGCGGGCCTTCGCCTCGCGATCGGGAGTGGCGCCTTTGAGCAGGCCCGAGAGGCTCGGTGCGGGGCCCGGCGTGGTGCCGGCCTTGCGGATGCGCGGCAGATGGCACAGCGAGCAGCGCTGATAGTACGTCGCCTCGCCGCGCCGAATCCGGGCGGTGTTCGCATCGAGTCCGTCATAGAAACCGGGGATTACCGTGGGCGGCACCGTCGTCGACTGCGGCAGTGCCGCCGACGGAATGACAAGCAACCCGAATGAGAGCAACACCAGTCGCCGAAACGACCTCTTCATTGACCTTCCTCCTGGGTCCCTGGACCCCGACCGACGCAACCGCGACCAGCGAAATATCGGGGCCGTACAGATATCGCGAGCCGTATATCACTATCACGGAACCCCACCTCTCTCCAAGAGGGTCCCGTCCGCGCGTCCTCGACCCCCTGCTATCGTACGAACAGTTCTGTGCCGTCGGGCAGCGTCAGGATCCGCGCGACCACGGTCAGCGCCTTCTTCTTCCCGCGGTATCCATCGACGGTCACCTGAGCGCCGATGCGGAAGTCATCCTTCCGGACCCCGCGGCTCGAGAGCACCGCGGGGGGGCCGAACTCCACCTCCCAGTTCGCCGAAGTGCCGTCGGGGCCTCGTACCGTCAGGCGGATGGAGGCGTGAGGATTCGCCCAGTCGACCTGCTGCACCGCCCCCTTCAGGATGATGTGGTCCTTCGCGTCGAACTCGGCGCTGAAGGAATGATGGGCGGATATTGGCGCGCTGGAGAGCACCAGCCCGAGACAGACCACCGCCGGAAATCGAGGCCGGTGCATCGACAAAGACGGGGTCAATTGTACGTCTTCAGGTACGCCATGAGGTCATCAATCTGCGCGGGCGTGAGCGCGTATTGGTAGCCGGGCATCCTGTCATTGCCTTTCCGAATGGCCTCTCGCACGGCCGCCTCCTGCGGCGGCTTGGCGTTCTTGAGGGTCCCTCGGAGATTCCGCCCGATGAACGGGCGCGATTCGGAAGGTCTGCCCAGATGGCAGATCGGACAGTGCCGTGTGAACAGCGTTTCGCCGCGTTTGATACCGGCGTCGCGGTCAGCAGCACGCGCGCCGGCCGGTGCCTGCGGAAAATTCCGCGTCGGCGCCGGTGCCGATGCGTTCCAGAGCAGCCACGCGATCAGCCAGGCGACCGGCATTCCACTAGATTACTTCAGCTCGAACTCGAGAAACTCGATTCTATTGCGGTTCGTGAACCGTCACGGGCAATCCGCGTCGCGGACTGGCGCGTACGTAGAAAAGCCCGCTGTGCTGATGCACAGCGGGCTCGCAGAAAACTAATCCCGGCAGCGACCTACTCTCCCACACACCTACGCATGCAGTACCATCGGCGGTGGCAGGCTTAACTTCCGTGTTCGGAATGGGAACGGGTGTGACCCTGCCCCTATGACCACCGGGAAACTGGCTGCCTGGGGTCCCGCCTTCGCTCACGAAGGAACGCCGCTAAGGCGTTCCGGTAAGCAATTCGCGAGCTTCGGCGCGCAAGCCTATGTAATGCGGCCTGCCCGCCGCAGCGCCGCAAGGCGCGAAGGAGGGTCGTCCCAGACAATGTCAAAGAACCTGTCTCGCCGAAGCGCGCGTCAGCGCGCGAAGGCGGACAACTGAATACCCTGCAAACGGTAGCTCCCTCTTCGCACAGTCGAGGAACGGCGTTAAGCCGTTCCGGTAGATGCAGCTGAAGAAAGAATATATGGTCAAGCCGCACGGCTTATTAGTACCAGTTAGCTTAACGCCTCGCGGCGCTTCCACACCTGGCCTATCAACCTGGTCGTCTACCAGGAGCCTTCAGAGGTCTTGCGACCTGGGAGATCTCA
>Ga0209343_10011165_pt1 | contig 10138 bp, 7 predicted proteins | sample RifCSPlowO2_02_FD_184026 | JGI IMG/M metagenome (GOLD analysis project Ga0209343, IMG submission 184026) | Groundwater microbial communities from Rifle, Colorado - Rifle CSP2_plank lowO2_0.2 (SPAdes) (version 2) | ecosystem: Environmental > Aquatic > Deep subsurface > Groundwater | place: Rifle...
GAGGTGCTGCCGGTGCGGTCGGCGATCACCTTGGCGCCGGTCTTGGCTTCGAAGGTGGCGGCGATATTGCGCAGCGCGGCCAAGCCGGTGTCGTCGGACCAGGTCAGCAGGCGCAGGGTCTTGCCCTGGAACTGCATGTCGCCGGCGCTGGCCTTGATAAAGGGGAAGGACAAGGCTGCGGCTGCCACCGAGGCGGCCCCCACCGTTTTGATGAATTGTCTTCTGCTGAAATCGTGTTCGCTCATCAGAGTTTCCTTTTGTTTTTATCTGTTTGCGGGAGCGCGCAGGCCCCCTCTGAATAAACCCTTCAACCTGGCTTGACCGCCCCGTTCGCGCTGCCGCGAGCCGGGCTGGCCGAGCCATCCTGCGGCGCCCTTGGGGGTGCCACAATCGAAAAAATGTCATCGAAGCCATGCGCCAAACGCATGCCTTACAAGCAGGCATGCGCGGGCCGTGGGCGCCCTGTTACAGGGCGCGAATCACGTGTTTGAGCTCCTGAAACGCGCTCAGGCCCCAGGGTCCCAACTCGCGCCCTATGCTGCTGCGCTTGTAGCCGCCCCAGGCGGCCTGGGGGAAGATCACCTGGGGCGCGTTGACCCACACGGTGCCGGCCTGCAAGGCATTGGCGACGCGCTCGGCGCGGGCCGCATCGCGGCTGACCAGGCTGGCCACCAGGCCGAACTCGCTGTCGTTGGCCAGGGCTATGGCCTCCTCCTCGCTGGCGAAGCGGCGCACGCAGAGCACCGGGCCGAAGATCTCCTCGCGCCACAGGGCGCTGTCCAGCGGCACCTCGGTAAACAGGGTCGGGCGCAGGAAGTAGCCGCGAGGCAAATCGGCCGGGCGCTCACCGCCGCTCAGCAGCCGCGCCCCATCCTGCAGACCCTGGGCGATATGCCGGCAGACCCGCTGGTACTGCGCCTGGTTGACCAGGCTGCCCATCTCCACGCCCGGCTCGAACGGGTCGCCGACCCGGATGGCCTCGACCCGCGCCTTAAGTCGGGTGAGAAAGTCCTCGGCCAACTCCTCGGCGACCAATACCCGGCTGGTCGCCGAACACATCTGCCCGGCGTTGAAGAAACCGCCGCCGCAGGCCAGCTCGACGGCCAGGTCCAGATCGGCATCGGCGAACACCAGTAGCGAAGACTTGCCGCCCAGCTCCAGGCTGACGCCCTTGACCGTTTCGGCGGCGCGCTGCATGACCTGCACGCCCACCGCGTTGCTGCCGGTGAACGACAGCTTGGCCACCCCCGGATGCCCCGCCAGCGGCGCGCCGACCGCCAGGCCGGTGCCGCACACCAGGTTGAACACCCCGCTCGGCAGACCGCTCGCGGCGATGATGTCGGCCAGCTCCAGCTCCGCCAGCGGGGTGACCTCAGAAGGCTTCAACACCACGCAACAGCCGGCCGCCAGCGCCGGGGCGAGCTTCCAGGCGGTGGTCACCATGGGGAAATTCCACGGCACTATCAGCCCCACCACCCCGCAGGGCTCGCGGCGCAGGCGAGCGGCGAAATCGGCGCTGGGCAGCGTCACGGCGCTGTCCTGCTGGGCGTCCAGGGCCTCGGCCAGTTCGGCGTAATAGGTGAAGGTGGCAATCACATCGTCGACATCCATGGCCGACTCGCTCAGGGGCTTGCCGTTGTTGCGCGACTGCAGCTCGATCAAACGCTCGCGCCGCGCCTCGACTCCGGCGGCGATGCGCCGCAAACAGGCGCCGCGTTCGCCGCCACTGCTGCGGCCCCAGGCCGGGAAAGCCGCACTCGCCGCGGCCACCGCCTGCTCGACCGCCGCGGCGTCGCCGCCAGCCACAGTCGCCAGCGGCTCTTCGCTGGCCGGGTTGATCACCTGCAGCATGGCGTCACCGCGCTGCCAGTGCCCGTCGATATACAGGCCGGCGAGCACGCCGTTCGACGCCGATCGAGTGTTCAACATGTCGTCGCCTCGCTTATCCAGGCCTGTTGGTCGATTTCGATCAGGGTCGGGCGCTGCGCCTCGCGGGCCTGGCGCAAGGCCACCCGCAGCGCCTCGGCGTCATTGGCCCAGCCCGCCGCGCAGCCCAGCGCCTTAGCCGCGCCGACGAAGTCCGGGGTGAAGATGTCCACGCCCACCGGCTCGATGTCGCGGTTGACCATGTATTTTTTGATCTCCTCGTAACCCTGGTTATTCCACAGCAGGACGATGATCGGCGCGCGCGCCTCCACCGCGCTGGCCAGCTCGGCCAGGGTGAACTGCAGGCCGCCATCGCCGATCAGGCACACCACCGGACGCCGTTGCGCGCCCTCGCGGCTGTCCCCCAACAGCGCGCCTATGGCCGCCGGCAGGGCGTAACCCAGGGTGCCGTAGCCGGTGGAGGCGTTGAACCAACGGCGCGGTTGGTCCAGATCAATGGTCAGGTTGCCGGTGTACACCGGCTGGGTCGAATCGCCGACCAGCACGGCGTCCGGCAGCTCCTCCAGCACGGTGCGCAGGAAGGCGGTCTGCCCGCGCATGGGCAGATCCCAGGAGGCCTCGAGGGCCTGGCGCAGGCGCGCGGCGCGGGCGCTACCCCAGTCGGCGCGACGCGCGGCCAAAGGTTGTGCGGCAAGCGCCACGTGCAAGGCCTCCAGCGCCAGCGCGGAGTCGGCGACCAGCGCCACGGCCGGCGGGTAGTTGCGCACCGCCTGGTCCGGGTCGATATCGATGCGCAGCAGCGCGCCGGGGATCTCGAAGCCACCGGCGAAGGTCACGTCGTAGTCGGTCTCGCCCAGCTCGGTGCCGACCGCCAACACCACGTCGGCCTCGGCCACCAGCGCGCGGGTCGCCAGGGTCGACTGGGTCGAGCCGATCAACAGCGGATGGGCCGACGGCAGCAGGCCCTTGGCATTGATGGTCAGCGCCACCGGCGCCTGTAACTGTTCGGCCAGGCGGGCCAGCGCCGGCGCCGCATCGATAGCGCCGCCGCCGGCGAGGATCAGCGGGCGCTGGGCGCCTGCCAGCAGGCCGGCCATCTGCGCGATGGCCGCCGGGTTGGCGCCGGGCCGGGCCAGGCTGATCGGCTGACTGGCCAGCAGCTCATCGGCCTCCTCCACCAGCACATCCAGCGGGATCTCGATATGCACCGGGCGCGGCCGCGCCGCCTGGAACTGGGCAAAGGCCCGCGCCAGCACGGCCGGCAGCTCGCTGGCGGACAGCAGGGTGTGGGAGAAGGCCGAGAGCCCGGCCACCAGATTGCGCTGCGACGGCAGCTCGTGCAGCTTGCCGCGCCCGCCGCCGAGCTGGCTGCGCGCCTGCACGCTGGAGATCACCAGCATGGGGATCGAGTCGGCGTAGGCCTGGCCCATGGCCGTGGCGATATTGGTCATGCCCGGACCGGTGATGATGAAACACACCCCCGGCTTGCCGCTGGTGCGCGCATAGCCGTCGGCCATAAAGCCCGCACCCTGCTCATGGCGCGGCGTGACATGTACGATGGGGGAGCGCGCCAGCCCGCGGTAAAGCTCGACGGTATGCACACCGGGAATACCAAATACCCGCTCGACGCCGTAGCGCTCGAGTAATTGCACCAATACTTCGCCGCATGTCGCCATCTTGATCTGTCCTGTACTGAGTCTAGGGCTCTGCGCCAGCCGTCCGGCGTCACCCTGAAGAATAGGGGGCCTGGGACGCGCCGCGATAACGCGCAGACGAGGCTTAATTTGACCGCCACACGGTCAGCCTGACAACGCAAAATTTGTCATACTAGGTATGTCCTCACTGCATAGCTGAGCGCCCATGAAACGACTACCCCCCCTGCCTGCGCTGCATACCTTTGTGATTACCGCGCAATGCTGCAACTTCACCCGGGCGGCGGAATTACTGCATATCACCCAGGGCGCGGTGAGCCGGCAGATCGCCGGCCTGGAGAGCCACCTCGGCTATCCGCTGTTCCAGCGCCAGGCACGCGGGCTGAGCCTGACCGCCCAGGGCCGCGAACTCTTTCCGCAGATCCAGCAGGCCTTCGGCCTGATCGACGAGGCGGTGGAACGGGTCGGCGCGCGGCGCGAGGCGCTGCGCCTCAAGGCCCCCACCTGCGTGATGCGCTGGCTGTTGCCGCGGCTGATGCACTGGCAGGTGGAGCGGCCGGACGTGCCGGTGGAATTGACCACCACGGTGCAGCACTCGGTGGACTTTCGCAGCGAGGAGTTCGACGCCGCCGTGGTGTTTGGCAGCCAACCCGGCCCGGCCGTGGTGGCGCACCATCTGTTCGACGAGCTGCTCACCCCGGTCTGCGCGCAGCAACTGCTGACGGGACCGCTGCCGCTCAGCCAGCCGGCCGACCTGGAGCGCCACACCCTGCTGCACCCCACCCGCGACGAGCGCGACTGGGAAGCCTGGCTAAAGGCCGCCGACACCAAGATCGCCGGCATCGGCAAAGGCCAGCATTTCGACACCCTGGATCTGGCCATGTCGGTCGCTTCCCAGGGCCTGGGCGTGGCCATAGGCGATTGGTCGCTGATCGGCGAGGATCTGCTCGCCGGACGCCTGGCCACCCCCTTCGAGCTGAAGGTGCGCACCGGCGACGCCTATTTCCTGGTCTATCCCGAACGCCCGGCGCCCTCGGCGCAGCTGGGCGAACTGGTCGCCTGGCTGCAGCAGCAAGCCGCGGCGCGCACTCTGCAGGCCGCGCGCTAAACGCCGCCCTGGACCAATACCGCGCAAAGAAAAAATGGCCGGGAGCCATTTTTAACGTCGCGCAGCGACGGCCTGCAGGGTGGCCGCCATGGATGGCGGGCCATAAAAAAGGCCCCTAGCTAAGCAAGCTAGGGGCCTTGGGTTACTGCCGACAAATCGTCAAATCAGAACGGGATATCGTCATCGAAGCTGTCGAAATCCGCTGCAGGCTGGGCGGCGGGTTGCGGAGCCGGACGCGGCGCCTGCTGCTGCGGCTCGCGCTGTGGCGCCGGGCGCTGCTGACGCGGCGCGGCATCGTCGCCACTGGGGCGCCCGCCGAGCAACTGCATCTGGCCATTGATGTCCACTACGATCTCGGTGGTATAACGCTTGATGCCGTCTTTTTCCCACTCGCGGGTTTGCAGCTTGCCTTCGATATACACCTGCGACCCCTTGCGCAGGTACTCGCCGGCGATCTCGGCCACCTTGCCGAACAGCGACACACGATGCCACTCGGTCTTCTCGACCTTCTGCCCGGTCTGCTTGTCGGTCCACTGTTCGCTGGTGGCCAGGCTCAGGTTGGTGACCGCGTTGCCGCTGGGCAGGTAACGGATTTCCGGGTCCTGTCCGCAGGTACCGACCAGAATGACTTTGTTAACCCCACGGGCCATAACGTTCTCCTAAGCTTTCAGCAGGTCACTGGCGCCGGTTCGATCAGGCGCTCAAGGGACATGCGGTCCAATTGTTGGGTATCCACTTTGATATAGATGGCGGCTTCTTCGACCACCACCACGGCATCCGCCACTCCGGGCACTGCCTGTAAACGCTCGGCCAGCCCCACTTCTTGCAATGCCGCCGCTGAAAGCGGCAGACGCAGGCTGGAGACATAAGGCGGTTCGCGCATAGTAACAGCAAAGACCAACCAAAAAAGAGCCAGCAGGGCACAGCCCGCAAAGACTCCCGACAGGCTGTAGTGCTGATACAGCCAGCCACCGAGAATACCGCCCACGGCCGCGCCGAGGAACTGGCTGGTGGAGTACAGGCCCATGGCCGTGCCCTTGCCGCCGGCCGGGGCCACCTTGCTGATCAGCGAGGGCAGCGAGGCCTCCAGCAGGTTGAAGGCGGTAAAGAACAGCACGGTGCCCAGCACCAGGGCGCGCAGGCTGGTGCCGAACCACCAGAAGAACAGCTCGCACAGCAGCAACACCGTTACCGCGCCGAGCAGCACATGCTTCATCCGACGCTTCTTCTCGCCATAGATGATAAACGGCAGCATGCCGAAGAAGCCCACCAGCAGCGCGGTCAGATAGACCCACCAGTGCTCTTCCTTGGCCAGCCCGCCCTGCTCCACCAGCGCCAGGGGCAAGGCGACAAAGCTGGCCATGAGGATGGCGTGCAGCACCAGGATGCCGAAGTCCAGGCGCAGCAAGTCGGGATGTTTGAGGGTCGGCAACAACGCCTGCTTGGCCACCCCGGACTCGCGGTGCTGCAGCGGGCAGGCCGCGCGCGGCACCATACCGGCGACTATGGCGATACCCAGCAGGGCCATGGCCGCGGTGGCGAGAAACAGGCCGGACAGGCCGAAGGCGCGGGTCAGCAGCGGGCCGACCACCATGGCCACGGCAAACGACAGGCCGATGCTCATGCCGATCATGGCCATGGCCTTGGTGCGATGTTGTTCGCGGGTCAGATCCGACAGCAGCGCCATCACCGCCGCGGAGATCGCCCCGGCGCCCTGCAACACGCGGCCGGCGATCACGCCCCAGATCGAGTCGGCATTGGCCGCCAACAGGCTGCCCGCGGCGAAGATCAGCAAGCCGACATAGATCACCGGACGCCGGCCGATGCGGTCGGAGAGCATGCCGAAGGGAATCTGCAGGAAGGCCTGGGTCAGGCCATAAGCGCCTATGGCCCAGCCGATCAAGACCGGCGTGCTGCCTTGCAGCTCCATGCCATAGGTCGCCAACACCGGCAACACCATAAACATACCGAGCATGCGGAACGCGAACACCAGCGCCAGGCCACCGGCCGCGCGGGTCTCGCCGCCACTCATGCGCTCGTTGTGCGGATCGTGCATGGAAAATGCCTTGTCGAAATAGGCGGCGATTCTAGCAGCCTCGCCGGTTACGGCACAGCAGTGCCGCTTTGCCGCACCTACCCCCCGGCCCTATACTCGGTGGTTTTCCGCCCGCCATGCGAGGCCGTTGTTTGTGGACAAGATTCTGATCCGGGGTGCCCGCACCCATAACCTGAAAAACATCGACCTTACCCTGCCGCGCGACAAGCTGATCGTGATCACCGGCCTGTCCGGTTCCGGCAAATCATCCCTGGCCTTCGACACCCTGTACGCCGAGGGCCAGCGCCGCTACGTCGAGTCGCTGTCGGCCTACGCCCGGCAGTTCCTGTCGATGATGGAAAAGCCCGACGTGGACACCATCGAAGGGCTGTCGCCGGCGATTTCCATCGAGCAGAAATCCACCTCGCACAACCCGCGCTCCACAGTCGGCACCATCACCGAGATCTACGATTACCTGCGCCTGCTGTATGCCCGCGCCGGTATTCCGCGCTGCCCGGACCATGACCTGCCGCTGGAGGCGCAGACCGTCAGCCAGATGGTCGACCAGGTGCTGGCGTTGCCGGAAGGCAGCAAGCTGATGCTGCTGGCGCCGGTGGTCCGCGAGCGCAAGGGCGAGCACCTGGCGATCTTCGACGAGCTGCGCGCCCAGGGCTTCGTCCGCGTGCGGGTCAACGGCAAGATTTACGAGCTGGACGAGCTGCCCAAGCTGGATAAGCAGAAGAAGCACAGCATCGATGCGGTGGTCGACCGCTTCAAGGCCCGCGGCGACCTGCAGCAACGCCTGGCCGAGTCCTTCGAAACCGCCCTCAAGCTGGCCGACGGCCTGGCCCTGATCGCGCCCATGGAAGGAGAGGAAGGCGATGAAATCATCTTCTCCGCGCGCTTCGCCTGCCCGCTGTGCGGCCACTCGATCAGCGAGCTGGAACCCAAGCTGTTCTCCTTCAACAACCCGGCCGGCGCCTGCCCGACCTGCGACGGCCTGGGGGTCAAGCAGTTCTTCGATACCAAGCGTCTGATCAACGGCGAACTGACCCTGGCCGAAGGCGCGATCCGCGGCTGGGACAGGCGCAACGTCTATTACTTCCAGATGCTCGGCTCCCTCGCCGCGCATTACGGTTTTAGCCTGGAAGTGCCGTTTGATGAGTTAAGCGCCGAACACCAGAAGTGCATCCTGTTCGGCAGCGGCGCGCAGAACGTCGACTTCAAGTACCTCAACGATCGCGGCGATATCGTCAAGCGCTCGCACCCCTTCGAAGGCATAGTGCCGAACCTGGAGCGGCGCTACCGCGAGACCGAATCCACCAGCGTGCGTGAGGAGCTGGCCAAGTTCCTCAGCACCCAGGCCTGCCAGGATTGCCGTGGCACCCGTTTGCGGCGCGAGGCGCGACATGTGTGGGTCGGCGAGAAGACCCTGCCGGCGGTCAGCGGCATGCCGATTGGCGATGCCACCGAGTACTTCGGCAGCCTGGCGCTACCCGGCCGCCGCGGCGAGATCGCCGAGAAGATCCTCAAGGAAATCCGCGAGCGCCTGCAGTTTCTGGTCAACGTCGGCCTGGATTACCTGACCCTGGATCGCAGCGCCGACACATTGTCCGGCGGCGAGGCCCAGCGCATCCGCCTGGCCAGCCAGATCGGCGCAGGCCTGGTCGGGGTGATGTATATCCTCGACGAGCCCAGCATAGGCTTGCACCAGCGCGACAACGAACGCCTGCTCGGCACCCTGCGCCATCTGCGCGACATCGGCAATACGGTGATAGTGGTGGAGCACGACGAAGACGCCATCCGCATGGCCGACTACGTGGTGGACATCGGCCCGGGGGCCGGCGTGCATGGCGGGCAGATAGTCGCCCAGGGCACGGCGGCTGAGGTCATGGCCCACCCGGATTCGCTGACCGGCAAGTACCTGTCCGGCCGGGTGAAGATCGCCGTACCGGCCAAGCGCACGCCACGGGACAAGAAGCTCTCGCTGAAGATCAAGGGCGCGCGCGGCAACAACCTGCGCAACGTCGACCTGGACATTCCCGTCGGCCTGCTGACCTGCGTGACCGGCGTGTCCGGTTCGGGCAAGTCGACCCTGATCAACAACACCCTGTTCCCGCTCAGCGCCACCGCGCTTAACGGTGCCACCACCCTGGAAGCCGCCGCCCACGACAGCATCGACGGCCTGCAGCACCTGGACAAGGTGGTGGATATAGACCAGAGCCCGATCGGCCGCACCCCGCGCTCCAACCCGGCGACCTACACCGGGCTATTCACGCCGATCCGCGAGCTGTTCGCCGGCGTGCCCGAGTCGCGTTCGCGCGGTTATGGCCCGGGGCGCTTCTCTTTCAACGTCAAGGGCGGACGTTGCGAGGCCTGCCAGGGCGATGGCCTGATCAAGGTGGAGATGCACTTTCTGCCGGATATCTACGTGCCCTGCGATGTGTGCAAGAGCAAGCGCTATAACCGCGAAACCCTGGAAGTGAAGTACAAGGGCAGGAACATCACCGAAGTGCTGGACATGACCATCGAGGAGGCGCGGGAGTTTTTCGATGCCGTGCCGGCCCTGGCGCGCAAGCTGCAGACGCTGATGGACGTGGGGCTGTCCTATATCAAGCTGGGCCAGAGCGCGACCACCCTATCCGGCGGCGAGGCGCAGCGGGTCAAGCTGTCCCGCGAGCTGAGCAAGCGCGACACCGGCAAGACCCTGTATATCCTGGATGAGCCGACCACCGGCCTGCACTTCGCCGACATCCAGCAGCTGCTCGACGTGCTGCACCGCCTGCGCGACCACGGCAACACTGTGGTGGTGATCGAGCACAACCTGGACGTGATCAAGACCGCCGACTGGTTGGTCGACCTCGGCCCGGAAGGCGGCTCCAAGGGCGGCCAGATCATCGCCTGCGGCACCCCGGAGGAAGTCGCCGAGATGCCGCAGTCCCATACCGGGCACTTCCTCAAGCCGTTACTGGAGCGGGATAGGGCGTGAACGCAGCGGCAAGCTTCAAGCTATAAGCCGCAAGAAAAAATTGCCAGGAGCAATTTTGAACGTCGCCCCGCGACGGCCCGCAGGGTGGCTGCCAGGGATGGCAAGCTATAAAGAACCAGAGCGGATCACCTCCGTCCTGGCTTGCCGCTTGTAGCTTGCCACTGACTCCTACATCTGCGCCTGCAGGTAATTCTCCAGGCCCAGCTTGTCGATCAGACCCAGCTGAATTTCCAGCCAGTAGGCGTGGTCTTCTTCTGTGTCTTTCAGTTGTGCCAGCAGAATGTCGCGGCTGGGGTAGTCCTGATGGCGCTCGCACAGTGCTATGCCCTTGCTCAGCGCCGCGCGCACCTGGTACTCAAGGCCGGCAACCTGGCCAAGCAGCTGCTGCATATCGACGCGGTGATTTTGGACGAGCTGGGCTATTTACCCTTCCCCGACTCAGGTGGAGCACTGCTGTTTCACCTGAT
>Ga0209343_10011167_pt1 | contig 10137 bp, 2 predicted proteins | sample RifCSPlowO2_02_FD_184026 | JGI IMG/M metagenome (GOLD analysis project Ga0209343, IMG submission 184026) | Groundwater microbial communities from Rifle, Colorado - Rifle CSP2_plank lowO2_0.2 (SPAdes) (version 2) | ecosystem: Environmental > Aquatic > Deep subsurface > Groundwater | place: Rifle...
CGCCGACGCCCACGGGGCCGCGGATCGTTCTCCTGTCCACGTCGGCCGGCGCCACGCCCGCGTCCGCCTGCTCGAACGCGCGATTGATCTGCGTCATCAGCGAGGCCGCCAGCGTCGTCAGCGTCGGCCCTTCGAGCAACTCCACGATGCGGACCGACACGTGGAGCTCCGCCTCGACACGGTTCTTCATCTCCAGAGCCAGGAGCGAGTCGACACCGAGGGACAGCAGGGGCTGGTCGCACGGAATCCTTTCCGGAGAGGTTCCGAGCGTCATTGACAGCTGCGCGCGCAGGAACTCCAGCAGCAGCGCCTCACGCGCCGCCAGATCCGTCGACCGGAGTGTCGCCAGGATATCGGTCGCGCCGAGATCCGCATCCGTGTCGCCAGCAACCTCGGCGAACACCTCCTCGAGGAACGGGGTCCTCGTCGTCGCCCGGGCGACTCGGCGGAGCTGCGCCCAGTCCACTGGCATCACCGCCAGGCGGCCGATGTCCGTCTGCAGCAACCGTCCCAGGATCCTGGCGCCGGCCGCGGCCGGCATGGTCCGGAATCCACTGAGCTTGATGCGGCTCTGCTGATTCGCTCCCTGCACCATCCCCGCGTCACCCCAGAGACCCCACCCGACCGCCAGCGCCGTCAGCCCCGAGTGCCGACGGTACTCGGCCATCGCGTCGAGGAACGCGTTCCCGGCCGCATAGTTCGCGCTTCCCGGAGGTCCGATCAGGGCCGCGCCCGACGAGAACATGACGAAGAAATCGAGCGGTATTCCGAGCGTGAGCTCGTGCAGGTTCCAGGTGCCGTGTGTCTTCGACGCCATCACCGTCTTGAGCTGTTCCGGCCGCATCTGGACGAGCGCCACGTCGTCGAGCGTCGCCGCGCAGTGCAACACACCGCGGAGCGGCGGCATGCGTTCGGCGATCTGGTGGAGCGTGAGCTCGACGTCGTCACGGACCGTGACATCCGCCCGCACGTGGTGGACTTCGGCTCCCCTGGCCCGCAAGCGTCGCAGCTGGTCCTCGATCTCGGGGCCAGGCGTGCGGCGGCTCATCAGCACGAGATGGCGCGCCCCGCACTCCAGCATCCAGTCCGCCAGGTACAAGCCCAGGCCCCCGAGGCCGCCCGTGATCAGATACGTGGCGTCGCCGGAAAACCGTGGTGCCGCATCGGCCGGCGCGACGACCGCATCGCGGTCCCGCATCATGAGCACGAGATTCCTGCCCGTCGCGATCTCCGCGACGCGCGCGAGCGCACCGGCCAGCCGACCGACTGGCATGGTCTCGAACGGCAACAGAGCCAGTTCTCCCAGCTCCAGGGGCTCGATCATGTCCCGCAGCAACGAGCAGCAGTAGCCGGGCCGGTGAACGAAGAGCTCCACCGGGTCGATGGCGAAGTGAGCCACATTCCGTGCGGCGTCCTGGTCCGCGATGGGTCCATGCGGTCTGCGCCCGGGCTCGACGATCTCCACGAAGCGGCCGAAGGGCCGGAGACTCCGAGCGGCGACCGGCTGCGAACCGCCGGCCCGACAATCCAGGATCAGGTCGACGCCTTCACCATTCGTCGCCGCCAACACCTGCTCGGTGAGACTTCCCTGTCCGCCGTCGAGACAGCGCACGTTGGCGCGCCCTCGAAGCGTTTCCACGATCTGTGGATCCGCACTCGTGACCACGATCTCGGCCCGTGCTCGCAGCGCGAGTTCCAGCGCGGCCAGACCGACGGACGTCGACGCGCCGTGAATCAACACTCGCTCGCCCGGCGCGAGTTGCCCCAGCCGCTCCAGTCCATGCCGGGCCACCACCAGCCCGAACACGGAGGCGGCCACGGCGTCGGGGGTCAGGGTCGAGGGCCGCCGAAGGACGAGCGCGGTGTGCGTCGTCAGGTGGGAGGCGGCGCTCCCCGCCCCCACGGCGAGCACCTCGTCTCCCGCGCTGAACCCCCTGACCTCCGCCCCGACACGCAGCACCCGACCGGCGGCGGCGCAGCCGAAGGACGTCGGTGTGCGTGGTCGATCCAGACGACTCTGCGCGGCGTGGATCTCGGCTCCCGAGACCTTCGCCGCGTGGATTTCGATCTCGACTTCGCCGGGGCCCGGAGCCCGGCGGGACGTCCCTTGCAGGACCACTGCCGGACCGGTCGCCCTTTGCTGCACCTGGAGCGCGAAACTCGCGGTTTCCCCCGCGGCTTGGCGTTGACAGAACACCTCCTGATCGGCGGAGGGGCGCGTCAGCCGTGCCACATAGCGACGGCCATCTCGAAGCGCCAGCTGGTCCTCAACGTCATCGCCGAGAAGCTCCTCGCACAGCGCCCCTGCCTCCCGTGCGTCATCGGCAGACAGGTCGACCAGCGTGCAACGCCAGTTCGGGTGCTCCCGCTGCAGCGTTCGTCCGAGCCCCCACAACGCAGACTGCTCCAACGAGACTCGCGATTGATCCCCTGGAATGACCTGCGCCCGTTTCGTGACGAGCCACATCCTCGGAGCGGCGGCGAACTTGGCTTGATCGACGGCCTGGATCAGACGCAGCGTGCCGACCATCAGCAGGTCTTCGGCGACTTCAAGGGAACGCCGGCTGGTCTGTGCCGAGGCCGTTCGGCAGCCCCAGAGCTGTACGACACCGCGCACCGGCGGCACGCCGAGCGCGCCGATCTCGTCGAGCAGACGGCGACACTGGTCCGCATGCAGCGGATCCAGCTCGAACTCATGCGGCCCGGACTGCTTGTAGGCCATCCCGGGACTCACGACGATGCATGCCTGACCGCGATCCGCCAACGACCGCTTGATCTCAGTCGCGATCCCCTGGGCATCCGCGAACACGACCCACGTGCCGGCCTGCGATGACTCGATGGACACCTGTGCGGAGGGCAGCGGCGCCGGAAGCCACCGAACTTCGTACAGCCACTCGCGCGGATCCTGCATTCCCGCGCTGACGTCCGAGCACTTCAACGGCTCGACCCGGACTCCGGTCATCTCCAGCACCCGTCGGCCGCGATCGTCCCGAACGACCACGTCCGCCACGGAGAGATCGTCCCCGGGCGGCGTGGGCCGCAAGACCGCGTGGGCCCGCAGTGACGACTCCGGAGGCGGAGATTCCCACACGCGGATGGCCTCGACGAATGTCGGCACGCACAGCCACTGGCTCGCGTCGCCCCGTGCCACCGAGATGAGTTGCAGACCGGCGTCGATCAAAGCGGGATGGACGGCGAATCGCTCGTTTCGGCGAATCGAGGGCTCGGGAAGCCGCAGTTCGCCGACCGCTTCGCCGCGCCCGCGCCATACCCGATGCAGGGCGCGGAAAGCGGGGCCGACAACGTTCCCGCACTCCGCCCGTGACGCATAGAACTGCTGCGCACCGGTTTCACCGGCACCCGGTTCCCGCTCCGCGGCGAGGGGCGGCGGGTCGTCGCCGTTTCGGTGCGGCGCCGCGCGGAGTCGCCGGAACTCACAGCGGGCGTCCAGCCGCCACGGCTCGGCGTCGTCCGCCCGGCCATGCAACTGGAAGCGGCCCTCGCCGTCGGTGACTGTGCAGGTCGCCTGAATGAGCCGCCCCGAGGCGGCGGTCACCTGGAGCGCGCTCGGAAGCAAGACATCTTCGAGAATCCACGGGCCGACGCCGAATGAGTCCACGATCGCGGCGATCGCGGCGTCCAGACAGACGGCAGCAGGAAGGCTGACCGTATCGTCGATCCGGTAATCGTTCAAGAACGCGAGCCGGCGCAGATCGACCTGAGCCTGCCAGAGATGCGTGTCGGCAGGCTCCGCCAACTCCAGGCCATGCCCCAGTACCGGATGGCCGGCCGCCGCTCGCCCGTCCGCTCCCGATGACGTCGAGACCGCGCTGTCCGGCTTCGGTGGCGCGAGCCAATACGACTCGCGCTGCCACGGGTAGCTCGGGAGCGACACCCATCGTCGGCTGGACGGGTACAGTCTCTTCCAGTCCACGTCCCGTCCGGCGGCGTACAGGGCGCCGAGCGCGCCGTACATGGTCTCGAAGTCGTCCTCCTTGGCGCGAAGTGACGGCACCGCCAACCCCGCCCGATCATGGTGCTCCAGGCACTGATTGATCGCCGCGACGAGTAACGACGCGGGCCCCAGTTCGATGAACGTGTCGAATCCGTCCTGGCCGAGCTGTTCGACAGCCGGCGCGAAGTTGACGGTCTGAACCAGATTGCTCCCCCAGTACCGCGCATCCAGCTCGCTTCCCGAGACGAGGCCCCCGGTCACGGTCGAATAGATGGCGACGGAGCCCGATCTCGGATGGACGCCGGAGAGCATGTCCTCGAGTCGGGCCCGCAACGCCTCCATGTCCGGCGTGTGGGCCGCCCCCGGCACCTGCATCAATCGGCCGCCGATCTTTCGCTTCCTCAGCGACCGGATGAGCTCTTCCAGCGCGCTGAGCTTACCGGACAGCACCGTGTACTTCGGGCTGTTGTACGCCGAAATCACGACCCGGTCTTCGTAACCACGCAGCAAGGCTTCCGCCTCTGCAGCCGAGACGCGCACAGCCGCCATGCCGTTGTCGCCGGGCACGTGCTTCGCCGCCTCGCCCAGCAGGCGGCTGCGGCACACGACCACGCGGAGCGCGTCCGGCAGGCCGAGCGCGCCGGACACGTACGCCGCGGCCGCTTCGCCGACGCTATGCCCGACCACCCCATCCGGGTGAGCCCCCCATTCCTTCCACACGTCCGCCAGGGCGACCTGCAGCGCGAACTGGGTGACCTGATTGATCTCCAGGTGTGCGATGTCTGTACCCGACAGATGCGATCGCGATCCGTCGGCCAGCAATTCCTCGCGGAGCGACCAGCTGGCCAGCGCGGAGAGCAGCTCGTCGCACTCGGCGATTCGAGCCCGGAATCCGGGATCGTGCGTGTAGAGCTGGCGTCCCATGCTCGACCACTGGCCGCCATGCCCCGAGAACACGAATGCCAGCTTTGCCGGTCGTCCAGGCGGCGCCACGCCGGTTTCCACGTGGCGGCACCGCTCTCCTCGAGACAGCGCCGCGAGGCGCTCCACCAGCTCCTCGCGTGTCCGAAAACAGATCGCGGCTCGTTCGCGGTGATGCGATCGCCGGACGGACGCGGCGTAGCAGATGTCTGCCAGTGGCGCGGAAGCGAGCTCGCCGCACAGAGCCTCCGACAGGTTCGCGGCGGCCGACCGCACGGCCTGGGAAGAGACGGCCGAAAGAGGCAGCACATAGACGGACCGTGCGCTGGGGGTATCGGTCCGAGCACCGTTCGACGTCGTCGCAGGCGCGCTCGGGGCGGACTCGAGCACCAGGTGCGCATTCGTCCCCCCGAAGCCGAATCCGCTGACACCCGCCAATCGCCGGCCATCGGACGCCGGCCAGGGCGCGTAGTCCGTCTGGATGGCAAACGGCATGTCGGCGAAGGGAATCCGGGGATTCGGTTCGACGAAGTGCAGGCTCGGCGGCAGCCATCCGTGCTTGAGGGCCAGTGCAACCTTGATCAGTCCGGCCACTCCGGCGGCAGCTTCCAGATGGCCGATGTTCGTCTTGACGGAACCCACCGCGCACTTGTCACCGGGGGCGCGCCCTTGCGAGAGGACGCTCTTGAGCGCGTTGGCTTCGATGACGTCGCCCAGCGCCGAGCCGGCGCCGTGCGCCTCGATGTACTGCACCGCTCCCGGGGAGATCCCGGCATTCCGGTACGCCTCCCGCAGGACGGCCTCCTGGGACGACTGCAGCGGAGCGGTGATGCCGTTGGTCCGGCCGTCCTGATTGACGGCGCTCCCACGGATCACCGCGTAGATCTGATCGCCGTCGGCGAGGGCTTCCGGGAGTCGCTTCAGAACGACGATCCCGACCCCTTCGGAGCGGACCATCCCATTTGCGCGCGCATCGAACGCCTTGCACCGGCCGTCGGGCGCCAATCCGCCGGCCTGCGCGAAGCTGGTGGACACGGTGGGGGTGAGAATCACGTTCACGCCGCCGACGAGCGCGAGATCGCACTCGCCGTTGCGGAGGCTGGTGCAGGCCAGGTGCGTCGCGACCAGAGACGACGAGCAGGCGGTGTCGACGGCGAGGCTCGGTCCCTTCAGGTCGAGAAAGTAGGAGAGCCGGTTGGCGGCGATGCAACTCGCGTTTCCGGTGCTCCAGTAGGGTTCGAGATCGCCGGCCCGTTGCAGACAGAGCTGCGCATAGTCGCCGGTCGAGATCCCGACGAACACCCCCGTCGGTGATCCCCGCAGCGCTTCCAGCGTCTGCCCCGCATCCTCCAGCGCCTCCCACGCCGCTTCGAGCAGCAACCGCTGCTGCGGGTCGATGTACATCGCCTCGCGCTGGGCGATGGCGAAGAACTTCGCGTCGAACGCGTCGATCCGCTCGAGGAACCCCCCCCAGCGCAAGCAGCTTCCCTCGGGATCGAGGCCGTCGATCAGGCTGCGGTACGTCGTGGTCGCCGCGTCCCAACGGTCCGGCGGCACCTCGCGGATCGCGTCCCTCCCCTCGGCGAGCAGGCGCCAGAAGCTGTCCGCGTTCGACGCCCCCGGCAATCGACACGCGATGCCGACGATCGCGATCGCCTCGCCCGCCTCCGGCGCTCTCGTGGAGACCGTGGCCGCCGCGGCCTCCGCCGACGGCCGTCCGCCGAGCGCCCGGCTCACCGCTTCGATGGTCGGGTGCTCGTACATCAGGGTCGGCGACAACCGCCGGCCCAGCAGGCTCTCGAGCTGTCCGGCTATCTCGACCGCGTCGCGCGAGGTCAGGCCGAATGCGGCGAATGGCGCGCGGATGTCGACGGGTTCGTCCAGAGCGGGGAAGCGCCGCTCGAGTTCCGCGACGAGCCACTCCTGGACGTCTTCCGCCGACACCCGGTCGCGAGGCGGGGCGGACGAGACTCTCTCGGAGGGACCTCCCGCGACCTCGACGACGCCCCGCGCCGCCGACCGCGGCGCGCGGGTGGCCGCAGCGTGCCATTCGGCGACCACCGGGAGTTCGCGGGCCAGCAACAGGTCCCGGCACCTGGAGCGCTGCACCTTCCCGCTCGACGTTCGGGGCACCTTTCCTATCTTGACGAGGGTCACGCGGCCGACGCTCACCTCGTGCTCGTTCGAGACGCTCTGGCGCATCGCCCGGATCGCCTCGTCGGCGTCGACGCCCTGCCAGCACTCGTGCACGACCGCCAGACTCTCGGCGCCGTCCGACTGGAGCGCGAAGGCGGCGCCGCCCAGACCCCGGAAGGCGGGGTGACACCGCTCGACGGTCTGCTCGATGTCCTGCGGATGGTGATTGCGTCCGTCGATGATGAGGAGGTCCTTGCTTCGGCCGACGACGAACAATTGATCGCGCCGCACGAATCCCAGGTCACCGGTTCGCAGATAGCGACGGCCGTCGCCCAGTGACGCCTGGAACACGTCCGTCGTGAGCTCTGGAAGACTCCAGTAGCCCTGCGCGACGTTGGGCCCGCTCACCCAGATTTCGCCGACCCGGCCGGATTCGCAGACCTCACGGACATCGGGATCGACGATCCGGATTTCGATGTCGGGGCCGGCGACGCCGCTCCCGACCAGCTGCGTCACCGGCGCCCCGTCGCCCGGGGGCAGCGCCGTCAATTCGCGCTCGAGCGCTCGTTTGTCGAAACCCTGGATCACCGGACCCGTCAACTTCGGACCGCCGGAGACCAGCAATGTCGCTTCCGCGAGGCCGTAGCACGGGAAGAACGCCTCACACCGAAACCCACACCGGGCGAACTTCTCGGAAAACTGCTGGACGGTGCGGGGCTGAACCGGCTCCGCGCCGTTGAAGGCGACTTCCCAGCTGCGCAAGTCCAACGAATCGATCTCCTCCTTGCCGATCGAATCGATGCAGCGCTCATACATGAAGTTCGGGCCGCCGCTGGTCGTCGCGCGATACCGGGAGATGGCCTGGAGCCACAACACCGGTCGCTGCACGACGTGGATCGGCGACATCAAGACCACGGGGCCCTCGGCGAAGAGGGGCTGCAGCACGCCGCCGATCAGCCCCATATCGTGGAACATCGGCAGCCAGATGACACCGCACGAGTTCGCATTATGGTCGAAGGCCCGCGCGATCTGGGCCGAGCTGGCGAGCAGATTCGCATGCGAGAGGACGACGCCTTTCGGCTGGGACGTCGATCCCGACGTGTACTGGATGATCGCCACCTGGTCGGGAGACACCACGACGGGCTCCATCGCCGCATCGTCGGAGAGATTGTCCGTGGCGATCAGGCGGATCCCGCCGATGAACGGGTGGCTCTCGAATCCCGCCCGCAATTCCGGGAGCAACGCGGCGGTGGTCAGAATGACGGCGGGTCGGGAATCCTTCACGATGCTTTCCAGCCGCGTGAGGGGCCGCCTCGGTCGCGGCAGGTCACCCGGGACCGCGGTCACGCCTGCGTAGAAACAGCCGAACAGAGCGGAAATGAACGAGAGGCCGGGTGGGTACAGGAGGAGGGCGCGCTCCCCCTCGAGACCGTCGCCACGCAAGACAGCCGCGATGCCGCGCGAACGACGATCGAGGTCTCCGTACGTCCAGCCGATTTCCTGACTCTCGCCGTCGACGAGGAACGTGTACGCAGGCTTTGCGGATTGGCTCTGGCCGCGCTGCCGCAGCATGTCCACCATCGTCGCGGCCGAGGAGCGTCCCGGGCGAACCATGGCTGCGCCCTTAGCCGCTTTCCCTTTGTTGCTCCATCTTCCGCCGCAAGCTGAGCGGGCGCATGTCCGTCCAGACGTCTCGGATGTACTCGAGACATTCCGCTTTCGTGCCGGACTTGCCCGTATCCCGCCAGCCCTGCGGAATCTCACGGTGGATCGGCCAGATCGAATACTGCTCCTCCTCGTTCACAACGACTCGCAATTGTCCGTCCTGCCAATCCGGACGCTCTTCGCTCATGACAATTCGCTCCCCAATGGTCGACTTCGTGGCATTGCTTGCACCCAAGGCCCGACTTCGCAAGACGCGATCGCCCAGTCCCAGGACCTGATCTCCGGCTGCTCTCCCGCGACCGCGACGGCGCCGACGTAGCCCGCGCCGGGAGCCAGCGCCGTGAGGTGCCATCTCGACGCCTCCGCGGCGTCGGGCCTGGTCTCGAGGATGGCTGCCGGCTCCCCCGGGGCCAGGGAGACGACGAATCCGTCCAGCGGCAGCGAGAGTCCCTTTCCGGTCGCCTTGATGTAAGCCTCTTTACGGGTCCAGCACGTGAAGAACGCGCCGACCCGCAAGGGCACGGGCACCGCGCCGAGCATCGCGACCTCGCGCGGCGCGAAGAATCGCGCCGCGATATCCTCGGACGCCAAACCGGGACGGATCTTCTCGACGTCGACGCCGACTTCACGGCCCCGAGCCATCGCGAGCAGCGCCATGCCGTGCGAGTGCGAGACGTTGAAGCCGAGCACGTCGCCGCCGGACGGCTCCGTCAGGGCGGGCTTGCCCTCGGGACCGTGGCGGAACCGGAGCCCGTCCGGAGGACATCCGAGATATCGGCCCAGGAGGGTCCGGAGCACCCCCCGAGTCACAACGAATGCGCTCCGGTCCCGTTCGAAGAAGAACCTCCCTGCGCGGTCCTGCTCGTCGGCGGAGAGCATGGCCCTGAAGAGGCGGATGGTCGCCTCGGCCACGCTCAGCGACACCCGCCACACGTGCAGCTCTCCTTCTCGGAGCCGGAGATCTGCGGGGGCGGCTGTCCAGCCAGGGGCGCGACCGGTCATGCGATCTCCGTCGAGCCTCCGCCGGCCGCGAGTGGCTCGAGCGTGGCGCGGACGGCTTCGAGGATGAGAGCCTGCGCCGAGTTGATGAAGAAGTGATCACCCGGGAGCATGTGCAGGGTAAAGGCAGTGCCCGTGTGCTCTCGCCAGCCCTCCAGCTCCTCGCGACTCAGGAGGTCGTCGTGCCGTCCCCCGAACACGGTGATGGGGCAGTCCAGGGGCCGCTCCGCCCGGAACGAATAGGTCTCGATGAGCGCGAAATCGGCTCGGAGAACCGGGACGATCAGCTCCACGAGTTCGCGGGTCTGGAGCACCTGCGCGGGGGTGCCGTTCAGGCGGCGCACCTCGTCGAGGAATGCCCGCTCGGGCAGGGCGTGAATCGGCGGACGGGAGCGACGATGCTGGGGCGCCGAGCCGGCGGAGACGAACAGGTGTGCCGGCTGTAGACCGTAGTCCCTCCG
>Ga0209343_10011172_pt1 | contig 10135 bp, 6 predicted proteins | sample RifCSPlowO2_02_FD_184026 | JGI IMG/M metagenome (GOLD analysis project Ga0209343, IMG submission 184026) | Groundwater microbial communities from Rifle, Colorado - Rifle CSP2_plank lowO2_0.2 (SPAdes) (version 2) | ecosystem: Environmental > Aquatic > Deep subsurface > Groundwater | place: Rifle...
CCTCCATGCGTTCCTGAATTCGCGACTCGGCATCAATCAGTCCTTCGCCGGCATCACCCATCTCGAGGAGCCCCTTTTCAATACAATTAACGGTCAACAGTTGACAGGTGACGGAGGTCACACGGCTCTCAGCGCTCAGCTCTCAGCTTCGAATGGCCGCTGTCAAGAAGCCGTGATGTCCCGTTTGGCTGAGAGCCGACAGATCCTGAGCCGCTCGCGTGCTGTTGGCTGTCAACGGCCGCCTTCTGTCTGCACTTCACATTATAAGATGATCGAATGAGCCGGCGGGATGATTCAGGTCCCCTCGCGCCGTTCCACCCCGCCGTGCGATCGAGCGCCTGGCCGCCCTGTGCGACCGCGCGCCGCAGCGGATCGGCCTGTCGGCCACCCAGCGGCCGCTCGACGAGGTCGCCCGCTTTCTCGGCGGCGTCGACACGCGAGCCGCCGACCGCCGGGACAGAGCCCGCGCGGCGACTGGCCGACAGGCGATTCGGGGCGCAGGCCGATCCGTCCCGCGCGACGCCGGCGAGGTCCGGACCGAGATCGGCGAGGAGTTCTCGGCGTACCGCGGCGTCGTGCGATACCGCCCCGTCACGATCGTCGATACAGGCGCGAAGAAGGCGCTCGCGCTGGCGATCGAGGTGCCGATCGAGGACATCCCCCGCCTCACGACGGCGGACGATCTCCTCAGCGGCCCGACGTCGGTCGGCGACAGCCGGCCGTCCATCTGGGCGGCCATCCATCCCCGCCTGCTGGAGTTGATTCGCGCCCACCAGCCCACCTTGATCTTCGTGAACAGCCGCCGGCTCGCCGAGCGCCTCGCTGGCGCGCTGAATGAGCTGGCGGGCGAGACGCTTGTGCGCTCGCATCACGGATCCATTGCGCGCGCGCAGCGCCTCGAGATCGAGGACCTGCTCAAGACCGGCCGGCTCCGGGCGCTCGTCGCCACGTCGTCGCTCGAGCTGGGTGTGGACATGGGAGCGATCGATCTGGTTGTGCAGATCGAGGCGCCCCCCTCGGTCGCCGGCGGCCTGCAGCGCATCGGCCGCGGCGGGCATCGGATCGACGCCGTGAGTCGTGGCGTCATGTTTCCCAAGTTTCGCGGCGACCTGGTCGCCTGCGCCGCCATCGCCAGGGCCATGCACGAGGGCGCCGTCGAGGCGATCCGCTATCCCCGTAATCCACTCGACATCGCGGCACAACAGATCGTCGCCATGACCGCCATGGAGACATGGGACGTGGAGAAGCTGTTCACCCTCCTCCGCCGCGCGGCGCCGTTTGCGGAATTGAGCCGCGCGGCATTTGAGGGCGTGCTGGACATGCTGTCGGGCCGATATCCGTCCGACGAGTTCGCGGAACTGCGCCCGCGTGTCACATGGGATCGGCGCGCGGGCACTCTCGTCGCCCGAGAGGGCGCCAGGCGCGTCGCGATCGCCAACGGCGGGACGATCCCGGATCGCGGGCTGTTCGGCGTCTTCCTCCTGGGTGCCGGCCCGGGAGCCGGGCGAGTCGGCGAGCTGGACGAGGAGATGGTGTTCGAAAGCCGCGTCGGCGAAACCTTCGTGCTCGGCGCCTCGTCGTGGCGCATCGCGGACATCACGCACGACCGCGTCCTCGTCTCGCCGGCTCCAGGCCAACCGGGCAAGATGCCGTTCTGGAAGGGCGATCGCGCCGGCAGGCCGCTCGAGCTCGGTCTCGCCATCGGCCGTCTGATGCGCGATTTGTCGAGGCTGCCGCCGGCGGCAGCCCTCGACCGGCTCACGCGCGACCACGACCTCGACGCGCGCGCGGCCGGCCATCTCCTCCAGTACCTCCGGGACCAGATGACCGCCGCCCACGCGCTGCCAGATCATGAGACCGTCCTCGCCGAGCGCGTCCGCGACGAGCTCGGGGACTGGCGCGTGTGCGTGCTCTCGCCGCGCGGGGGGCGCATCCACGCGCCGTGGGCGATGGCCGCCGCGGCGAAGATTCGCGAGGAGACCGGCGTCGACGTCGAAACGCTGTGGGGAGACGACGGGTTCGTCGTGAGGTTTCCGGATGTGGATCGCCCGCCCGACCCCCGCCTCCTTTTGCCCGACCCCGACCACGTCCAGGCGCTCGTCCTCGGTCAGCTCGGCGGGACGGCCCTCTTCGCCACCAAATTCCGGGAGAACGCCGCGCGATCGCTGCTGCTTCCGAAGCGGCGCCCCGGCATGAGGGCGCCGTTGTGGCAGCAGCGGAAGCGGGCCGCCGATCTCCTGGCGGTCGCCTCCCGGTATGGCTCGTTCCCGATCCTGCTCGAAACCTATCGGGAGTGCCTGCGCGACTTCTTCGACATGCCCGCGCTGATGACCACGCTGTCGGATATCCGCAGTGGGAAAGCGCAGGTCGTGACGGTCGACTCGGAGCGGCCGTCGCCGTTCGCGGCCTCGCTTCTTTTCAGTTACGTGGCGAGCTTCCTGTACGACGGCGATGCGCCGCTTGCCGAGCGGCGCGCCCAGGCGCTCGTCGTGGACCAGGCGCAGCTGCGCGAGCTCCTCGGCGACGCGGAGCTGCGCGAATTGCTCGACGCGGCCGTCATCGAGGCGGTCGAGCACCAGCTGCAGCGGCTCGATGAACAGTACCGCGCCAGGACCGCAGACGCCGTCCACGACATGCTGATCGGCCTCGGCGATCTAACGGACGAGGAGCTGCTTGCGCGCGTGCTCACTGTCGCAGCGGCCGAAGCGGTTCACGACCTCGTCAGAGCCGGACGAGCGGTCCCCCTGCGCATCGCCGGCGAGCATCGATACGTCGCCGTCGAGGACGTCGCCCGGTACCGGGACGGCCTGGACCTCACCTTGCCGGCAGGCATTCCCGACGCGCTGCTGGAGCCCGTCCGCGATCCGCTGGGCGATCTGGCCCTGCGGTACGCGCGCACGCACGGCCCCTTCCCCGCAGCCGATTTCGCGGCGCGGTACGGTCTGACCCAGGCCGCCGCCGAAACGATCCTGGTCCGTCTCGCGAGCGAGAACCGGCTGCTCGAGGGCGAATTCAGGCCCGGAGGCACCCGCCGCGAATGGACCGACCCGGGAGTCCTCCGCCTGGTGCGCCGCAAGTCGCTGGCGAAGCTGCGTCACGAGGTCGAGCCGGTCGACCACACCGCTCTCAGCCGGTTCGCCGCGGCGTGGCAGAAGATTCTCAGACGCCGGCGCGGCGCGGACGCGCTGCTCGACGCGGTCGACCAACTCCAGGGTGCCGCCCTGCCGGCCTCGATTCTCGAAACCGATATTCTGCCGGCCCGGGTCGACCATTACGATCCTGCCGACCTCGACGCGGTGATCGCGGCCGGAGAGATCGTGTGGGTCGGCGTCGAGCCCCTCGGCGAGCGTGACGGCCGAGTCGCGCTGTATCTGGCGGATCAGGTGTCCCGGCTGCTGCCTCCGGCGAAGACCCGCCCGAACGCGGAGACGACGACCGAGCGAGACATCATCGAGCACCTTCGGGCGCACGGTGCGTCGTTCTTCGGTCCCTTGCACGACGCGGCCGGCGGCGGGTATGCCCCCGAGACGGTCGCTGCGCTCTGGAATCTCGCGTGGCAGGGCGTCGTGACCAACGACACCATTCACGTCCTGCGCGCGTTCACCCGCGCGCCGGCGAGGCAGAGGAGAGCACGGCGCGTCGGACCGCCCCCGTTTCGATCGCGCCGTCTCACGCCGCCCTCGGCCGAGGGACGCTGGAGCCTCGTTCGCGCCAGGCCCGTCGCGGGATCGGACGTCGACACCACGCGATGGGCCGCCGCGGTCGCCCGGCAGCTGCTCGCACGACACGGCGTGCTCACGCGCGAGGCCGTCGCGGCGGAGGCGATCCCCGGCGGCTTCGGTACCGTCTACCCCGTGCTGAAGGCGATGGAAGAGACCGGCCGCCTGCGGCGCGGGTACTTCGTCGCCGGACTCGGCGCGACGCAGTTTGCGCTGCCGGGCGCGCTGGACCTTCTCCGCTCTCTGCGGGATGGCGGCCGACCCGACGAACGGGAGGACACCGAGGTGATCGTTCTGGCGGCCGCCGACCCGGCAAACCCCTTTGGCGCGACGTTGAAGTGGCCCGATTGTGCCGCGTCGGCGGGTCGGGGAGGTCGGGGACCGACCCGCAGTGTGGGCGCGAGCGTCGTCCTCGTCGGCGGCGCGCTCGCGGCGTATCTCGCCCGCGGCGAGCGACAGCTTCTGACCTGGCTCCCGGAGGCCGAGCCCGATCGATCGCGGGCAACCCGCGCCGTGGCGCGGGTGCTCATCGATCGCGCCCGGAGCGGCGGCGAATCGCCGCGGGGAATGTTGATCGCGGAGATCGACGGCGGTTCGCCTGAGGTCCACGCGCTGGCGCCCGTTCTGGCGGAAGCCGGCTTCGTCCTCGGCGCACTGGGATTTCAGGCGACGTTTCCAAAGGCCGCGGGCTGAACCGTCGCCGCGAAAGGCACGGGCGAGGCGTCGTGAAGCCGGGCACGTGAACAGCGACGCGGGAGGCTCGCGCAGCCTGGCTCAGCTCGGCACGCGGCTCCTCAGTCGCTCGGCCGTTTCACAGACCGTCCTGAATTCCGCCTCCACCGCGTCGAATACCTCGATCGCCGCAGCGGCGAACTGCCGGCCGGAGTCTACGCGCAGGCGGTGCGCGGCCTCATCGATCGGCAACGCGTCACGGTACGGGCGAGCGGACGTCATCGCGTCGTAACTGTCGGCGACGGCCATGAGCCGCGCATGGGGATGAATGTCCTCGCCGGCGAGACCGTCCGGGTATCCGCCTCCGTTCCACCGCTCGTGATGGCCCCGGATGCCCGGCAGTGAGTCCTTCAGGAACGGCAGCGGCACGAGCATGTCGTACCCGATCACCACGTGCGCCTCCATCATCGCCCGTTCGGCGGGATCGAGCGGGCCGGGCTTGAGCAGCACGGAATCGGGCACACCGACCTTCCCGATGTCGTGCAGCATGCACGCGCGCCGAATCACTTCGAGCTCGGATTCGGGGATCCCGGCGGCCCCGGCCAGGACGAGCGTGTACGCGGTGACGCGCTCGGAATGACCGGCGGTGTAGCGATCCCGAGCGTCGATCGCGCGCGCGAACGATTCGAGCGTCGCACGAAAGTGCCGTTCGCGATCATCGTACAGTTTCGCGGTTTCGAGCGCTGCCGCCGCGTGCGCCGCGAAGGCCGCCGTGTACTGAACCTGCTCCTTGCTGAACCGGCCGGCGTACCACACCTGGTCGGCGTAGAGCGCGCCGATCGGGCCGGTGCGGCCGAGGAGCGGGACGCAAATCGCGGACCGCACGCCCGCGCGCGCGATGCTCGAGGCGTCCTGGAAGCGGCTGTCGAGTCGCGCGTCGCAGATTTCCAGCACTTCGCGCGCCCGGATGGCCTCGCGGACCGCGGTCGAGCTCGCGAAATCCGATATGGACGTGTACTCGCCCGCAGGCCGAACGGCGCGGGTCGTGAGTTCGCCGCTGGCCGCGTCAAACAGCAGGATCGCCGACCGATCAGGCTTGAGCACGGGCTGGAGCCGGTCGAGCACGCGGTCGAGCAGACCGGGCAGATCGCTGCACGCCATCAGCTCGCGGCTGCTCGCGAGCAGGCCGGTAACGGCAATCGTATCGATGCTGCCGGACGGTTCCTCGACTTTCAGCGCACGGAAGATGGTCTGGTCTGAGAAGGCCGACTCCTCCGCCGGCGCCTCTTCGACGTGGTACTTCAGGATGCCGAACACCACGGCATCGCCAATCGCGAGCGTGCTGGCGCGCTGGCGCGAGCCATTGACGAATACCCCGTTCGTGCTGTCGAGATCCTCGACGGCGAGACCGCCGTCCGCGGTCATGGCCACCGCCGCGTGGAGCCGCGACAGGCTGGGCTCGTCGATCACGAAGTCGGCTTGCGGCGAACGGCCAATCGTCTTGCGCTCGCCGGGCACCAGAAACATCGCCGGCAGGTGCGGCAGCGTGGGCGCCGGGCGCAGACAGACTTTTCTCACGGGCGCCTACGCCACACGCTCAGGATGCGAGTAGATAGTGAACGTGCCTCCGCGTGCGAATCCGATCAGCGTCATCCCGATCGCCCGGGCCAGTTCCACGGCCAGGCTGGACGCGGCGGACACGGCTCCCACGACGGGAATGCCCGCGAGGGCCGCTTTCTGCACGATCTCGAACGAGGTCCGGCCGCTGACGAACAGAATCCGATCTGACAGCGGGAGCCGGTCGGCGATCACCATGCGGCCGATGACTTTATCCACCGCGTTGTGGCGGCCGATGTCCTCGGCCACGGTCTCGACCGCGCCGTCGAGGGTGAACAACCCGGCGGCGTGCAGGCCGCCCGTCTGTTCGAAGACCGCCTGCGTTTCGCGAAGCCGATCCGGCAGGCGCGCGATGACCGCCGGGCTGACCGACCGATCGAAGGGCAGGGGAGCCACGTCGGTCTTCAGCGAGGCAATCGTGAGCCGCCCGCACAGCCCGCACGACGCATTGCCCATGACCTGACGCTTTCCGGCGATCGCCTGCTCGAGGCCCGCGCTCGACTCGCCGGTCAGCGTCACGTTGACGATGTTCTCGGGATGAATCTCCGCTCCCGCCGCGCCGGCCGTCAGAACCGGCTCCTGGCAGTGCTCGATCGTGAGGAGATCGTCGGCGTCCTTCAAGACACGCTCGGCCAGCAGGAATCCGGCCGTCAGCGCCAGGTCGGCGCCGGGCGTTCGCATGATCACGGCAAAGGGTCGTCCGTGCAGGCGGACCTCGAGCGGCTCTTCGGCCGCGGCGCAATCGACGTCAGCACGACGGGCGCCGTCGCACACGCGGACGATGTCCACCCGCTTCAGCGTGCCCAGCATGCGCCTCATCTTACGCCCTTACCGGGCGGACCTGAAGCCCCGCGAGGCATGGAACGCAGCCGCGGCTCGTTAACGGTAGAATCCACGTCTATGGCCGCCGCGCCCTCGTTCGACATCACGTCACCGATCGATTTCCAGGAAGTCGATAACGCCTTGAACCAGGCGCGCAAGGAAGTCGGCCAGCGCTACGACTTCAAAGGGGCCAAAGCGGAGATCGTCCTGAATCCAACGGAGAAGACGCTCACGCTCGTCGCCGACGACGAGTTCAAGATGAACGCGCTGTGGGAGATCGCGCAGACACGGCTGGTCCGGCGCGGCGTGCCCCTCAAGAACTTCAAGGTGGGCGAATCCGAAGCCGCGGCGGGCGGCACGCTCCGGCGGGTGATCCCGATCCAGGAAGGCATTCCCATCGAAGCGGCTCGCGAGATCGTGAAGTTCATCAAGGACAAGAAGCTGAAGAAGGTGCAGGCGTCGATCCAGGGCGATCAGGTGCGGGTCACCTCGCCCGCGAAAGACGAGCTCCAGGAGGCGATGCGACACCTGCGCGAGCACGATTTCGGCGTGGCGCTGCAGTTCGGCAACTATCGGTGACCAGATCCCATCGCAGGCCTGAGACGCGACGTGAGTGAATCCCGCAACGTCTGCACCGGCGAGACCGTGCCGGCCCGGAACGTCGGCGCCGACTCGTCCTCCCAGGCCGTGGCCCTCGTCGAAGATGTCGTGCGATGGAATACCTGACCATCATCGGTGGCGTGTTCATTTCCTGGCTGATCCTCGTCTTCCTCTTCGCGCCACATATCCCGTACCACCTCGAGCGTGCCATCGATACCACGGGCGAGTACTTCGTGAGCATGCTCGAATCGACGTGCCAGACCAGACTGGAAGACGGCAATAAGGTCGAGATCTTCACCGATGGCCCGGCGTTCTACCCGGCCATGCTGAAGGCTATCCGTGGCGCGCGCGAGACCATCAACATGGAGTGCTACATCGTCCACGAAGGTGAAGTCCGCGACCGGTTCATCGAGGCGCTCGAGGACCGGGGACGCGCTGGCGTCCGCGTGACGCTTGTCATGGACGCGCTCGGCAGCTTCGGCGCCTTCCGCTCCACGGCGAGACCGCTCCGGCAAGCGGGCTGCCGCGTCGAGCCGTATCAACCGATCGCGTGGCACCGGCTCGCCCGGCTGAATAACCGCACGCATCGGGAGCTGCTTGTCGTCGACGGACGCGTGGCATTCATCGGCGGCGCCGGCATCGCGGACTGGTGGATGACGCCACGCGGGGACACGCCGAGGTGGCGCGACATCATGGCGCGCGTCGAGGGGCCCGTGGTCTCCACGATCCTGGGGATCGTGGCCGAAAACTGGCTGGAGTGCTCCGGCGAGATTCTCACCGGCCCGGACGTGTACAAACCGCGCACGAAGGCGGGAACAACGGCCGCATTTGCCCTCAAGAGCTCGCCGGCCGACCGCGCGACGGTCTCGCGCGTGCTGTTTCAGACGCTCATCGAGGGCGCCAACGGCTCGGTGTGCATCACCACGCCGTACTTTCTACCGGACAAGGCGTTTCGGCGCGCGCTGATCCGAACCGCCAGGCGTGGTACGGACGTCACCGTCGTCGTGCCTGGACGGCACACCGATCAGCGGTGGGTCCGGCTGGCCAGCCGGCGCATGTACGGGCAACTCCTGAAATCGGGTGTGCGAATCTTCGAGTACGCACCCGGAATGACGCATGCAAAGGTGCTCATCGTGGACGACCTGTGGTCGACGATCGGCACGACGAACCTCGACAACCGCTCGTTCGAGCACAACGACGAGGCGAACCTGGTGATTCGTGACACGGCCGTCGCCCGGCGACTGATGGAGGATTTTCGGGCCGATGTCGCCAACAGCGAGGAAATTCTGCTGCCCGCGTGGACACACCGGCCCCTCTGGGAAAAACTCGTCGGGACGGTCGCCTGGATCCTCGAGCGCCAGCAGTAGCCCCGGGACGTCGTGCTCGACGCGCGCGAGCCCGAGATTGCCGGGGTGCGCCGGCGGCGCGGGCCGCGTGCAAAACGCGCTACTATGACGCCGTGGGGACCGGGTTGCGGCGCGTGACGGGCGTCGGCGGGGCCATCCTGTGGTTCGCTGTGGCAACCGCAGCGTTCGCGCAGTGGGGACAACAGGGCCGCCTGCCCGAGGGGCCCAGCGTGCCGCCGCGCTTTCCGCCCAAGGACTTCGAAGACGGGACGTTCATGGTCTGCAAGATCATGTATCGCAGCGTTCGCACTGAAGCACAGGGCGTGGGCTGGTCGACCGACTATCCGTATGCCGGCATTAACCTGATGACGCGCGTCTCGGAGCTGACGAAGACGCCCGTCAGTCTGGGCGGCGAAGGCGAGCCGAACGCCTGGGTCGTCCGGCTGACCGACGATGCGCTGTTCCGGTGCCCATTCACGATGGCGGCCGACGTCGGTACGCTCGAGTTCTCCCCGGAGGAGGCGAGCCGGCTGCGGGAATATCTCCTAAAAGGCGGCTTTCTGTGGGTCGACGATTTCTGGGGCACGCCCGCGTGGCAGCAGTGGTCGACCGAGATTAAGAGCGTCCTGCCCGATTACCCCATCGTCGATGTGCCGGAGGACCATCCGATCCGTCACGCGATGTTCAATCTCGTCCGTATCCCGCAGGTCACGAACATCAACGCCTGGCGCCGGAGCGGCGGCGAGACGCAGGAGCGCGGGTCGGACAGTCCCCACGCCAACTTCCGCGCGATCGCGGACGACAAAGGCCGAATCATGGTCCTCATGACGCACAACACCGACATTGCCGATTCGTGGGAGCGTGAAGGCGAGGACCACCAGTTCTTCCTGCAGTTTTCACCCGCGGGTTACGCCGTGGGCATAAACGCCGTCCTGTATGCGCTCACACACTGATCTTCGATATCCGCGGACGAGGATTCGCCCGCGGCCCCTCGCCTGTCTCATCGTCGCGCTCATCGTCGGGCTGGCGTGGGGGTCGGCGCCGTCGGCCGATGAAGGCATGTGGACGTTCGACAACCCGCCGCGCGCCCAGTGGAAGGCGCGATACGGTTTCGAACCGACCGAGGCGTGGCTCACGCACCTGCGCCTGGCCTCGGTGCGTCTGGTCGACGGACCGAGCGGCGGGAGCGCCTCATTCGTGTCGCCCGACGGCCTCCTCTTGACCAACCAGCATGTGGCCGCCGGACAGCTGCAGAAGCTGTCGACGGCCGGACGCGACCTGGTACGCGATGGCTTCTCCGCCCGCAGCCGCGCGGAGGAATTGGCGTGTCCGGACCTCGAGGCGCTCGTCCTGATCGGG
>Ga0209343_10011174_pt1 | contig 10135 bp, 12 predicted proteins | sample RifCSPlowO2_02_FD_184026 | JGI IMG/M metagenome (GOLD analysis project Ga0209343, IMG submission 184026) | Groundwater microbial communities from Rifle, Colorado - Rifle CSP2_plank lowO2_0.2 (SPAdes) (version 2) | ecosystem: Environmental > Aquatic > Deep subsurface > Groundwater | place...
ACCATTCCAGCCGAAGTCAAGCAGTCGCCATTTGTTGCTCTTGTCAAAACATTGTTGTTGAGCATATCGCACAACGTGTAAATTTCGGTAACATTAAAATTTATGTCCTTTATTTTTCTTGGGTAAAAAGTTTCTGATGTTATTTCAATTTGAGTTCCATTTTTGAAACGTAAAATTGTGTCATTCTCGAATTTTTCTTTTTCAACAATTGGTGGTTTAGGTTCTATTGTTTGAGTTATTTGAGGCTTTTCCTCTTCCTTCTGAAATAGAACAATTATTTCAACACATCTATTTTTAACTCTTTCGTTTTTGTTTGAGTTTGAAAATATTGGATTGGCTTCTCCTAAATATTTGTTCGTAATTTTCGTCTTGTCGAAACCTTTTAATTGAAGATATGTCGCAACGCTTATGGTTCGTTTTTTTGATAGTTTTAAATTCAAATTTTCACGTCCTATGCTGTCTGCGTGTCCAATAAGTGTAATTTGGTATTCCTTATTTTTTATTTTTGTTACTAAGCTGTCAAGGAGTAGTTTATTACTTGTAGAAACAGCAAATTGGTTAGGTTCAAAAAAAACTATTTTCTTAATCTGTTTTTGTCCAAACGAATGCAATGTCGAAAGTGTCAAGATTGAAAGTCCTAAAATTATTCTTGTCGTCTGCATACTGTTGTTTTTTTAGTTGTTGTGTCTGGTCGTTACGGGTCGTGCTAAATTTGCTGCTAACGGTCAAATAGGCGATGTGGCCGCCTTCGTAAGTAAAATTATAAAATTACAAGTGGCAAAAACAAATAAAAAATAATTTTCTTCCGCTGTGAAATGTTTTTGCCACGACCTATTTTCATTGCGAGCTGAAATGATGAAACTGGCTATTATCGGCCATATAGCCTATTTTATGTTGTGTGCCGTTGTTATTTTTTTCTTTTCGTTATACAGTCCAAATACGCTCTGGTCGTAATACACAGCGGTCGTAATGTTTTGTTTTAAAAAACGTAACAGTCCAAATACGCACTGGTCGTAACACACAGCGGTCGTAAAACAATATTTGTAAGAACGCAACCTCATTGTTTTATAAACTTCTGTCTACTTATTCTGCCATTTGAAGCTATTTGGATTATATGTAGTCCGCTTTGCAATATTGACACGTCCATATTTGTTTCAGGGTTTGTCGTTTCTGAAGAGTATTCTAACTCTCCTAGTATATTGAATATTTTAATCTCTGTAGTTGAAATATTTCTAGGTAATACAATTGTCAAGAAATTAGATGTTGGGTTTGGAAAAATGTCGAAGGAATAGTTTAGGGTCGTATTGGTCGGAACACTTGCTATTAAACAAGATTGGGATGTGTCGAAGGGCATAAAATGCACAAGACCATAATTAAAGTTGTCATATCCATCGTAGATTTTTGCACTTACAATTGAAGAATCTAAACTACACCAACAATTATTTGATACGTCTGTATTACCACCAGTATAAAGATATTTTAAATTGTAAGATGTATTATTGCAAATCTGATTAGAAGAAATGTCATCACCATCAATGTTTAATGAAATACCTACAACATTGTTTGAAATTTCATTTCCAGTAATAACATTGCCACCAGTGGACGAAATATATTGATTTAATATTCCAAGAGTATTATATCTAATTTGACAGTTGATAATATTATCATTGAGATGAATTTTAATAGCTGTGTCATTTGACTCAATAATAGAGTTTTGTATTGTACTATAAGCAAAATCTATCCCTGTTTGATTATTTGTAATAGTACAATAATTCATTGTAATTATTTTTGACAGATTAGTTGGAGATAGAACAACAGCTTTATTGTTCCTAAAAGTGCATGAATCAATAAAAGAGTTAGAGAAATTGTTACTGGTTAAATCTAAACTTATCAAATTATGGTCGAAAGTTGAATTTTTAATGTACAAGGTTTGATTATTATCACTGTTATAACGAGAAACAGCAGTTTTTGCATAGTTGAAATGACAGAAATCAAATACTGATGAAACATCTTGATTTAAAAGTATTTCACTCCATTTTCCTGATGAAGGTGAGGAAGAGTTGCTTGTGAATATAATTGAATCCATCAGTGTCCCTAATGCAGATATAGAGCCTTGTCTAATTTCTAATCGCTTATTATCATTAAATTTGACCTTAACTCCTGGTTGAATTGTAAGGGTGACTCCAGGAAAAACGACAACAGTGTCAACAACAATATAAGGGCTGTTTGCATATGTCCAAGTCGTGTTAGAATAAATTCCTCCACTGACATTAGTCTGTCCGTTAATTGTGAAAGAAAAGACAATTACTAAAAGTATTGTCGTCATGGATTTTTTTGTAAGGTTTTTCATTGTCTTTTGTTTGTTTAAAATTACGGTATAATAAATTCAAAATTCGATTTTCAGAAATTATAATTGTCGAACGGAAAGTTTCTGTCCGTTCGTTTTTCTTTTTTTCTTTTTTTTGTACAATGGCACACAACGTTTTGCAGCTACCCGAAGGGCGGGGCTTTTACCTCAAAACTTGATTTGAAAAACTAATGTTCCATTAACCACAAAACTGTCTTTGGAACACGAAACCCCGCCTTTTGGGTAGGTGCTGTTATGCACAGGCACTTTATTTTTCAAAGTCGAGGTTGGTCGGTTCGTCTTGTGTCGCAGATTTTTTTCCATTTACGGAACCAGTCGTGGGAACATTGTCACCAACTACTTCAAACGTTATACTGTCAAACCAAATTTGTCCTGTCCCGTCTAACAATGCACCATATGCGATAAGTGATGCATTGCTTGGTACGTCAAGAACAATTTCATACTTCGCCCAGCCTGTAGTTCCCTTAATTGGTCTGTCACCCATATTGTCAAACGAAAGCGGTTGTTGTGAACCAGATTGGTCAACACGCAACCAAAGTCCTGCCCAAGCTGTTACATTTTCAGATTTTACAAATCCTGTCATTCTAACTCTTTTACCAAGATACTTGTCTGGTTTGCATTGTTGCATCAAAGTTCCGAATCCGTCAATTTTTTTGTCGATGGATTTTATTGTTGCTGCATTTTTTCCGTCTTGTCCAGCCCCTTTGTCTATGCCCATTTCATAGCTTTTAGGTTTGCTTCCTGCATTGAACCAACCTGTCAGTGTGTCAAATGAGAGTAGTGCTACTGTTGTCCCCAATAGTAAAACACTTTTTAAAATTGATTTTGTCATGTTTGTTTATTTTTAAAGTTAATGTCCTATTATAATGTCAAAGTTACTTTTAGTTACGATGTCTTTAGTGCTTGTGCATAACGATTAGCTAAATGATGAAGCCGACTTCGTAAACAAAATTATAAAATTACAAGTGGCAAAAACAAATAAAAAATAATTTTCTTCCGCTGTGAAATGTTTTTGCCACGACCAATTTTCATTGCGAACTGAAATGATGAAGCTTACTATAAACGGCTTTATCATTTAGGTGATGTTGGTGGCAGTAAGTCTTTCATTCTGCACATAGTCTGTTTCAAAAATTCGTAACCCACAAAATTGTCCATGAGTACAAAACGTAATTAACTCACAAAATTGTCTAAGTGCACAATAGTCCAACAGTCAAACGGTCTTAACCCACAAAATTGTCCACGAGCACAAAACTTTATTAACTAACAAAACTGTCCAAATGCATAACAGTCAATAAGTCCAGAGGTCCTAACCCGCAAAATTGTCCACGAGAACAAAACTTTATTAACTCACAAAATTGTCCAAATGCACAGCAGTCGAAAAGTCCAGCTGTCTTAACCCCAAAAAATGCCCACAAACACAAAACTTTATTTACCCACAAATCGGTCCAAATGCACAACAGTCGAACAGTCCAGCGGTCGTAACTCGCAAACTGTCTATAACCACAAAACTTTATTAATTCACAAAATTACCACCATTTGGCTTTAAAATGCATAGCCTATTTTCAGGCATGGATTAAATGATAAATATGGTTTTACTTGTTCAGTGCGTGTAGGCACAAAAGGTGGGGATAGCTGATTATATTTACCATAATGGTTAATTACATCCGTGGTTCTATAGTCCTCACCATAACCAATACTTATTGATGCTTCAAGAATGAGGTGATTATGTTTAGACGGGTAATATCTAATTCCTCCTTGTATTTCTCCCGCATAGACTAAGTTTTTCTCTGATTGTAAATAATGTTCCTCGTTAGTAGTTCCTCTATATGACCAGTCATAAAATTTTTTGTTATTGTAGAATCGATATTTAAATAAAAATGAGGCTCCAACAAAAACTATAAAATTTTGATGTTCCTTTCTTAATAAATAATATCTCAAACTTCCTCTTCCTAAATAGCCTTGAGAAGCCCATAAAGGGTATTGGCTCCAGTCGAAATCAGTAATATGATAAGCGTATTGATCTTTATCTAACGGAAAAATATATCCTCCTTCAAGTTCGATACTAAATTTCTTTGCAATTTCTCTTTCAAAGCTAAAGGAGATTGTATGAACTAATAATGGAAGAAAATTAACTTTAATAAGATTTTTAGGAAATACTTCTTCTGCTTTTGATATATTATCTTGAGAATAACAATTAGTGCACAAAATTGTCAGAACAATTGTCTTGAGAAATTTAGTCATTTGTTTTTTTAGTAGTGTGTACTATTTTTTTATAACCTTATTGCCACCAACGTGTGGCTAAGCGCAGATTTTGCCTTTTGGCAAAATTTGAGCTTAGGTAATGTTGGTGGCAGGTTTTTCTTTATCCAGTTCGTTATACCCAGTTCGTTGTACCCAGTTCGTTACACCCAATTCGTTGTACCCAGTTCGTTACACCCAGTTCGTTGTAAGTTCGTTACACCCCCCAGTTCGTTGTACCCATTTCGTTACAATCAGTTCGTTGTACCCAGTGCGTTGTACCCAGTTTGTTACACCCAGTTCGTTATATCCAGTTCGTTGTACCCAGTTCGTTGTACCCAGTTCGTTATACCCAGTTCGTTATACCAGTTCGTTGTATCCAGTTCATTATACCCAGTTCGTTACATCCAGTTCGTTGTACCCATTTCGTTACATCCAGTTCGTTGTACCCATTTCGTTACACCCAGTTCGTTGTACCCAGTTCATTACACCCAGTTCGTTGTACAAGGTTCGTTATACCAAGTTCGTTTTGTAAAAACAAACAAAGGCCGTAAAGCCTATTAAAAAAGGGTTGTTACTGCTTTTGGTTTCCAATTTTTATAAGAATACCGTTTTTAAATGTGAGTAAAAGTTCATTTTTTTTTATTATATAAGAGTCAAAGACAGAATCCGTATTTTGCTGTTGAATATATAATTTTAATTCACCACTATACCAATAATAGTGATGTAGAATTTCATCACCAGCAAACTCTGGAACAATATCAGTAGTAAAAAGACGCGTCCCGTTTATAACCCCATTTACATATCCTAATAGAAGTTTTGAATTATCTATCATCCAATGAGCCCTGAAAGGTTTTACAGTATTACTATTATCTGGTTCATACTTAAACTTAGAAATTATTCTTTCCTCTATTGGCGATTTGTCGAAATACCCAACTATTTTTTGTTCATTAAAATGAAAACTTGCTATATCAAATCCAGAAATTTCGTCAAACTTAAAAGTGAAATCTTTATTAATATTATTTTCGAAATTATTAGTTTTAAGGTTCATATTACTTAGAAATTATATGTACAACATTTTAACTTTACATAGTCATAACAAACAAGGCTTCTTTTTCATTGTAATTGTTCAGTGTAAAATCCTTTAAATAATGGACATCACACCTCAGTCCAATTTAGTTTATTGAAAAGTTCTAAAAATTCAATAGTAAACCTGAAATCCCTGCGATTCACATAAAAATCTAAAACCCCGTCTTCTCTAAAATCAGTTTTTAAGTGATTTGGATTCTCCGAATAATCTAAATAATTGATAAAAAACAAAACGAAATTTTCGTCAACTATTGATTTATTCTTTTGTAACCATTCATTAGTCATTATTTTATTACCATTGATTTTTTTGAAATCAATTAGCTCATTTTTAAAATACTCCTCGAACTTATGAGATTCGGTTAATTTATCTAAAGAATTAAAACAAGCTTTAAAAATCTGTATCGCTCTATATTCACAACCTGCAACCATATTAATACAAGGCTTATTTCCACAACAAGAATTAGAAAGTTCTACAATGGCTTGTTTGCTTAAATCTTCGTGCTTAAGAATCCACCAATTAACAAAAGCTATTGAAGCTTCTTTTTCATTGAAGTTGTTCAGTTCCTGTAAAGCAACTGAATAGATTTTATCATTGATTTTATACATAAGCTACACATATTAAAATGGAAGGTCATTTTCTTCTTTTCTTATTTTTTCAATTTCTTCTTCAGTAAGCCATTTAGTATACTCATTAACTAACTTGCCATTTTCAAATATTAAGAACATATTACCCTCATGAACTGAGGCGTAGCCGCCATGAACATAATTAACCATATCACCCACTCCAATCCTTATTTCTCCCGTAAACCATTTGGCAAAAACAATTACTTCATCAGGGAATAAATATTCCATTCCTACTTTTTGGTAATCAAGAATAAAACCTTGCCATTTAATTAGGAAAAGCTTTTTGTTGTCAATAGCCCATTTGGAATAATATCCTCTCCAACAAGCTGTGTTCGGTGCAACTAATTTATGAGGTAATTTTACTTTCTTTAGGTAGCCCCCCAAGGGTTCAGCCGCCATGTAAAGCTCCTCTTTGTTATAAATTAAAATATCTCTTGCCTGAGCTGTCATTTAATTGGATTTATAAAAATGAAAGTATAAATACTTTGGTGTTAGTGTTTCCTGACTTATCTGTTTTTAGTAGCCCTTATTCCTTTTTAAGAAATTCCATTTCAATTAACTGGTTTTTCAGTTTATTATGCAATTCTATTTTTTCATTAACACTTATACCTATTCCATTCAATAAGTTGAGTAGCCAATCCAAGTCCTCATAATAATCCGCTAATTCAATCCCCTCGCTATTTAAAACTATATTTTTCTGTCGGTCTGTATTAACCTCGTATCCCATTATCAAAAGTTTATTTGCAACTTCTTCAATTTCTCCTTCAACAAATACTCTTACATTTTGTTTTGGCTTAAGAAATTTTAATTTTTCAAAAAATAATTTTTCAATCATTTGTGTATTTTTTTATAATGTCCTTAAAATATATTCAACTTTATCTTTTTGGTAAGGTACTTCAACTTTATAATAACAATCATAACCAGGATACAAAACAACCAAATACATTTTAGAAACAGTCAAACTGTAGTTTTTTTCAAGAATATATCTGTACAAGCTTTGTTGAAGGCAATAACGATTAAAACTTGTGTCGGCAATATCTTGTAATTGACCAACCCCTCGTTGCCATTGATTTTCACGTATCGGTTCCCCATTGTGTGGAGTAATCACTTTTTTACTTCTTTTCCAATCATAAATTTCAAATTCATTTCCATTTTTTACAATTAGGTCAATTGTCCCAGCAATATGATAATGCTCGTCAAAAACACGCCATTCTGTTCTGTAAGGTTTTAAATTTTTGTGTTTATCGACAAATTGCTCAAACAGGTGAAATTCTTCTGTTCGAAGGTATTCCAGACTTAAGTAATAATTTTCTATTTGTTCATGAAGAATAGTTCCTTCCAGTGCAGCCTTTGCACCTTTGGTTTTCCACATTAAAGAAACTACGTCTGGCGTCATACCTAATTCAACCGATTTTTTGTTCGACCAATATTCTGAATCAAATTCAGGGAAAAATTTACCGATAACCGTACTTGCAGAAGGAGCTGGGGTATTGTCAATAGTGTATATATGAGGTGTAGGATAGAAATTTATCCTCAAGTCTCTTGGATGCGAATTTGCTTTGTTGTAACCAATATTTTTTCTACTGTCAATCTTACCAATAAGACTTGATTCAACTAATTTTTCCTCATTAATTTCTTGTTCATTAAAATCTCTTTCAATTGTTTCAGGTTCCTCTTCGATGTTTTGAAACGTGTGATTTAAATAATTTTCACGATATTTTTGCCGTTCCCATTTCTGTGCCTGAACTATATCCCACTGTTTTTCATGTTCAAGGTCAGCAACTTGAAGAAGTTCACTAGGGATTGAAAAATTGCTATCAATTGACTGTATTACCTTACCAATAAACTTTAAACATTGCTTTTCAAAAGTGTGTACTTGAAATTCTGAAAATCTAATAACAATCCACCCACGGTCAACAAAATAACTATCTCGAACAAAATCTTCTCCTTTACAATGCGTTGCCTGCCTTGATATTCCAGCATATGGTTCGTCAATCTCAATATCAATCCGAATATTTTTTCCCGATTTTAAATCAATAATTGAAATGTCAGGCTCAAATGGTCGAGTTTTTTTTCCTGTATTCAATCGAGTATCGCCAGAAATATTTAAAATATTTGAATAATATCGCTCAATCGTTGTTTGAAAGACTCGTTCTTTAAAACCTCTTCTTTTTGTGCTACCATGTCTATGAGTTCTGATAACACATGCTTTTGGTGGAAATCTTAAAATTGGGTAGAAGTCAGTATTGTTTTGAATTTTACTTTCGTAATTTATAAATATATTATCGCTTACCTTTTTCTCCGTTTCAATTTTGGCCTTAGGTAATACTTCTTCTGTTTTTTTTATTATTATAAAAGGTTCATGTTTTTTAGCAATAATATCTTCAGTTTGTGATTTATAAGATGTTTGTTTATCTTCAACTTTAATAATCTGAGTTGTTTCTTGAGAATAAGTCAGATTATTTTTCGTTTCAGTCTTGCTAATATCAACTCTTTTAAATTTGTTTTCAGTTGCTTTATATTTTTCGTGATGTATTTGCTTTTCAACCTTTGACTCTGGCTCTGTTTTAGCATTTTTTCTTTTCCTTTTGAATAGTTTCCAACTAACCAAAATCAATAAGAGAACGGCTATTGCAATCCCTGCCCAAAATCTTAATGGGTGCAAAGTTTTAAATTCTATTATTATCTGATAAATATCGTTCATGTGTACACCCTACTTAATAACAGGTGCATTTTTGCGCCTGTTTTTTTTTATTTTGTTGATTTTTTTGGACTGGTTTCAATTTTATTTGATTTGCTATGATTACCTGAGTCTATATAAATTGTATCTTTTATGGGAGGATGAGTTGCAATTGAAACTTTTATTGGTATTTCTTTCAATTCTATTGAGTCCTGTAATTTCGTTTGTAGTAGAAGCAATCCCCCGGCTAAAATAGCGCCAGCAACAAAACTTAAAATAGATTCTAAATACCGTCTATTCCCTTGTTTTATTTGTTGTATTAAATGTGTTTTTTGAAGTTCTTCTAAATCATTCTGAATTTCAGTAGCTATTGGATTATTTTTTATGGCATCAATTTTAGTTTGTAATCTATTTAATTCTGTTTCTCCAATTTCTGTTATCTGCCACTGATTATTAGCGGAATGTTTTCCGATTTTTCCTCCGAGCGCCAAGCCAAGTCTTGCGAGGACGTATACATCTTTGTCAATGTCATAAAATTTTTGTTTTAAAATTTCATCAGTAATATTAACATCACTTCTTGATGAATTTAAAAAACTAAGTATTTTGTATTGTGTTTTTTCTAATTCTGTCATTTTTCCATGAAAAGTTGTCGTCCGTTCTTTTTTTTAAACTTGCCACCAACGGTTTGCAGCTACAAGAAGTTGGCGATTTCGGAGACGAAAACTGTCTGCCACCACTGAACTTGATACGAAGCACAAAACTTCATTTAACCACTGAACCGCCAATTTCTTGTAGGTGCTGTTAGTGGCTGCCCTTCTTTCGGTCAACGGTCTGTCGTGTCGAGTTTGCACTGTCCTTGTGCGGTTGGGCAGGCATACTCTTTTGCAAGCTTTGGTCTGTGCGTTGGCTTGTGTGGCTTGCAAATGTGTATGACTGCGAAGGGTTGGCATTGTTGTCTGTTTACGTTGTTTCTATAATTTTTATTTCTTCTGCGGTCAAGTTGTAAAGTTTATAAACTAACTTATCAATGATGTCAGTCAATTTAGAGATGTTCGCCTTTTCGTCCGAACTCCTTAATTCAATAATTTCCTTAACAAGTCTGTTAAGTTCTTTATCGTTGGTGTCGCAGAGTGGAG
>Ga0209343_10011175_pt1 | contig 10134 bp, 9 predicted proteins | sample RifCSPlowO2_02_FD_184026 | JGI IMG/M metagenome (GOLD analysis project Ga0209343, IMG submission 184026) | Groundwater microbial communities from Rifle, Colorado - Rifle CSP2_plank lowO2_0.2 (SPAdes) (version 2) | ecosystem: Environmental > Aquatic > Deep subsurface > Groundwater | place: Rifle...
CGTGGCCTACACCGACCCCGAAGTGGCCTGGGTCGGCTTGACCGAAGACCAGGCCAAGGCGCAGGGCATCAAGGTCAAGAAGGGCCTGTTCCCCTGGACGGCGTCCGGCCGCGCCATTGCCAACGGCCGCGACGAAGGCGTCACCAAGCTGTTGTTCGACGATTCCCCCGAGGCGCACGGCCACGGCAAGATTCTGGGCGGCGGCATCGTCGGCACGCATGCCGGTGACATGATCGGCGAGATTGCTTTGGCGATTGAGATGGGCGCCGATGCGGTCGATATCGGCAAAACCATTCACCCGCACCCCACGCTGGGCGAGAGCATCGGCATGGCGGCGGAAGTGGCGCATGGTAGTTGCACGGACTTGCCGCCAGCACGTAAGTAGACGCTCCATCCAAGCTACCCTGCAAAGCCCGAACCCTCCCCGGTTCGGGCTTTCTGCTGTGTTGGTGGCCTCCGCATACAAGCGGTCACAATCGTGGGTACCGCTACGCCAAGCAGCACAGCGAATCTGGCGGTGACAAGCGGGGTGCCAAGGTGAACGAACTTGAGCAGTTGATAGCCCGCATTGCAGCCCTGGTGGCGCCACTACGCACGCATCGGCATCGCTATTTTGGCGTGCTGGCACCGAACTCGCCGCTGATGGCTGCGGGGCGGTGGCCATGGCTCTGGCAGCACTGGCGCAAGCGGCCACGGCGCACTACCTGTGGGCGGACTGTGGTGATTCGCAGATGGTTGACGGGGCACAAATCGAGCCGGACTGGGCGATGATGCGGACAGTGACCACCGGTGCCGCGCGCACCGATGCAAGCGCAGCCAGCAATAAGCAGATGCCTGACAAGAACCTCAATCCCTCGTGCCCCCTCCACTACCCGGCGCCTCAAAGCATGGAAAGCAAGTTGCCTTGCTGCTTGAGGTCGGCGCCGTAAATTTCAAAATAGCCGCACCCGAATGTGCGACCCCTGAGCACAGCGGCGCCTACCTTATCTCCCAGCGGACCGACCATTTGAAAACCGCACCAGTCGCGGCCTTTGGCACTGGCAGCAAAAGCGATGCCGGTCACTGAGGTCGATGTCGGCGCGGTGTCTGATAAAAATTCGGCGAACGGCCCAATCTTCACGTCTTGCGCAACGGTCTTGAACAGATCAACCGGCAGGTCCGCGCCGTAGCCATTCGCGCTCAGCTGGACTTCAAGATTTTTATAGGTATTCGGGAACGCCTGCATATAAAAGCCGGCCACCTGGGTCCAGGCGCTGACCAACTGCGCATACGTGACATCCGACGGCAACTCAGGGTAGCGCGGCCCGCACAGCGTGCCCGCCGGCCCGCAGACGGTTACCAGGACCACGGTGGAATCGTTATCGTAGCGTTCGCCGATCACCTTCACCCGCTCCTTCCACAGAGTCAGGAAGGCTGGATCGGCCGGGTGAATCAGGGTGTTACCCTGGCCAGTCACCCACATCTTGACACCTTCGCCAGCGACCCAGTCGGGAATCGAATTCTTTCCGGTGAAGACCCCCAGGGTGATCTTTTTACCGTGGCTGCGCGCCAGTGCAATATTGCCATCCAGCTTACTGAAGTCGAACTTGCCCTTGACCGGCTCGATATCGGCCCAGGAGACGTAGGACGTCATTCCCGTGACATAGGAAAGACTCAGCAATGTTTCCTTTTCCGCATCCGAGGTCGTCAGCCCGGTCATTGCGAATATTCCGGTCGGCTTGGCTACCGCCTCCTGTGGCGGCGTCGGCGTTACCGCGCCACCGCCGCCGCCACAGCCATTGAGAGCGATTACACAGCACAGTAGCAAGAACGCGCCGTAGGCGCGCACGTCTTGGAAAATGTCTTCGAAAGTATCTTGGAAAGTGCTTCGCACTGTTCGGTCAGAGCGATCGCTCATTTGTGTGCCTCAGATTGGAAACGCTGGCAGCTTCTTCACGGATTTGAAAAAAGCCCAAATTAATCTTAATACAGATCAATTTTCCTCACCACATTCATTGGCACACGGCTCAGAACCGTTCGGTGCAAGTAGCTGGCGCGTGGCCGATCAGGTGGTCCAGTCATTACGGGCGAGGGTGCGCCCGCAGTGGCGCCACTGGGCAATGCAGTCCCAATCCAGCCCGAGCCCGTACCACCCAAGCGTTCACCGGCGCACTACCTGTGCCCCGGCACGTGGGCCTGCGCTGTGGGAGGACTGTGGTGATGCGCAGATGGTTGACGTGGCACAAATCGAGCCGGACTGGGATCTGGCGGCGCAGCCCGCTTCAGACTACGAGGTCGATCAGCGCGTCAATTGGTTGAATTTCCTATCGGTATCAGCTGTTTTTGTGATGCCATGTCTTGCACCAATACCGCGAAGGCCTCCTGGGACACGGGTTTGCTGAACAGGTAGCCCTGGTAGATGGGGCAGCCGTGTTGGTCAAGAAATTGGCGCTGGGCCTCGGTCCCCACGCCTTCGGCAATCACGTCCAGCCCCAGACTTTGGGCCAGTGTGATGATGGCCTGCACCACCAGGGCATCATTGGGGCTGTCCGGCAGGTTGTGCACAAACGACTGGTCGATCTTCAACTGATTCAGCGGGAGCCGGGTGAGGTAGGACAGGGATGAATAACCGGTGCCGAAGTCATCCATGGAAAAGCTCACCCCGAGCGCTTTAAGCAGATGCATCTTTGCAATGGTGTCGCTGATGTTGTCCAGCACCAGGCTTTCGGTCAGTTCGAGTTTGAGGCGTGTTGCCGGGGCCCCCGTGCTCAGCAGGGCGTAACGCACCCGGTCAACGAAATCCGTTTGATGGAACTGGCGTGCGCTGACATTCACGGCCAGGTACAGGTCACGGTAATGCGGATCACGCGACCAGGCGGCGAGGCGCTCACAGGCCTCTTCAAGCACCCATTGCCCCAGCGGCAGGATCAGGCCGGTTTCTTCGGCCAGGGGGATGAACTGGGACGGTGACACCAGGCCGCGCGTGGGATGGTTCCAGCGCAGCAGGGCCTCCGCGCCGACAATCCCCACCTGGCCATGAACCTGCGCCTGGTAGTGAAGCACAAATTGCCGGCTCTGGATGCCTTGGCGCATGGCGGTTTCCATGTCGGCACGGGCAGCCAGGGCGGCTTGCATGTCGGGGTCGAAGAAACGCAAGGTGTTGCGCCCCGCTGACTTGGCCTGGTACATGGCAATGTCGGCCTGCTTGAGCAGGTCATCCACCGAATTCTCGTTGCCGGCAAACAGGGTGGCACCGATGCTGGGTGTGCTGTGGTGTGTCCGGGCTCCCATCACATAGGACTGGTTCAGGGTTGTCAACACTTTTTCACCGATCACCTGGGCCTGCGCAGCGGCCTCTTGCGGTTGCTCGCTCAAGCCCTCCAGCATGACCACGAACTCGTCACCCCCCAGGCGCGAGATGGTGTCGCCATCGCGCACACAGGTGGCCAAGCGGTGGGCGACCTCGATCAGCAAGCGGTCTCCGACATCGTGGCCACAGGTGTCGTTGAGCATTTTGAAGTTATCCAGGTCAATGAACAGCAAGGCCCCCATGTGCTGGGTGCGCGCACTACCGGTCATGGCGCGATCCAGGCGGTCCATCAGAAGACGCCGGTTGGGCAACTCGGTCAGGGGGTCGTAAAAGGCCAAGTGCTCGATACGCCGCTCCGCCGCCGTGCGCTCGTTGCGTGTGCGCAGGGAGGTGATGCCAAAGGCCAAGTCGCTGGCCAGTTCTTCCAGCATCTGTATTTCCTCTGCGGTGAAGGCATTGGGCTGCAATGAATAAATGGCAAGAACGCCGAAGGTGTGCGAATCGTCGCCTTTGAGGGGAAGGCTGAGACATGATCGATAGCCGCGTTGCAAAGCGGCATCGCGCCAGGGCGCGACCTGCACGTCCACCGCAAAATCCTGGATACAGGCGCTCTCTCCGCTACGGATGCTTGTTCCCTCGGGGCCTTGACCGCGTTCCATGTCCGCCCAGGTGATCCCTGCCTGTTCGAGATACCCTGACTCGACCCCCGCAAACGCGGTGGTGCGTACCGTTTTGGCATCGTCGTTCTCGGCATATCCCACCCAGGCCATGCGGTAGCCGGCATCGTCGCAGACAATGCGGCAGATCGCATCCAGCAGGGACTGCTCGTCCTCGGCACGTACCAAAACCTGGTTGCAGTGTCTGATGGCTTGCAGTTCGCGATTCAGCCGACGCAGTATTTCTTCAGCCTGCTGGCGCGCCCGACGCTCCCTGAACTCTTCGAGTGCCCGCTTGATGGCCGCGGGCAGCTTGGACAGTCGCTCCTTCAGAACATAGTCCGTGGCTCCCTGTTTGAGGAACTCCACGGCCTCTTCATCACCGACGGTACCGGTCACGGCGATGAACGGTATCTCGGGACAGAGAGATCGCGTCAGCAAGAGTGCCGCTGGCGCATCGAAACCGGGGAGCCGGTAGTCGGCCAGAATGAGATCGTAGCCGCCCAGCTGAAGGAACGTGGTGAATTCCCGCTCGTTGGCGGCCCAATCCAGCTGGATGGAAAGACCGGCACCGACCAACCCTTCCCGGACGAGCTCGGCATCCAGAGGCGAATCCTCAAGATGCAAGATCCGCAGAGGTCTTGCGACATCTCTTGCAATAGTCATGGTTTGATGCTCATCCTGGCGGAAGCTCGTTCAGCATGGCCCAAAATATGCCAAGCTGTTTCACTGCTGCGATAAAGTCCGCAAACTTCACCGGCTTGACCACGTAGGCGTTGCTGCCAAGTTCATAACTGTGGATGAGATCCTGCTCCTCCCGCGAGGAAGTCAGCATCACCACCGGAATTAGCTTCAATGCCGGGTCAGACCGAATGGCCCGCAGCACTTCAATGCCATCCATACGAGGCATTTTGATGTCAAGCACCACCACCGCCGGATGGCCCGTCCTGCGCGTCGCGTACTTGCCTTCGCACCGCAGATACTCCAGTGCTTCCACGCCGTCCTTGACGTGGGTGACCCGGTTGGCCAGCTTGTGATCGGCCAAGGCCTCCAGAATCAGCTCGGCATCCTGAGGGTTGTCTTCCGCGAGAAGTATCGATTTCAGTTCAGACATAACGCACCTCCATAACAGTTGGAAAAATCAATTCTGTCTTCCTTGCGGGCACGGTTGCCTGTGTGCCAATCTTCCATGCGTACCTTATTTTTTTTGCCCTGCTTGTGGCAATGAAAAGTAGAACGTCGCACCGCCTTCCACTTTGCCTTCTGCCCAGGTCCTACCGCCATGTCGTCCGATAATGCGACGGACATTCGCCAGGCCGATACCCGTACCCTCGAACTCGTCACTGGCATGCAAGCGCTGAAACACGCCGAACAGTTTGTCGGCGTACTGCATGTCAAAACCGGCACCGTTGTCGCGCACGAAGATGATGGTCTCTATCTCCAGTCCTGGTAAGCAGCCGATTTCGATTTCCGCTTTCGCACGCTTCTGGGTGAATTTCAGGGCATTCGAGACCAGGTTGACCAGCGCCACGCGCAACATGGAACGATCCCCGGTGACCACGGGCAGTTCGCCGATGCGCCAATCGATCGATCGACCCCGTGTCTCTGAATCGAATTCGTGAATGACCTCCTGCAGCAAGATGCCCAGATCCACGTTCACCGCTGCCATTTCGTTGCGCGCCATCCGGGAGAAGGCAAGCAAGTCGTCGATCAGTATCCCCATGCGCTTGGCTGCGTCCGATATGGTGTCCATGTAATGCCGACTCTTGTCATCCAGATCTGTAGCGGTTCTGGTCTTGAGCAGGCCGAGAAAACCATCGATGTGGCGCAGCGGTGCGCGCAGATCGTGCGAGACCGAATAGGAAAACGCCTCAAGTTCCTTATTGGCCGACTCGAGTTGAACCGTCCGCTCCGTCACGCGTTGTTCCAGTTGGGTATTAAGTTCCGCAATTTCGGCCTGCACGTGTTTTCTTTCATCCATCTCTTGCGCAAGCAGCGATTCAGTCCGCTCAAGTTCCTGGATTTGGTTCCGAAGCATTTCTTCAGTTGCGATCAATCTTTCGTGCCGGTCGAGCAACTCCCGCCCCTGTCGCACAAGCGCCTCGTTCTTATCGCTTATCTCAGCGACCGCGTTGCTCAGTCGGTTGGTCATCTCTGAAAACGAAGACACCAATACCGTAATTTCCTTGCAATTCCCGAGCTCCGGCACCGAAGATCTGCTATCCGGGTGAATGGACGAGGCCCACGTCGCCAGTCTTGTCAGAGGCTGAACGACCACTTTGCGCAACACAAGAAACTGGACGAAAGAAAGGGCAGCGAACAAACCCAGCATCTTTTGAACGAGCGTAATCCCCCTCTGTCGAATATGCGATCGAAGCACGTCGTCGTTCGCGTACAAGACGATTTTTCCGATATCTACTGCGTCCTTGACAAGCATCAGGGAGACGGGATGTTGATTCCTTGAGAGCAACTGCTGATGCAATTGGTTGTTCGGATCGTACGGTTTGACGCTGTCACCGTCGCCTTCGTGGATCATCCCGCTATACAGTTCCGCATGCTCATCGTAGAGCAAGATGGCCCGTATGTCTTCATTCACTAGTTCATTGCTAATTGCCTTGTTCACCTCCGCACGGTTCAGGTTCCACATGGGATAGGCAAGGCTATCGGACAGCCTCTCCATGACGTTGCGCTGGTCACGCAGATTGTTTTCCTGCTGGACTTGTGCAGCATCTTGGAGCTCCACATACCCACCTCCTCCAACCACCACCAGCATCGTCAACAGGAGTGATCCCAAAATCTGTGTTGAGACCGTTTTCATTTGCGCATGTCCACCATCACAAGAGCCGATTTATGCTCTGTCACTTCACTTCACCGTTGATCATCTGCTGATATTCGGCAGTTCTCTTTAACGCTGAAAGTGCATGGTTAAAGCGTTCGAGCGTTGGTTTCATATGCATCGACTTTGCGAATGCGAGATACAGCGGATCATGTGTCAATGGGTGAGGTAACACGACAAATCTGCTGCGCATTGCCTTTAATTCCGGATCCAAAGCGAGCAGCTGCTCAAATCCCGCGGTGCCATTGCCGATGATGGCGACATCGATTCTACCGGCCAGCAGTTTCCTCATCCGAAAGCCCTGGTTGTCGTCACGGTCCACCGAAAAGGTCCCGTCCGCAATGGCACGGTCAACATCCTCACCATAGCTCGCGCCTGCGGCGCCACCAGCAATCTTGCCTTTCAGATCCTTAACCTCAGAGAACGGGAACTCTTTTCCCTTCAAGACGACCAACTGGATGTCGTCGAAATAGATCGGCTGAGAGAAATCGTACAGTTTGTCGCGCTCCTCGGTCCATGAGAAGTTGGTAATTCCGCCGCCCCCGCGAAGAGATTCTCTCAGTGCGCGTTTCCATGGCAATAGAACGAACTCGTAGTGGTCCCCTGTATCCCTGGAAAGCCGGTTGAAAATTGCCGGAAAGATGCCTGCCGGTTTCCCTCCGTCCAAATAGCTTACCGGCGCATAGGCATTGTCGCCGTATACCACGACATCATCCGCGCATGCGGTATTGGACAGAAAAGCAAATACGAGACTGGCCAGAACGAAGCGTAAGAGACTGTGCGATGACATTTCTTTCTCCAGAGTATGTTTGTTCTCGATCAGCGGAAAACAGCAAATAACCAATCTCGTTGTAATGCGATGCACGCCACATTTGTCTTAAACGAAAAGTAGATCCGGATCGCCACTTCCGCATCGGTCGAATTGTCTTCCGGCAACAGGATTTCGATCAACCCCATGCAGGCGCTGAAACACGCCGATCGAAGAAAACGGTCTCGGTCGCTTCTGACTGGCTGCCAATTTCGATTTCTGCTCTTTCGCGTTTCTGAGTGAATTTCAGGGCATTCGAGACCAGATTGAACAGAACGACGCGCAACATGGTGCGATCCCCGGTGACCCTGGGCAACTCCCCAATACGCCATGCAATGCGCCTTCCCTGCATCTCCAACTCGAATTCCGCAATGACTTCTTGCAGCAAGATGCCCAGGTCGACGGCCTCTGTGGCCATGTCTTTGTGCCTCATGCGCAAAAAAGGCCAGCAGATCGTCAACCAGCGTGCCCATAAGGGTCCCGGTAGTGCATGTCCTGCTCGCAGGACGCCGCGAGCCGGTAAAAGAGCGTGGGGGATGCCGGGCCGGTGATGTCGGCGAACCCCCGGATGGCCAGGTTGGCGTTGCCCTCGCTGAAGTCGTTGCTGCGGTAGGTGACGCTCGGTGAGTAGCGCGCGATATCGAAAATATCCCTGGGCTTCTGGTCTTTCATGAAGGCTTCGGTAAAGGCCTGGATGGCAAAGGGAAGTTCGCGGATGGGTGTGTCAAAGCGCGAGCCCGAGACGGAGTTCGATGCGCGGTAGCCGCTGTCGAGATAGGCGGACACCTCAAAGGGGGAGACGCGCACATTGGCCAACTCGCCCAGGTCCATATCGGCCACGTCTTTTCTGGCGGCGACCGCCACCGAAACAGCAACGGAGTCACTTGCCATCGAAAACAGCGGCAGCAACCCGCCAGCCAGCCCCATCACCGCCATAGCAAGCGTGCGTATTTCAAATGCAGGCAAAAATATCATCTGGACGGTCGTGAAGGGGGGAGTTCCTCCCCTTCGCGTTCGGGTCAGTGTGTTCACGAGCCTCAAATTTAGCCACTAAAGAGGTCGCCATCCATTGGTTTAACCTCCGGTGCTCCAATGATGCGCCTGCCACCAACGCCTGACGGGTGTACCCACTTGATCTTTCGCAAGATGTGACTAAATAGGCGACACAGTGCATGCGGCTCTATATTGACCAGCTAATCGGTTTGCGCCGCGACACACGCCCGTAGCGCCGCAAACGACAGCAACTCCCCCGCCAAGACGCTGGCCATCACGGTCGGCGGGCTGAGACCGGGCGACACCATCGAGCCCGAGCAGAGCCTGATCACCGTGGAAAGCGACAAAGCGTCCATGGAAATCCCCGCGTTGCAGGGCGACGTGGTGAAGGAACTCAAATTCAAACTCGGCGATAAAGTCAATGAAGACTCCGTGGCGCTGGTGCCGGAGGCGGCAGAGGCTCCTGTCGTTCCAGATATCAAGCAAAATCAGGCTGTAGCCACCGTCGCGTCTGCGCAGGCAGCTACACAAACAGTAGCATCTCCAGCTGTGAGCGCACCCACCCCAGTCGCCAATGCCGCCAGCTATGCAGGCGGTGGGCCGCACGCCCAACGGCAAGAAGATCGCCGCCGACAAAGCTGGTGTGGCCGTCACCGACCGTGGCTTCATCAACGTCGACATCCAGATGCGCACCAACGTGCCCCACATCTTCGCCATTGGCGACAGACATCGTGGGCCAGCCCATGCTGGCGCACAAGGCGGTGCACGAAGCCCATGTGGCCGCTGAAGTGATCGCAGGTGAACTCCAAGGCAACAAGGAACTGGCGGCTGCGGCGTTCAACGCCCGCGTCATCCTGAGCGTGGCCTACACCGACCCCGAAGTGGCCTGGGTCGGCTTGACCGAAGACCAGGCCAAGGCGCAGGGCATCAAGGTCAAGATGGACCTGTTCCCCTGGACGGAGTCCGGCTGCGCCATTGCGAACGGCCGCGATGAAGGCGTCACCAAGCTGCTGTTTGATGACTCTCCTGAAGCCCACGGCCACGGCAAGATCCTGGGCGGCGGCATGGTTGGCACGCACGCGGGTGACATGATCGGCGAGATTGCGCTGGTTTTACGGTGCTGGCCACGGAATTGGGCGCCGGTGACCCTGCCATGCGGCAAGCCTCAGGGGCCGATGCCGGGGTGGCTGGCGCGCTTCTCCCGCATGCGCTCTGCAATCAAGCTGACTTTGCCGTCGCTGTCCTGGCTCTCGAGTCGCACCGTGAAGCCCCACAGGTAGGCAACGTGCTCCATCACCGCCTTGCTCGCCTCGTGCAAGGGCCGGCGCTGCTGGGAAAAGTGGCGCAGGGTCAGCGAGCGGTCGCCGCGCAAATCGACGTTCCAGATCTGGATATTGGGCTCCAGGCTGCCCAGGTTGTACTGCTCGGACAACTGGTGGCGCAAGGCCCGATAGCCGCTTTCATCGTGAATCGCCTGGATCTGCAACTTGGAGCGCGCATCATCATCGAGCACCGAAAAAAAGCGAAAGTCACGCATGAGCTGGGGCGAGAG
>Ga0209343_10011176_pt1 | contig 10133 bp, 9 predicted proteins | sample RifCSPlowO2_02_FD_184026 | JGI IMG/M metagenome (GOLD analysis project Ga0209343, IMG submission 184026) | Groundwater microbial communities from Rifle, Colorado - Rifle CSP2_plank lowO2_0.2 (SPAdes) (version 2) | ecosystem: Environmental > Aquatic > Deep subsurface > Groundwater | place: Rifle...
CCGAACGCCACCATCTGCCGCGGCGTCATCAGCATGTCGTTGCCGCCAAAATAGATGCCCTGGGGATCGCGCGGCCATTGGGGCAGCGTGAAGCCGAGTGGCTTGGCCAGCACGTCGTTGGCGAACTGCCACGTGCTGGTGCCAGAGACCTTCGTGAGGATCGCCGACAGCAGGTGGGTATTGCCCGTGCTGTACTCCATCGCAGCGCCTGGCTCCGCAAACATCGGCCGAGCGAGGGCGTGCTGCACCCAGTTGCGACTCAGCACCCAGGCGCCGTAGTTGCGGTTGCTCGTCCCCTCGAGCCCCGACCTCATCGTCAACAGATCCTCGACCGTGATCTGCCGCTTGCGCGCATCCGGATCGCGCGCCAGCTCCGGGAAGAAGGTCACGATGGGTGTCCTGACGCTGGCGATCAACCCGCGGTCGACGGCGATGCCCACGAGCGCCGAGATGACGCTCTTCGACGCCGACTTGATGTTCGCGGGACGACTGGCGCGGGCTCTCCCGTAATACCGTTCGAAGATCAACTCGCCTCGCCGGCTGACGAGGAGGCTGTGGAGGCGCGGTAGCTCACGCGCCGCTTCATCCACCGAGTCAGCGCTGAAGGCCGGAGTGACCGGACGGTCGGGAGCAGCGGATGCCTCGGCCGCGACGGGGGCAGGTTCCCGCGCCGACTCTGTACTGCCGCTGCGTATGGCCGCCGTGGCAACGAGCACGATAGTCGCGAGGGCCGCGAACGACCACAGGAGAGTTTGTGCCGAGCTGCGTGAGCCTTGAGCCATAAGCCCTGAGCCTACTGAATTCCAGCCGGCGCACACAGTGCCAAGTCGCGCCGGATGGGCCGGATCGTCGTCTGCAGACCGCCACCGCCACCCCCGCCGCCGCCGAACCTGGTCGGCCGCCCGCGCGTCACGGCATTCGGCCCGCCCCGGCCGCTGTAGATGAACGTGCTCGTGTCGTCAAGCGGCAGCGTGGCGCCGCATCCCGGACACGCTGAACTGGACGGATATCACGCCGCGGATGGGGGCGGCCTACGACGTGCGGGGCGACGGCAAGACCGCCATCAAGGTCACCCTCAATAAGTACGTGGCGGGCCAGGCGCTGGGGGGGCTCCCCTTTGCCGCGGTCCCGATCAATCGGACCGCGTTCACCTCCAGCCGCAACTGGAACGATAACTTCTTTCCGGTCGGCGATCCCAGAAGGGACAACTTCGTCGTGGACTGCGACCTGAACAACAGATTGGCGAACGGCGAATGCACCAACAATGGCGCGGCAGCGAGTGCCGCTCAGATTGCGATTGACCCGAACTGTGCCACGCTCGGGGCCTTCAACTGCACCGTCCCCGTGCCGCTCATCGATCAGGAGATCCGGTCGGGCTGGAACACCCGCGGGTACAACTGGGAGTTCTCGTTGGGCGTGCAGCGCGAGATCATCCCACGCGTGTCGGCGGAGGTCACGTACTTCCGGCGGTGGTTCGGGAATTTCACCACGACGGATAATACGGCGGTCGCCGCCAGCGAGTTCGACACGTTCAACGCGGTGGCTCCGCTCGATTCGCGCCTCCCCGGTGGGGGCGGGTACCTGATTGAGGGGTTCGTCGATCCGAAGACGGCGGCCATTGCCCAACGAATCCCGGTGAACCAAGTGGTGCTGACCGACAGCATCGGCGCGACCCAGATCGACCACTGGAACGGGGTGGACGTCAGTATCAACGCTCGGCTCCAGAACGGCTTGCTCGTCCAGGGCGGGACCAGCACGGGGCGGCGCTACACCAACAGCTGCGAGGTGAGTGCGCGGCTGCCAGAGCGGCTGGGGGCCCTACCCCTGTCGTTCTGCGAGACGACGGAGCCGTTCCTGACCCAGTTCAAGGCGGTGGCGGCTTATACGCTGCCGCGGTATGCCGCGCTGCCGGCCACGCTGGCTCGGACGCTCAATAATGTGCAGGTGGCCGCGACGTTCCAGAGCATCCCTGGTGTCTCGAAGGCGGCAACCTACCAGATGACCAACGCCGAATTCCAGACCCCGGCGTTGTCGAACCTGGGGCGAGCCATCTCGAACTCGAACAACGGCAAGTCGATCGCGTTGATCCACCAGGGGGCCTCGCTGTATGACGACCGGCACAACCAACTCGACCTGCGGATTGGCAAGGTGTTGCGCTACGGCCGGACCCGCACGTCGTTGAACTTCGACCTCTTCAACGTGACGAACGCGGACACGGTCCTCAGCCGGAACACTAGGCTGAGCAAGGTCACTGGGGGCGCGGCACCCAGTGCGGGCGCTGCCAACCAAGCGATCCAGGCCGACGGGCTTGCGCACTCCCTGTGGGCGCCGACGAGCATCCTGCAGGCGCGCTTCTTCAAGCTCAGCGCGACGTTCGACTTCTAGGGCTGTTTTTTCTTCACCCGACAGGTCATGGACCGCTATGTCGCTGGCCAGAGCAGCCTCCGTGCTGCTCTGGCCGCGTCCGCATAGTCGACCAAACCCGATAATCCAATACGCCCGGCGGCGTCTGCAGTCTAGAGATGCAACAGGTCGTCGAGCGCGATGGTCGGATACCAGCGCTCCTCGATCGCCAGCTCGCTCCCCGGCGCGCACAGCCGGTTGATGGCGAGCACCGCGGCGACGCGCGACCACGGCACCTCGGCCGCCGCTCCATCCACGCGCCCCGCGAAGAACTCGTCCAGCTGTAGCTGGCGCCACAGACGCTGTGGCGGATCTGCAACCGTGTGTTTCCTGGCCCGGAGCGGAGCTTCGCGATTCTGCATGAGTCCAGGAGGATCCATCGACCCGTGTCCAAGAAGTTGAACGCGAAGGGACATTCCGCCGGCGGTATACTCACGAGCGTCGCTCATGCCGCGCGATGGGCCGAACCTCACCACGAAGGGAGTCACGTGATGCCTCCAGTTAGGAACCGCCCTATAGCGAGGTTGGCGTTCTGCGCGCTCGCCGGCTACTCGTTGGTTACGCACGCGCAAACCGGCGGGCCATCACTCGGCGACGAGTCCATCCGGACGGCCGACATCAACGTGCGCGGCCTCAAGCGCAGCGCGTTTCCGCAAATGCGCAAGCTGGCAGACAACGTGTACGTCTACTCCGGCCTCCAGCTGCGCACCGACATCGAGATGGAGTTCACGACCAACAACCTGGTCGTCGTCACGCGCGACGGGGTGCTCGTGGCCGACGCGCAGATTAACGTGGCTGACACCGGGCAGCTATTGGCAGCGATCGCGAAGGTCACTCCCCTGCCCGTCAGATACGTTGTGGTCGGATCCGATCACGGCGACCACACCGGCGGCGATGGTGCCTTCCCCGCGGGGACGACATTCATCGCGCATCCGACGTCGAAGGCGGTGCTGGAGCAGCGGAACGCCGCGGCGGGTGCCAGCGGCGCCAAGGTGCCTGTCCCGACCGAGCTCGTGTCAGACAAGAAGGTGATCACGCTCGGCGGCACGGAGATCCAGGTGCTATTTCTCGGGCGCGCGCACACCGGCGGCGATCTATCCGTCTACCTGCCGAGGGACAATATTCTGTTCATGAGCGAAGCCTACTTCAACCGGTTGTTCCCTTCACTCTACGGCGGGTATCCGAGCGAGTGGATCGCGACGCTGAAGAAGGCCGAAGCGATGAACGCCTCGATCTACGTGCCCGGGCATGGCTTCATCGACAGCCCGCGCGTGCTGAAGGAGGAGCTGGTTAACTTCCGGGCGTCGCTCGAGAAGGTCGTCTCGGAAGGGTATCGCCTGCGGGCGGCCGGCGTGCCGCTCGCGCGTGCGCCGCGCAGCGCCATCCTCGGCCCGTTCGGCTACTGGACGCGCGCGGCCCAGAACCTGCCAGAAGCACTCGGGCGCGTGTACGCGGAGGCTGCCGGCGAGCTGAAATAGGCAGCGGGACTTTCCTCTCAGTTGGCTCACGCCGTCCGCCGAAACGTCCGACAATAGAGACACTCGCCGTCGAATGACAACTCCAGAGAGCGCGGTACGTGAGACGGAGTCATGATCGATCTGCACGCCTATCTGCAGCGTATCGGCTACACAGGCACCTTGACGCGCTCCCATGACGTGCTCGAGGCCTTACACCTGGCGCACGCGACCCACATTCCGTTCGAAAATCTCGACATCCTCCTCGGTCGCCCGATTCGCCTCGACCTTGGGAGCTTGCAGGCCAAGCTCGTGCTCGGTCGCCGGGGCGGCTACTGCTTCGAGCAGAATCTGCTGTTTGCGGGCTGCCTTCAGGCCCTGGGTTTCTCTGTCACGCAGCTGGCCGCCCGCGTGCGGTATCGCACGCGCCGCGTGCTCCCGCGCACGCACATGCTGTTGCTGGTGGACGTTGACGGGAGCCGATGGATCGCCGACGTCGGGTTCGGCCTCGCGGGGCTGCTGACGCCGCTGCGGTTTGCCGCGGGGGAAGCGGCGCGCCAATCCGCCTGGACCTATCGCATCCTCCAGGAAGCGGACCACTGGATCCTTCAGTGGCTGGAAGATGGATCGTGGATGGATCTGTACGAGTTCTCGCTTGCGCCCCAGCAGCTGGCCGATTACGAGATGGCGAACCACTACACGTCCACGCATCCGGACTCACGGTTCGTGCAGACGCTCACGGCCCAACGGATAGCCCCCGAGGTCCGGTATATGCTGAGAAACCGGGAGCTCACCACGGCCGACGGCACGAGCCTGACGAACCGGCGCGTGGCCGACGATGATGAGCTTCTGGACGTTCTGGCGGGAACGTTCGACCTTCGCTTCCCGGCTGGGACGCGATTTCGCTATCACGACGCTGGGTCTTGAAGCTAACCGCCTGAAGGCGGACACTACGCCTGTCTTGGGTCCGCCTGAAGGCGGACACTACATTTGACGTACGTAGTGTCCGGCTTCAGCCGGACCTACACCTCAGAATTTCCAGAACGGTGCGAGCGCAAGCTTGGCGGCGTCCGCTGACGCGCGGCCGCGGTTGGACTTGATGCCGCTTGGGGGCCAGTTCGGTTCGCTTGACGAAGCCGAGAGCGCCTGCACGACGGCGTCAAGCGATGCGCTGAACGCCTGCAGGTCGTACCCGCCTTCGGTCACGAGCACCATCCGGCCGGCGCAACATTCCTCAGCGACGCGCCGCAGTTCCAGCGTCATCGCCGCGAACGCCTCGGTGGTCAGCCGCATGCCGGCGAGGGGATCGCGCTCGTGGGCATCGAAACCCGCTGACACGAGGATCAGGTCAGGCCGGAATTGCCTGAGCACTGGCACGACGACCTCCGCAAACACGATCCGATAATCGTCGTCTACCGCGCCAACATCGAGCGGAAGGTTGACCGTGAATCCCTTCCCCCGGCCCACGCCGATCTCATGGGCCGCACCAGTCCCGGGATAGTACGGAAACTGATGCGTCGACACATACAGCACGTCCGGATCGGACTCGAAGATGTGCTGCGTGCCGTTCCCATGATGGACGTCGAAGTCGACGATGGCCGCGCGACTCGCGCCGAGGGTGCGCGCGTGCGCGGCAGCCACGGCGACGTTGTTGAACAAACAGAACCCCATCGCCCGATCGCGCTCGGCATGATGTCCAGGCGGCCGGACGAGCGCAAGGGCGATCGGTGGTGCCGGACGGTCTGAAGAAGGTCCGCTACCGGTCATCGCCATCTCGACGGCGCCCACGGCGGCGCCAGCTGCCAGAAGCGCAACGTCGTACGACTCGGGCGACGTGTAGGTGTCGGGATCGAGGGCCACCGACCGGCCGGCCGTTTCCGAGATGCGGCGGACATAGTCTGCCGTGTGCACGCGCGCGAGCTCGTCGCGCGTGGCCGCTCGCGGCGCCACGACTGCTCCGCCTCGGTCACGCCAGCGCGAGACAACCTGCCGCATCACCTCGGCACGCTTGAAGCTCTCGGGGTGGCCAGGCGGCGTCTGGTGGTTGGCAAAGCGGTCGGAGGAGATCAGGACTAAAGACATGTCGGCTCAAGCCGTCAGACCTCTGGGTTCTTAACGGCAAAGACCAAGTGCTCGTGGCCGCCGTAAGGGGCGCGGCCGACAATCTCCATGCCCAGGTTCTTCGCCACACCCTGCGACTGCAGATTCTCCGGCCGCACGAGGGAGATGACCCGCGGCTTGCGCAGCGTCTTGAACGCGTAATCGCGGCACGCGAGCGCACCCTCGGTGGCATACCCGCGGCGCCAGAAGGGCCGGTGCAACAGGTAGCCGACCTCGCACTCGTCTGCGCCGTTCACCGTCTGACGCACCAACCCGATCTGTCCGACCTTGAGGCCCGTCGCCTTTTCGGTCGCCAGCCACAGGCCATGGCCGTCAGAGCTGTATCTCGCCATCTGCCGGTCGATCCACTCCGCCGACAGGTCGCGCGTCAGGCGCCTGGGGTAGTACCGCATGACCTCGGCGTCGGCCAGCATCTCGGCCATGAAATCCAGGTCATCTGGTGTCAGTTCGCGTAATTTCAAGCGCTCTGTTTCCAAGAGAAAGGTCATGGCATTTTCCACTCGCGTGGGGCCCCACCCCCACTCGCCTCGCTCGCGCCTTCGCGCTCGCTCGGGCCGCAGGCGCTGCGCTCGCGCGTATCCAGAACAGAACGTCACCGACGTAGCAACGTGAGGGCACGCTGCTCCAGCACCTGCAGCCGATTCTCCAGCTCGACCCGCGCAGCCTCGATCCCCTCATCGTCCGCGTCGTGTGGCACGTCGAAGGGTTCGCCGATCACAAGTGCCACGGTGGCGAAGGGCTTCGGAATCTGCGTACGGTCCCAGCTGTCGAGCGTCCAGTATCGATCGGCTTCGAGGTGGAATGGCAGCACCGGGTTACTGGTCGCCTTGGCCAGCCAGACCGCGCCCGGCTGGGCGATCCGGGCGGGTCCGCGCGGGCCGTCCACCGTGAAGCCGGCCGGCTTGCCGGCCGCCATGTCCCGCGTCAGCTGCAGAAGCGCCTTGGTGCCGCCCCGCGACGTCGAGCCGCGCGAGGTCTCGTAGCCGAACCGCTCGATGATTCCGGCGATCCACTCGCCGTCAAAGTTCTCGCTCGTAATGACTACGATACCGCGGCGGCGGAAGAAATACGTGGCGGCGAGGATTCGCCCGTGCCAGAACGCCATGATTGGCTGGCGACCGCTCCGGGCGATCGCATCGAGATGCTCGAGGCCCTCGGTCTTGTATCGCAGCGTTGCGCCGAGCCACGCGACGAGACGATGGCCCGCGAGCGAGATCAGTGTGGCCTGCAGCCGTCTGGTCGGTGACGATCGCCACTCGGCTTGTCCTGGAGCGCGCGGAGTCGATTTCACCACGCACTCACATCCCGTCGTACCGTGGCCCGCCACCACCCTCCGGCGTCACCCACGTAATCACCTGATACGGATCCATGATGTCGCACGTCTTGCAGTGGACACAGTTCGAGGCGTTGATCTGCAGTCGGCTGGCCGCCGCCTCCACCACCATCTCGTACACGTTCGCCGGACAGAAGCGCTGGCACGGATTGCCGTACTCCTCCGCGCAGATGGTGTGACAGACGTCGGTCTGCACGAGCAGGTGCGTCGGCTGATCTTCGTCGTGACGCGTGCCCGAGTAGTGCACGTTGGTGACCTTGTCGAACGTCATCTTGCGGTCGGGATTCGCGAGGTCGGTCGACTGGCCGCCAGTCACCAGGCCGGCGCGGCCGCCGAGCTTCTCCATCCGCTCGTGGCCCGGTATGCTCCTCATCTGTCGGGGCCACCAGCCGCCCGTCAACAGCGCGAATCCCGCATAGGCGAGCCCCGCCAACAACCCGCGGCCGAACGCCTGGTGGACGTTGCGCACCGGATACAGCTCGCGCTTGATGGGTCCGTCGTTGATGCGTTGCTCGAACGCCTGTAACCGGGCGGCTGTAAAGACGCCGTCGCGAACCGCTTCGTAGGCGGTTTCTGCCGCCAGCATGCCCGATCGCATCGCGAGATGAATGCCCTTCAGCCGCATCGAGTTCATGAAACCCGCCGCGTCTCCGACAATGAGCACGCCGTCGGCATAGCAGCGCGGAATCGTCGCCCAGCCGCCCTCTGGCAGCGCCTTGGCCCCATAGCGCACCAGACGCCCGCCCGCGAGCAGTTCCTCGACCAGCGGATGCCGCTTGAAGCGATTGAATGCGGCGTGCGGGTCGAACATCGGGTCTTTGTAGTCGAGCCCGACGACGAACCCGAGCGAGATCTCGCCGTCAGGCATCGCGTAGATGAAGCCGCCGCCGAACTGATCGAGGCCGAGGGGGTACCCCATGGTGTGGACGACCGTCCCGGCCGCCAGCCGATCGGGCGGCACGGCCCAGAGTTCCTTGATGCCCAGGGCAAACAGTGGCGGCTGCCGTCCAGCACCGAGCCTGAGCCGGCGCAGCAGCACTTTGGTCAGATTGCCACGAACGCCGTCGGCCAGAATCGTCACCTTCGCGTGGATGTCGACGCCGGGCTCGAATGTCGCCTTCCGCTCGCCCTGCTTGTCGATGCCGCGAGGGCCGGTCCGCACGCCGACAACCGTCTCGCCTTCCATCAGCAATTCGGCGCCAGCAAATCCAGTAAACAGATCCACGCCCTCGGCCTCGACGAGGCCCGCGAGCCATTTGACGAACCTGTTCAGCGAGATGATGTAGTGGCCGTGATTCTTGAGCGGCGGCGGCGTGAGGGGGAACCGGCACTTGCCCGAAAGGGTCAGCACGTAGACGCGATCTTCGCGCACCGGCGTGGAGAGCGGCGCACCCTTCGCTTCGTAGTCCGGAACGAGGTCCCGCAGGCTGGACGGATCGAGCACGGCACCCGACAGCATATGCGCGCCCGCTTCGCGCGCCTTCTCGAGGACGGCGACTGTCAGAGGCCTGCCGCCCGCCCCCTTCCCAAGCTGCGCCAGTCGCAGCGCGGCCGACAGGCCTGCCGGACCGCCGCCGACGATCAGGACGTCGACCTCTAGCGTTTCAGGCATAACTGTGGTGTCCGGCTTTAGCCGGACCTGGAGGTCCGCCCAGAGCCGAACCTGGAGGTCCGCCTAAAGGCGAACACTACTTTAGTGCCTCGACGATCGCCGGGGCGATCTCGAACAGATCGCCGACGATGCCGTAGTCGGCCACTTCGAAGATCGGCGCGTCGGGATCTTTGTTGATCGCCACGATCGTGCGCGCGCCTTTCATGCCGACCAGGTGCTGAATGGCGCCGGAAATGCCGAGCGCGAGATAGAGCTTCGGCGCGACGGTCTGTCCGGAGCTTCCGACCTGGCGCTCCATCGGCAACCAGCCCGAGTCGCAGATGGGACGCGAGGCCGCCAGCTCCGCACCAAGCGCGGCCGCGAGCTTCTCGGCCACGGGCAGATGCTCCTGCGCCTTGATGCCTCGTCCCACGGCAACGATCCGCTCGGCCTGCGATAAGTCGACCGCCTGCTTCGCTTCCCGAAACGGCGGCTCGGGCTTCTCGCGAATCGTTGCGACATCGAGCGTCACCCTGATTGCACGGACTGGGGCGGGCGAGGCGCCCTTGGCCACCTGGTCGGCTCGGAACGCCCCGATTTGAATCGTCACCAGATGCGGGGTCGGCCCCTGCGGGACGACGTCGGCCGTCAGCTTGCCCTGAAACATCGGCCGCACAAACAGCGTGTCGCTCCCGGCCGTCTTGACGCGTATCACGTCGGTGACGAGCGCGCGGCCCAGGCGGGCGGCGAGCTTGGGCGCGAAGTCTCGCGTCTGATACGTGTGCGGCAGCAGGAGGAGTGAGGGCCCGACCTCGGCCACCACCTGATCGAGGGCGGCAGTATAGGCGTCCGGGGTGTAGAACTCCAGGGCCGCGTGATCGACGGCGAGGACCTGCCGAACATCCACCGCAGCGGCAGCGGCGAGCTCGTTGGCAGCGGCGACGGTGTTCGATCCCAGAACGGCGATCGCGATCGACCGATCTGAAGATCCGGCGCCGCCCGAGGCGAGCTGTTGCGCAGCGGCGATCGTCTCCCACGTCGCGCGATTCAGCGTGCCGTCTCTTTGTTCGGCAACAACCAGAATCATTTCACCGCCTGTTCACCACGAAGTCACGAAGATCACGAAGACGCACGAAAGAAGAGCATTCAAACCACAGAGTCACAGGGCCACAGAGGCGCTCGATGCGGTCGGCCTGCGAAGCAGGCCGAGTATCTGGGATACAAACCGACG
>Ga0209343_10011178_pt1 | contig 10129 bp, 9 predicted proteins | sample RifCSPlowO2_02_FD_184026 | JGI IMG/M metagenome (GOLD analysis project Ga0209343, IMG submission 184026) | Groundwater microbial communities from Rifle, Colorado - Rifle CSP2_plank lowO2_0.2 (SPAdes) (version 2) | ecosystem: Environmental > Aquatic > Deep subsurface > Groundwater | place: Rifle...
ACTGTGTGGATTATGTTGTTCTCTTTTCTGAGCTTACACCTGAAAGGCTTATAAAAGGTATAAAGCCTGATGTTTTGGTTAAAGGCGGGGATTACACAAAAGCACAGGTAGTCGGCAGGGATATTGTAGAGAGTTACGGTGGAAGGGTAGAGTTAGTCCCTGTGGTTGAGGGAATGTCAACATCTAATATTGTGAAAAAGATAATGGAGAAGTATACCCCTCACCCTCCCCTCTCCCCTAAGGGGAGAGGATTGCGGTGAGGGGAGATTTTCCTATGAGAAAACTCAAACATGATAAAGAGCTTGAACGAATGGCGAAGGAGGTAATGAAATTACCTTTTAATAAAAACGGTACAGATAAGACATGGGTGTATAAAGTTCTGTTCCAGAATTGGCGACACTTTTCAATTGTCTGGCGAAATAACAATGTATCAAGACTCAAACCTTAAAATTTTTAAGCTCTTTAATCAGAAGAGGATTAAATTTATTCTGATTGGTGTTTATGCAATTGACTATTATGTAAGTGATCCGGCTCAAGGATTTCATACCATGGATTGCGATATTGTAGTAGAACCGACCCCAGAGAATCTCTTAACTGTATTTAAAACTTTAGAAAAAATGGGCTATGGATTTGAGGCAAATAAGGAGCCGTTAATAGGAATTGACTCATGGCTTGTAAATAAAATCATTGAGCATCGTGCTGTAGTTACAGCACGAAAACAGAATGAGATGCCTATAGATATTGTATTGAGCGGCGGCAGATTTTTATTTAAAGAGTGGGATAAAGACAAACGAATTTTTTCGGTTGAAGGGGTAAAAGTGCCAGTTGGAAATTTGTCTCGACTGATTCGTGCAAAGGAACACTCAAACCGAGAAAAGGACCGAAAATTTTTGGAGCTTTACAAAATCCATCTTAAGGAGATGCTTAAATTCGAGAAATCTAAAAGATGAAAAATAGATACAATATTGAAGTTTTGGATTTTAAAAATATAAAGACTTATTCTATAAAAGAGCGAAGGAATAAGGTTAAGATAACTGATTTTGTAAAATCCCCCCATCCCCCCTTTTCAACCTCCCCTTCCCCTCCTTCTGAAGGAGGGGATAAAGGGGAGGTCAAAGGGGGAGTAAGTGGATTTGAGAATCTTTTTCCGAAAATATTAAAAGGGCGTGAGATAAGGGAGGTTGTAAGTGCAATTGTAAATGCCAATAGAAAGAAAAAACCTGTTATTTTTGCTATTGGCGCCCATGTAATCAAATGCGGTCTCTCTCCTCTAATTATTGATTTGATGAAAAGGGGGATAGTTACTGCTGTTGCGATGAATGGTGCGGGTGCGATTCATGATTACGAGATTGCAATGATTGGAGAGACATCGGAGGATGTGGCAGTAGAAATAAAAAAAGGACGTTTTGGAATGGTTGAAGAAACAGGTGACATGATGAACTCTGCAATGAATAGATTTGTAGATGATAGTATTGGAATGGGGGAGTCGTTGGGGAGAGACATGCACAAAAAAAAATTAAAATATAGAGAATACAGTATCCTCTATCATGGATATAAATTGAAGATTCCTGTAACTATCCATTCAGCAATAGGGACAGAGATAATTCATATGCACCCCTCTGCAGATGGTGCAGTAACGGGCAAGGGGAGTTTTAATGATTTTAAACTTTTTACTTCGGTTCTATCAGATATAGGGAAAGGCGGTTGTTTTTTCAATATCGGTTCAGCAGTCATACTTCCGGAGGTTTTTATAAAGGCACTTTCTGTTGTGAGAAACATGGGATATAAGGCTCATGATTTTATTACAGTGAACATGGACATGGTTCAGCACTACCGTCCTCATGTAAATGTGGTTAATAGACCTATTCAGGGAGAGGGAAAGGGCTATACACTGACAGGACATCATGAGATCATGCTCCCCTTGATTTACCAAATGATCATAACAAAGATGCAAAAGGAAATAATTGGACGCAGATAAACGCAGATTATAAGGATTTTAATAAAAAACAAAAATCTATTTTTTCTGCGTAAATTTGCGTCCCTAAATTTTTTTTGTGAAAATAGGAGGTTAAATTGATAGACCGTTACAGTAGACCAGAAATGGCAAGTATCTGGAGCCTACAGAATAAATATGAAAAATGGCTGCAGATTGAGATTGCCGTGTGTGAGGTTTTGGTAAAAAGGGGGGAGATACCGAAGAGTGCACTTGAGAATATTAAAGGTAATGCAAGGTTTGATATATTACGGATTGATGAGATTGAAAAGACAGTTAAACATGATGTGATTGCATTTCTTACAAATGTTGCAGAATGTGTAGGGGAAAATTCCAGATATATTCATATGGGGATGACCTCCTCTGACCTTCTTGATACAGCCCTCGCTATTCAGTTGAAAGAGGCATCAGATATAATTTTACATGGTTTGAAAGCCCTTTCAGGTGTTTTAAAGAGAAGGGCTTATGAATTTAAAGATACAGTGATGATAGGGAGGTCTCACGGTGTTCATGCAGAGCCTGTTACCTTTGGTTTAAAGTTAGCCCTCTGGTATTCCGAGAATCAAAGGAATATAAAGAGGATGGAGCATGCAAAAGAGACTATCAGTTATGGTAAGGTTTCCGGTGCTGTTGGAACATTCGCAAATATTGACCCATCTGTGGAGGAGTATGTATGTAAAAAATTTGCTTTAAAACCTGCCCCTGTATCAAATCAGATTATCCAGAGGGACAGACATGCAGAATATTTAACTACACTATCATTGATTGGAGCATCAATTGAGAAGATTTCAGTGGAACTGAGGCATCTCCAGAGGACTGAGGTTCTTGAGGCTGAAGAGTATTTTTCAATCGGACAAAAGGGTTCTTCTGCCATGCCTCATAAGAGAAACCCTATAACAGCAGAACAGTTAGCAGGATTGGCAAGGGTAGTGAGGTCTAATGCAATTGCGGCAATGGAGAATATAGCCCTGTGGCATGAGAGGGATATAAGCCATTCATCTGTGGAGAGGATTATAATCCCTGACAGCTCAATATTGATTGACTACATGCTGAATAAAGCTGCAAATTTGATTGATAAGCTCCTTGTCTATCCGGAAAATATGAAAAAAAATCTGGATAAAATGGGGGGGTTGATATATTCTGAAGGTATATTATTGGAATTGGTAAGGGGTGGAATCACAAGGGAAGATGCATATAAAATGGTTCAAAGGGTTGCCATGAAGATATGGGAAAGGGGAGGAGATTTTAAGGAGTTGATATTGAAAGACAGGGAGATTATGAAATATATTACCCCTGCCTCTGTGGAAAAGGTATTCAGTGTAAATCATCATTTAAAAAATGTGAATTATATTTTCAAGAGAGTTTTTGAGAATTAAGGAGGGATGAATATGGGAAAGGATATAGAGCTCATAAAGACTTTGATGGATGATATACCTCAATTAGGATTCCTTGAAAATGATGAATTAGACATATTGGCACATCATATAAATTATCAGAAGGCAGGCAAAGGGTCGATATTATTTAAAGAAGGCACTATGGGGAAGACCCTCTATTTAATAGTCAAAGGGAAAGTTGAGATAAAGAAGGAATCTGTGTCCGGAAATCAGACCGTCCTTGCACAGTTTGGAAAAGGTGCATCTATTGGAGAGATGTCACTTATAGATGAATCTTCCCGCTCTGCTACGGCATCAGTAATTGAGGATGCGGAATTGCTGATACTGGATAAAGAGCAATTTGATGAGATATTGGATAAGTATCCTGAAATAGGGGTTAAGATGTTAATGAATATTACAAAGCAGATAAGCATGAGGCTAAGACATACCAGCGGGAGATTCGCCGATGTGTTTGATGCAAGATAGTAAAATCAGTGTAAGTGTGAGTGTCAGTGTCAGTTAAAGGAATTGAATTCTTTTGGCTTACACTTACACTTGCACTAACACTTACACTTAATATGTGTGGAATATTTGGAATATATGGACATCCTGAAGCAGCGAATATGACATACCTCGGGCTTCATGCTCTCCAGCACAGGGGGCAGGAGAGCTCGGGTATTGTATCGTCAGAAGGAAAGTATTTATATTCTGAGATTCACATGGGATTGGTTGCGGATATTTTCTCGCAGGACCGCCTGGATAAACTTTCCGGATATATAGCAATAGGGCACAACAGGTATTCCACTGCAGGTGCGAGTCTCCTTAAAAATGCCCAGCCTATTTTAGTAGATTATTCCCGCGGCTCTATTGCCCTTGCCCATAATGGTAATCTGGTTAATGCCTCGTATATCAGAAGCGAGCTTGAGGCATATGGCTCAATTTTTCGCTCCACTATGGATACAGAGGTAATAGTTCATCTGATTGCACAGTCTAAAGAAGACAAGCTGTTGGACAGGGTAGTTGACGCTGTTTCAAGGATTAAAGGTGCCTATTCGCTGCTGATAATGACCGAGAAAGAATTGATAGGTGTAAGAGACCCTAATGGTTTTAGACCTTTGTTATTGGGGAAACTAAAAGATTCGTATGTGCTGGCATCAGAGACATGCGCCTTTGACCTCTTGGAGGCAAAGTTTGAAAGGGAGATTGAGCCAGGCGAGATTGTGGCAATAGACCACAACGGAATTCATGCATACAAGCCGTTCCCTGTTTCAAAAAGGTCTCACTGTATTTTTGAGTTTATATATTTTGCAAGGCCTGACAGCAACATCTTTGGAGAAAATGTGAATTTTGTAAGGCAGGAGTTCGGAAGGCAGCTTGCAAGGGAGACAAATATGGAGGCTGACCCTTCGGCTTTGCTCAGGGCGGATATTGTAATTCCTGTTCCCGATTCAGGTGTCCCTGCTGCACTGGGTTTTTCTCAGGAATCAAAGATACCATTTGAGATGGGGCTTATCAGAAGCCACTATGTAGGACGGACATTTATAGAGCCTCAGCAGGCTATCAGGCACTTTGGAGTTAAGCTTAAACTGAATCCTGTAAAAAAGATAATTGATGGAAAAAGGGTTATTGTAATTGATGATTCGATAGTAAGGGGGACAACGAGCAGGAAGATTGTAAAGATGTTAAGAGATGCCGGTGCAAAAGAGGTGCATGTTCGCATAAGTTCGCCGCCGACAACCCATCCATGTTTTTATGGTATTGATACGCCAGATAGAGCGGAGCTGATAGCTGCAACTCACACGATAAAAGAGGTATGTAAGTATCTAACCGCTGACAGTCTTTCTTATTTAAGCTTAGAAGGTATGTTGAATATTTTTGGAGAAAGGAAAAATGATTTTTGTATGTCATGTTTTGATGGTTTTTATCCAGTGAGTTTTGAAGGTATGGAGACACCACAGCTTGAACTATTTTAGCGTTTAGCGATTAGCGTATAGCGATAAGAAAATAATCCCTAATCTCTAATCTCTAATCGCTATCCGCTAACCGCTATTCGCTATCCTTAACATGGAAAAAGAACTTTTAAAAAATAAGAGATTATTTAAAATATTTAATTCTGAGAGAATTGATAGGGCAATAGGGATATCTCCTAAAAAGGGGAAGATTGCCTTTTATGTAATACCATTTCTTATTCATACAAGTCTTAAAGGCTTTCCCGGTTATATTGATGATAAGGATATGCCCGGTGGAATATACTTATTTGAGTGGATGGATACTATGAAGTCTGCTGTAAAAGAGTCTTTCCCTGATAGTAATATATTAGATGAAGGCCCTGCAAGATTATTTCCAGCGAGATATTGTGTAGAATCACTACTCATAATGGGGAGTATAGGTTCAATTGCCCATAATGAAAAGTCAGATTATGATTATTGGGTCTGTATCAATGAGGCAGCAATTTCCTCAAAGGAATTAGAGTTATTAAAGAAAAAACTGAAAATCATAGAAGAGTGGGCACATAAGCATGAGATGGAAGTTCATTTTTTCCCTGTAGATATTAAAAAAGTTCAGAATTGTGATTTTGGAGAGAGCGATAAGGAGAGTGCAGGCTCATCCCAGGGGAAGATATTAAAGGAGGAATTTTACAGGACATCTATATTTGTATTAGGAAAGATACCCCTCTGGTGGATAATGCCTGTAGGTATTACTGATGATAAATATGATAGCAACAAAGAAAATTTAAAAGTCTCAATTGACCTTGATTATCAGGGTTTTGTTGACCTTGGTAATCTGGAAAATATTACACCAGATGAATATTTTGGGGCTGCACTCTGGCAGATGAATAAGGCGATGGTAAGCCCTTATAAATCTGTCCTCAAGATGGCATTACTTGAAAGCTTTATTGACCCAGCAACAAGCCATGAACTGCTCTGCGATACCTTAAAAAAGGGTGTATTTACTTCTAATGACTCAGGTAGGTCTTTGGACCACTATCTTATAATGATGGAAAGAATTCTTGACTATAATAATACAATAAGGAGAAATGATGTGGTTGACCTCCTCAGGAAGTGTTTTTACATTAAGGTTGGGGAGAAGATGAAAAAGGGAGCCACTTTGAGGAGTACCGTTAAAAAGGATAAGGGGTATAGGGAAATCGTAATGGATAAATATACTGAAAAATGGGGATGGGGAAGTGAGATACTTGATGACTTAAATAATTATAAAGATTTGGGATTTGAAAAGGTTTTAATGCTCGGCAGTCAGGTTCATAATTTTATGATACAGACATATAGAAATCTCACTGATAGACTAAAAAATGAAACGGATATAAAGATAAAGATAAGCGATGAAGACCTTACTATGCTTGGGAGGAGGCTCTTCAGCCTCTATTCAAAAAAGCCCAATAAGGTTGAGTATTTAAAAAGGGCATTTGATGAAGGGTTGCTTCAGGAGAGCCTGACATTTACTGCAGGCATGGATAAGAGTAAAATGGTTGTGTGGGGTATTTACAGCGGACAACTGTCAAAAGAGACAGCCGTAAATGCAAGGGAGAAATTACTCAAAAAGGGTGATATACTTGATATATTGATATGGATTGTATTTAATAAACTCTGTGATGGGAAGACATCTTTTTATCTGATACCAAATCCGTTGCCGGTATCAATGATAGATATTCAGACCCTTGTAAAGGAATTACAGTCTTTCTTTCCGCCTATAAATATTGCTAATCTGCAGAGAGTTGAGCTTCTTTCTAATCCACATAAATATAAGATATTCGTAGTTGTGAATTTCTTAAGTCGGAGGTGGGTTAAAAAAATTGAAGATGTAACGATACTTTATAATACAAGCTGGGGCGAACTGTTCTGCGAACATTATAAATCTATGGACGGGATAAAGAAGCTATTAAGCTATTTAGTGGAGAATCCGTCAATAAATATAAAGGATATTCAAAATTATTGTAAGATATTTATTCCTAAGAGTGAATTTTCAGATAACCTTTATAAAGAGATTAATGGTATTATAATGCGGCAGTTAAGCTCAACAGGAAAGTAGAAGTTTAAAGTTTTTAAAGTTATAAGGTTATAAAGTCACAGAGTATAAAACTTTCTACTTTATAAACTTTATGACTTTCGCTATGCATGAAACTATCTATAATTATTCCCACCCTGAACGAAGAGACCATTGTTAAAAAGAATCTTTCCCTTATCAGCAGGCAGCTTTCAGCTATCAGTAATGAGCTGTCAACCGAGATAATAATAGCCGATGGCGGCAGCAGTGACAGGACTGTGGAGGTTGCAAAGAGGTTTGCTGATAAGGTCTGTATTTCTTATACAGGAAGAGGCATCCAGATGAATACAGGTGCTAAGGCTTCAGAGGGCGATCTGCTATTATTTTTACATGCCGATTCTCTGTTTTCTGTATCTGGAATACAAAGCATGCTTGAGGTTATGCAGGATGATAGAGTTACAGGAGGTGCGTTTAAGCTCAAAATAGATTCAACAGATTCAACAGGCTTGCGAAATAATAGGGTATCCCTTAAGACAATATCATCTTTTGCAAATATCAGGTCAAAGATATTTAATATTGTCTATGGCGACCAGGGGATATTTGTGAGGAGAGATATATTTTATAAGATTGGTGGATATCCTGAAATACCCATTATGGAAGATGTTGAATTTGTGATAACTCTGAAAAAATTTGGAAAATTTATTATACTCCCTGAATATATTACCACCTCATCAAGAAGATGGGATAGTGAAGGTATATTTTACTGTAGCCTTAGAAACTGGGTTCTTATCTCACTATATCTGACTGGGGTTTCCCCCTATAAATTAAACGGGTGGTATAGAGAACATGGGGGATGATAAAAGAAAAAAATTTGAATATACGGTCATCCCGCATTTCAACGTCATCTATAATTCTGCATACAGGATGACAGGAAATAAAAATGATGCAGAGGACCTTGTCCAGGATGTATTTTTATCTGCCTATAAGTCATTTCATCAGTTTGCAGAGGGCACAAATTGTAAGGCATGGCTGTATAGGATATTAAAAAATACATTTATAAATAGGATAAAAAAGGAGAGAAGGAAAAACGAAATAGTTTGGAGTGAAGAGTTTGAAGGCGGGATGGGGGATAAATATATTGAACTCAGAACTCAGAACTCAGAACTCAGAACTTCTATTAATGAGGGATTTGATGAAATCATTCAGGAGGCTCTTAATAAACTGCCTGAAGAGTTTCGCATGGTGATTATACTCTGTGATATAGAGGGGTTTTCATATCAGGAGATATCTGAAGTATTAGAGTGTCCTATAGGGACTGTCCGCTCCCGCATAAACCGTGCAAGGAGATTTCTTGCAGAAGAACTAAAGGACTTAAGGGCTTAGAGGAAATTATAAAATCAACCACAGAGGATACAGAAAAGACAAAAACAAAAAATAAGGAGAAAAGGAGAAGATGGAGAGATGGAGAAAAGATTAAATATATTTTTTTAATTCTCCCTTTTTCTTACTTTCCCCATTTCTCCTTATAGTTTTTTCTGTGTTCTCTGTGGTTAATCAGGTTTATTTCAGGAAATTATGAATGGTAGGATTGTAAAGTTACCTTTAGAATTGGCTAATTGTATTGCTGCCGGTGAGGTGGTTGAAAGGCCCGCCTCAGTAGTCAGGGAGCTTATTGAGAATTCAATTGATGCAGGTGCCAGTAATATTACAGTAGAAATTAAGGGCAGTGGTAAGAGATATATAAGGGTAACAGATGACGGCACGGGTATGATAAGGGATGATGCAATCCTATGCTTTGAAAGACATGCGACAAGTAAAATTAAAACTGCTGAAGACCTTTATGCGATTAAAACTCTTGGGTTTAGAGGCGAGGCTCTTCCAAGCATTGCAGCTGTTTCTAAAGTTAGATTATCTACATGTTATGAGGGGGAACATTTAGGAACTGAGATAGAAGTCAATAATGGAACAATAAAATCGGTAAAGGATGCCCCACCGATAAAGGGGACATCGGTTGAGGTTGAAGACCTTTTTTTAAATATACCTGTTAGGCTAAAATTTCTGAAATCTGATACCACCGAGGTTTCACACATAATGGAAGTGGTAAATCAACATGCCTTATCACATCCGATAATCAAATTCAGAATGGAAAGGGGAGGGGAAAGGCTGATTGATACCTTTTCAACGAATGATAGATTAAATCGCATAGCATCTATTTATGGAAACGAGATGGTTGGCAATTTCATACCTGTTGAAGAAAAATATTCATCTAACTTAAAACTTCGTGTCAGAGGGTATATTTCTAAGGTAGGTGCAGATATGGCAAATAAGGGGATGCAATATATATTTGTTAATAGCCGTTATATTAGGGACAGGGTTATAAGCCATGCCATTTATGAAGCATATAAAACCATGCTGCAGAGGGATAGACACCCTCTCTATTTTTTATTTTTAGATATTGACCCAAAGATGATAGATGCGAATGTTCACCCAACAAAGATAGAGGTGAGATTCATACAGCAGGGTGAAGTTCACGACTTTATAAGAGATACCATAAAGGATAGTATGAGGAGAAGTCAGGAGTCAGAAGTCAGAAGACAGATGACAGAAGACAGAGCAGCCTTCACTCCTCAGCCTTCAGTCTCAATAGATTATTATAAAGACAGGGTTAGAGAGGCAACTGAAAGGTATATATCAAATCAAGAGTCAGGGAAAATTTTGGATTTTGGATTTCGGGGCACCCATCCAGTGAATGGGTCGTCGG
>Ga0209343_10011179_pt1 | contig 10129 bp, 11 predicted proteins | sample RifCSPlowO2_02_FD_184026 | JGI IMG/M metagenome (GOLD analysis project Ga0209343, IMG submission 184026) | Groundwater microbial communities from Rifle, Colorado - Rifle CSP2_plank lowO2_0.2 (SPAdes) (version 2) | ecosystem: Environmental > Aquatic > Deep subsurface > Groundwater | place...
CGACCCTTCCCAGGGCAATTTCCGGTCAATTCGAATATCCGCAGCAGAATGTGAGTTTTCCGTTCTCATTTGTGGTTACTTATTCAGACCTTCCCTAAACCGAATTTATATAATTTTTACTATTGTCATCCACACGCACCATGAATAATCCCGCCAGTTCCGACGCCAACGACGACTTGAGTTTTCTGCTCGACCGCTCGGTGGCCTTCATCCTCAAGTCCGAAGACCCGGACGCTTTCATGCGCTGGTTCGGCGATTACGCGCAGCAGATCGCGCCCGGTTTTTTTTCGCCGCTTACCAACCCCGATGCGTTGCACAGCTTCAAGGCGTTTTTTGCGCGCTACATCTGGAACCGCACCGCCTTGCCCGGCAACCATTTTCGCACGCGCCCCTTACCCAAGCCGGAACGCAATGCGTCTTGCCCGTGTGGCTCCGGGCGCAAATACAAGCAGTGTTGCCTGCGGTCGGAGCCGGATCACGACCTGTTCCCCAACCTGAGCCTGCTGCCCTTCGTGCTGGACAACCTGACGGCCAAGCAGCGGGCGGCATTGCCTTACGAATATTTGTCGCCGGAAGAACTGGAGCATGTCGCGCGCCAGTGGATGGACGAGGGGCGCGCGCAGGATGCGGCGAAGCTGCTGGAAGGGTTGTTTGCCGATTTCGACCAGTGCGACGAACGCTCCGAGCCCGCATTCGATTGCCTGCTGGATTGTTACGATGCGCTGGGCAACCCGCTGAAGAAGAAAAAATTGCTGGAACGCGGCTCGGCGGCGCGCAACAGGCGTATCCGCGCGGCGGCGATGCAGCGCCGCTGCTGCATCCTAGCCGATCATCACGAGTATGCGGAAGCCTGGGCGTTGTTCCAGAAATTGCAGCGTCTTGTGCCCGACGACCCTGCGCTGTCGCATCTGGAGATCACCATGTTGCTCGGGCAGGGCGAGAAGCAGCGTGCGGCGGAACGCGCCCGTTTCTGGGTGGCGCGCCTGTCGCGCGACAAGGATTTCAGCCAAGGGCAGCTGATCGAATTCCTGCGCGGGGTGGCACAGGGCAAGGTTGCGGACGCCATGACCGGCCTAGCGAGAAACTTTGGTTCATCCGGCGAAGGGCTGGTGGCGCTCGTCGAGCGCCTACCGCCGCCGGAATGTCATTACACGCTCCAGCCTATGGACAGTAGCGCTGGGCCATTGCAGCCGGACAACAAGTTGCAGAGCCTGATCGCGCAGTGGGAGGTGCAGGGAGAATACGCGCAGTCGCTGGAAGACGACATCGAGTGGCTGGAACGCAACCCGCTGGCCTGGCAGTCTTTCGAGATTCTCGATGACTGGCTGGCGGCGGTGGAGGATGAGCGCATTTCGCACGGCTTCGAGGGGGTCATGTTGCTGCCCGTGTTGCGCCATGCCGAGGCGTTGCTGCGCGTGATCCTCGCGCGTTATCAGGCAACGGAACTCAAATTCGAGTGGGGCTGGCATGAAAACCGCCCCGCCCTGAGCGTGCTGCAAAGGCTGGTCGGAATGTTGCGTCTCACCCACAACACGGCAGAAGCGGCGCGCGTGGCGGAGTGGATGGTGTTGGCCCTCAACCCGAACGACAACCAAGGGATGCGCGATCACCTGATACACGATTTCCTGCGCCTAAACCGCGTCAAGGACGCGCTGGCGCTGGCGGAACACTATCCCGACGACATGGGGCCCATGCAGTACGGCGCAGCGCTGGCCTTGTTCATGGATCGTCAGGAACAAGCGGCGCAAAGCGCATTGAAAACGGCGCGCAAGCACTACTCCGAAATCGCCAAAATGCTGCTGGCGGATAAACCCAAACAGCCGCGCTTGCAGGACGGCTTGGTGCGCGTGGGCGGCAAGGACGAGGCATGGTATTACCGTATGGATCATTTCGATTTATGGCAGACGAGCGGCGGGTTGGAATGGCTGCGTGCCGTGTGCGGCAAGTGATGAAGATGGTAAGCCGCTTCTTGCCTTTTCTCAGGTGGTTCCCTTTGCGCGGGGAATATGTCAAAGCGGATCTGATCGCCGGTATCACCGTCGCGCTGGTGCTGATCCCGCAGTCCATGGCTTATGCGCAGCTTGCCGGTCTGCCCGCTTACTACGGCCTGTATGCGGCCTTTCTTCCCGGTATCGTCGCCTCGCTGTGGGGCTCGTCGGCGCAACTTGCCACCGGCCCGGTCGCGGTGGTCTCGCTGCTGACGGCATCCGCGCTCGCTCCACTGGCCGCCACCGGATCGAGCCAGTTCATCGCGCTGGCGATCCTGCTGGCGCTGATGGTCGGCGTCATTCAGCTCCTGCTGGGCGTCTTCACGCTCGGGGTGGTGGTCAATTTTCTTTCGCATCCGGTCATCATCGGTTTTACCAACGCCGCCGCGATCATCATCGGCCTGTCGCAGCTCAACAAGCTGTTCGGCGTCTCGATGGGGCGCAGCGAAAGCTTCATCCAAGATATCTGGGGGGTGCTGCAGCAAATCGGCGAAACCCATATCCCGACGCTGCTGATAGGTGTCTCGGCCTTTGCCCTCATGTGGGGGATGAAAAAATTTGCCCCGAAGATGCCGGGCGTGCTGATCGCCGTCGCAATTGCGACGGCGGTGAGCTGGGCAATCGATTTCGAGCATAACGGCACGGGCAAGATCGAGGAGATCATGGATGCCGAGGTCAAAGCTCTCGCCAATAAATTTTCCCAGAACGAAGCCCGGATCGACGACTTGAACGGCAGGTTCGCCGCCAAATCGGCGGAGCTCAAACAGCACCTGAAAACCACCGGGAGAGGTTCGCAGCAAACCGCCGCGTTGAACTATGAAATCGAGTTGCTCGGGCTGGAGCTCAAGGATGCCGAGGGAGAAAACCGCAAACTTGCACGTTCGATGCGCAAATTCATTTTCGAACAGGTGCCTGCAGGTGGCGGGCAACCCGCCCGGCTTTACCTGACCGGGCAGGTTCCGCAGGCCGAGAAATCCGACGGCTACCGCTGGCGCATCAGGAGAGTGAGCAAGGGCGAGCTCAGGCTGGTCGGCGGCGGCGAAGTGGTGGGTTCCATTCCCGCCGGGTTGCCGCAGATCGAAATGCCCAAATTTAGTTGGGACATGATGATGTCGCTGTTTTCCGGGGCGCTGGTGATCTCGCTGGTGGGCTTCATGGAAGCCATCTCCATCGCCAAGGCGATGTCGGCGAAAACCAGGCAGCGCATCGACCCCAACCAGGAATTGATCGGACAGGGTCTGGCCAACGTCGTCGGGAGTTTCAGCCAGTCGTTCCCGGCCAGCGGCTCCTTTTCCCGCTCGGCGGTGAACCTCAACGCTGGCGCGCAAACCGGCATGTCCACGGTGTTTGCCGGCGTGATCGTGTTGCTCACCCTGCTGTTCCTCACGCCAGTGCTGTATCACCTGCCCCAAGCGGTGCTGGCCGCGGTGATCATGCTGGCGGTGGTCGGTCTGATCAACTTCAAGGCCATCGGCCATGCCTGGCACATCCACAAGCATGACGGCATCGCCGCCGTGGTGACCTTCGTCGCCACGCTGGCGTTTGCGCCCCATCTCGACAACGGCATCATGGTCGGCGCCGGCCTGGCCATTTTTCTCTATCTCTACCGCACGATGACACCGCGCGTTGCGATCCTCGGCCGTTATCACGACGGCACCTTGCGCGACGCGAAGGTGCATAACTTGCCGGCCAGCGAAAATATCATCGCGATGCGCTACGATGGTTCACTCTATTTCGCCAACGTGTCCTACTTCGAGGACGCCATCCTCGAAGCCGTAGCCAACACCCCCCGCGCCAGGCATATCCTGATCGTATCGAATGGCATCAACCAGCTCGACGCGTCGGGCGACGAAGTTATCCATCACATCGTGGAAAGGCTGCGCGCCAGCGGCATCCGCGTGGTCTTCAGCGGCCTGAAGAAGCAGGTGATCGATGTGATGCGGCATTCCGGCTTGTTCGATTACATCGGCGAAGAGAACATTTTTGCCGAGGAAGACAAAGCGCTCGACTCGATCTACGCCGAGGTGCTCAAGGCCGTTCCCGATGCGCCCTGCCGGCTTCTGAAGCACCAGATCGGCGGTGCCGACGGCGTGAAAACCTGGTTGTAATTCAGTTGGGTAAACACCCCGCTGATGCCGGGTAATTTATCGGCGGAAACGCGCGGCAAGCACATATCCAGTTAGTTAAAAACTTCGGAATAACCCTAATGGGCTATTCTGTCCACCCTTAATAGGTATGGACGCCGGGAGGCTGGTTATCCTTATAATTCGGCCAGTGATATTTTTCAGTATTGAGGGAGCCTCTAAAAATTCAGAGTTCGCCCAAATGCAAGGCGCGTAATAAATTTTGCCGCGCCGCATATGCATAATATGTAAGCAAGAAATTTTTTCGCAACGCAGCAGTTGGGATGAAATGTGGATTTTTAGAGGTTCCCTTGAATCTTCGAACCTCTGAAAGAGGGGGAGTAATCTGATGGGTCAGGCTATAAATAGGGAACGCCGCAAGGCGCTCAAGACGGGTTGTGGCCTCGGGCTGCTGGGTATTTTTGCGGCAATTGGCCTGGGCCGTTCCGGGGCCGCATGGGCAGAGAGGAATGTCCGCGCTTTCGAAGCCAAAACAATGGATGAAGCTCTCGATGCTTTGGGCGCGATCATACCGGAGAACAATGCGGCTATTCAGATCACCGCGCCCGAAACCGCTGAAAACGGCGCGTTTGTCCCGATCACTATAACCAGCGATCTTCCGCGCACCGAGGAAATTTTCATTCTGGTGGACAAGAATCCCACTATGCTGGTTGCACACTTTAATTTGCCTGAAGGCACGGAAGGCGCTATCACCACTCGCATCAAGATGGGCCAAACCGCCTCGATCATAGCGCTGGTGAAGACCGGTGGAAAATTTTATCGCGCCTCGCGAGAAGTGAAGGTCGTGTTGGGCGGCTGCAGCTAACCGAATTGGATGTGCTGGTGTTGTTTTAAACGTAAGGACAAAAAAGCATGGGTAGCCCAATAAAAATCCGCGCTTCCGTAAAGGAAGGTTACACCGAAGTCAGGATTCTTATGCAGCACGAAATGGAAACCGGACGACGCAAGGGTGAGTCGGGAAATTTGGTTCCCGCCAAATACATCACCGAGGTGAAAGTGAGGCACAATGATCGGATCGTGCTGGATTGCCAATTCGGGACGGGAGTTTCAAAAGACCCCTATCTGGTTTTTCGGTTCAAGGGCGGCAAACAGGGGGAAAAGATTTCAGTTTATTGGGCCGATAACAAGGGCGACAACCGTCTCGAAGAGGCTGTGATCGGTTGACGGCAGTTCTTGCAGGAAATACTTTCCTGTATCGTATCGGCTGAAGTAAAGGGTACTTCCAAAGAATTCTGTCTGCCGCGTTAGGGAACGGCTGGTGTTTTGTAGAGTAATTATCATTTAATCAAGGGAGGAGTTATGAAAATGATCCGGTATCAAATTCTCACCGTTGCAGGCGCCATCGGGTTGCTGTTATTTGCGTCAACCTCTTATGCCGAAGTTGATGTGCGCGCCCGCAATCTCGCGTCTCATTGCGCCGCTTGCCACGGCACCAACGGCAACAACACCGGAGGTATGCCTGTTTTGGCAGGAATGGATAAGGCGTTGTTTGTGAGCGCGATGAAAGACTTTAAATCCGGCGCTCGCCCGGCCACGGTCATGCATAACCACGCAAAGGGTTACACCGACGAAGAATTTGGGAAATTAGCCGATTTTTTTGCCGCGCAAAAACGTTAAGAAAATAGCGAAGCACCCAGTACAACCAAAATTACAAGGAGTACAACATGTCATTAGATCGTCGTGATTTTTTGAAGCTTGGCGCAGCAGGGATGATGGTGGGCGCGTTTCCGGGCTGCGCAACTTCTGGCGGTGAGATCGTCGGGAAAAAAGGGCAGCGTGTAGTCATCGTGGGCGCCGGTTTTGGCGGCGCAACAGCAGCCAAGTATATCCGCATGTGGAGCGGAAACAAGATCGAAGTGGTGTTGATCGAGCGCAACCCGACATTTATTTCGTGCCCGATGAGCAATACGGTGTTGGGCGGCGGCCGAACCATTTCAGATCTCACGCATGGCTACGATACGTTGAAGAGTAAATACGGCATCGAAATGGTGCGGGGAGAAGTCACCGCTGTCGATCCGCAAAAGCAAACCGTTACGCTGGCGGATGGTTATCTCAGCTATGACCGCTTGATTATCGCGCCCGGCGTCGATTTTATGTTCGACAAGATTGAAGGGCTCAATGCCTCAGTGGCGAACGAAAGTGTTCTTCACGCATGGAAAGCCGGCCCGCAGACAACGATGCTGAGGAAGCAGCTCGAGTCCATGAAGGATGGTGGCGTATTTGCGATCAGCATCCCGAAGGCACCGTACCGTTGTCCTCCCGGCCCATACGAGCGCGCCTGCCAAGTGGCGTTCTATCTGAAAAATAACAAGCCAAAATCCAAGGTGCTGATCCTGGATGCCAACCCCGATATCGTTTCGAAGAAAGGTCTCTTCATGGCGGCCTGGAAAGAACTTTACCCCGGTATGGTAGAGCATCGCCCCAACGCCGAAGTGAGGCAGGTGAATGTGGCCAATAAAACGCTCAAAACCGAATTTGATGATGTAAAAGCGGATGTGTTAAACGTTATTCCGCCGATGAAAGCGGGTGCCGTGGCGAACATGGCGGGTGTGGTTAATGTGGACAACCGCTGGTGCGGGGTGGATTTCCTGAGTTACGAATCCAAGGCGCAAAAAAACATCCATGTCATCGGAGACTCTGTTTCGGCCGCAATGCCAAAATCCGGCTATACGGCTACCTCTGAAGCGAAAATCTGCGCCGCAGCGATTATTGAATTGTTGCAAGGTGGCCAGCCGGATCCCGAGCCGGTTATTGCCAACACCTGCTATAGCATGGTGAGCAACAAAGAGGCGGTGCATGTGGCCCATGTGTACCGGTACAACGTGGAGAAAAAGATCATGCTCCCTGCGGATGGCGGTGGCGTTTCAGCCGCGCGTTCAGAAGTTGAGGGCACGCTGGCCAATTATTGGCTCAAGAATATCATGGGCGATGTACTGCTCTAAATCTGTTGATCCACGCTTTATGAATTCTCCGCTCGCAGCCCGGAATACCGGCTGCGAGCGGGGTATTTCGAGTTGATGCGAACATGCGAAAAATACAATATTACCTGGCCTTGCTGCTTATCCTTGCCTTTCATCCGGCGCAGGCGGCATTTTCTGCCCCGGCGCTTTCATACACGAAAATGGGGGTGCAGATCGCAAGGGTGCAGGTACAGCAGGGGGTCAGTTTCGACGATGCCGTTGAATCCCTCAAATTGCGCGCAAACCAGCACAACCTCAAGCTTGTCGGTTCCAGCCCGCTTTACAAGGAGATCGAGGCGTTGACCGGCAAACCGTCCAGGCGCATGGAAATATTCAGCTTTTGCGACGGGCTGGTGGCGCAGCAGATGATTTCAATTAATCCGCTGATGATTTCATTCATGCCTTGCCGCATCTCCATCGTGGAAGACGAACAAGGCAAACTTTGGGTCATTTCCATGATGATCGACCGCGCCGTGATGCGCACGCTGCCGGTGGAAGCGCGCAAGAACGCGCAACGCATCATGGATGCGATGAAGGACAGCATGCTTGCCGCCAGCAACGGCGATCTCTGAGCACCCCCTGCCAGCCTGAAGTGCCCATCGCGCCGTGCAATGCGAAATAGGGCTGATCCGGAGGCTTTGTCATGAATCGCAAGCAACATTGGGAGCAAATATATACTACCAAGGCACCAGACTCGGTGAGCTGGTTTCAGGAGCATGCCGACCAATCTCTGCGGCTTATCCACAACACGGGGCTTGGCAAAGATGCGGCCATTATTGATGTGGGCGGCGGTGCTTCGAGGCTGGTGGATGATCTTGCGGCGGAAGGCTATACCGATCTGACGGTGCTTGATTTGTCATCTTCGGCGCTTGCCTTTGCAAAGCAACGTTTGGGTAGCCTTGCCGATGCTGTGCACTGGGTGGAGGGCGACGTCACTCATGTAGAATTCCCTGTACACCGATTCGACATTTGGCATGATCGTGCAGTATTTCATTTTTTGACCGACCAGGCTGACCGGCATGCCTATATCGAACAGGTCATGCGTTCAGTTCGCCCGGGTGGCCATGTGATCGTTGCCACCTTCGCCGAAGATGGGTCCGAAAAATGCAGCGGCTTACCCGTGATGAGATATCAACCCGAAAGCCTGCACGCCGAATTTGGAGACGCGTTTCTGCTGGTCGAGCATGAAAAGGAAGCGCACCACACCCCGTCCGGCACGGTGCAGCAGTTTGTTTACTGTTACTGCCGGAAGAGTAATAGCTAGCAGTTTTTGACGGGTAAATAATTCAAGAGCATGCGCTGTGTGTAGGCGGGATATTACAGCCTGCCGATTGCGGCACAACCAAACAGCCATGATTTTTCCATCCAAATTCGCAACTCACCATTACTATTTAATAAAGGAGAAAATTAACAATGTACAACTTATTCAAACCCGAAAAACCTGTTGGCCTGATGGACTTCGTGCGCGCCGCCAAATCCTGCATCGCCGAAATTACGCCCGCGGAACTCAAGGCCAAACTGGATGCCAAGGAAGACCTTTTGCTTGTCGATGTGCGCGAGGCCAGCGAATTCGAGCACGGCCATATCGGGGGAGCGCATCTCGTGCCGCGCGGCATTATTGAAGCTGCCGCTGATACAAACTATCCCAAGCACTACCCGCCTCTGTCCGGTGCGCGAGACCAGCAGATCGTCGTCTACTGCGCTACCAGTGGCCGTTCGGCCATGGCTGCTGCCGTGTTGCAGATGATGGGATTCAAGAAAGTACTCAATCTTGCCGGCGGTATTGCGCGCTGGGAAGATGAGGGTTTGCCGCAGGTTTGCGAAGCGGAATACTAAGAACCTAGTATAGAAAACCATTAATTACGAAACATAATGCCGAGCCATTTTTGTATCCGCATCCTGCCGGGTGAACGACCACTCGATGCCACGTTGCTCCGTGTTCCGGCGCAACTGCCAAGCATTCACTTCGGTGATGATCGTAGCACGATCCGGCAAACGCCGATCAAGGCACTGGCGGTCAAGAATACCGATTTCGATTTCAGCCATGTTGAGCCAGCTGGCATGTTTCGGTGTGTAGTGAAAGACAACTCGTCGCAGCAGCGCCTTTGCTTTCTTGATGCCGAGCACTTCCTCGAAGCATTTGCGAAAGTGGGTGTTGAGATTGTCCATCACCAGATGGATACGTCGCGCCGTGGCATAAACATGCTTGAGCAGGTGCTGTACGAAAGCCACGAAGTCGGTCTTGGCGCGATGATCGGTGACCACGACCGTCCGCCGCCCTCCTTTGGGTTCGACCGCCACGAACAAGTTGCAAGTGCCAGCACGGTCATACTCATAATCCTGCTTCGCGGGCGAGCCGGGCTGGATTGGCAAAGAAGGCCGCGAATCCTTGAGCAGTTGCTTGCTCTTCTCGTCCAGACAAACGACGGGTTCCTCAGGATGGAACGGGCGGGCATAAAGGTCGAGCAGGTCGTACATTCGCTGCCGATATTCTTCGGTCAGAGCGCCAATGCACCACATCACCTTGCACCATGGCTTGAGGCAGTTTTTTTTAGCAACCGGCGAATCGTCTCGCGGCTGATCTGGCCGATATCCGCCTGCTTCTGCGCTGCCTGTTCCAATAATTCGAGCGTCCAGCGCTTGGTGCCTTCCGGAGGCTCCGAGCAGGCCAAGGCGGCAATCTGCGCCTCAACGTCTGTATCGTACTCTCGGGGCTTGCCTGAACGTGCGACATCGCACACCGCGTATTCGACACCGCCATCCAGATATGCGCTTCGTGTCCGCCAGATGGCGGTTCGACCGACACCGAGAACTTCCATGATCTGGGCTTCGGGTATCCCGCGATCAAGGGCGGACAAAATATGCGCCCGATTGATTTCTCGGGCATGGTGCAAACCCTTTGCACGATATGATTCGATCAACTCGCGATCCTCGTCGGTAAGATGCAGTTCGGTCTGTCGCATTGCAAGCTCCTCGTCATGGGGTGGGCATGCGACAGTATAATATATGTTTCGTTATTTATGTGTTTATATACTAG
>Ga0209343_10011180_pt1 | contig 10127 bp, 7 predicted proteins | sample RifCSPlowO2_02_FD_184026 | JGI IMG/M metagenome (GOLD analysis project Ga0209343, IMG submission 184026) | Groundwater microbial communities from Rifle, Colorado - Rifle CSP2_plank lowO2_0.2 (SPAdes) (version 2) | ecosystem: Environmental > Aquatic > Deep subsurface > Groundwater | place: Rifle...
AAGTGAGGAAACGGGCGTGATCGGCAACTGCAAACGGGGTATGGAAAGATTGGTAACCGGCGGCTGGCGCCGCCATGGATTTGTTTGCTCGCTTGACCGCGGCCGGCTAATGGGTGTCCCCAATTACCCTGCCCAATTACCCCCGCAATTACCCCTCGCCTGGCGGTCTTCGTACGCCAGGTGCCCGGTGTCGCCGCGCACCGGGCGCGCGGGCCTTCGGGCCTGCGCCCGCGTGCGGCCGGGGAGAGGCATCGCCGCCTGACTGATGATCGGGAACGGCTCCTTTGAAAAGGGCCCTGGGGCTCCCATCCCAGGCTCCGGAGCGAATAGTCGAATGGTTGCTGAACGCTCTGGAGGGTTGCTCGTGATTGGTTGCCGGTTTTCGGTTTCTGGTTGCTCGCTTCTCCCCGCTTTTTCGCTGACAGGACGACTATGAAATGCAAACCTGAAAAACCGTCGCTGCGTGGGATGCTCGCCGGGCATTTCGCGCCTTTGCCGCTCGAGGACCTAGAGGTGACCCGCGCGGATTTCCCGCACTGGATGCGTCCGGACCTGCAACGCGCGATTGAGACCCTTGTGGCGGACCTCCCGAAGCATCGCTTCGTGGGGCTGCGCCTGCGCGAGCGTGAGAGGGAGCTCCGCTTCGCCGATCTGGCCGAAGAGGGATCGAAGTCCGTCGCGATCGGTCCGGCGGCGTTCCAGGACATCGATATCGGGGAAGCCGATCCGGTGCGCTGCGCAACCCGCGCCCTGTGGCTCGCCGAGCGCGAAGGCGTGCCCTTCGCGCTGCTCCTCGACGTCGAAGAGGGATATCACCATGTCCGGGTCCGGGTCGAAATCGCCGCGTGCCCGGACGCAGGATCGCGGAAAGTCACCGCGCGCATCGGCGCGGAACTGCGCGCGAGCGCCGCCCAAGCCCGCTGCTGGCGCGGCAAGGCGCTGGTGCTCGATCCGGCCCGCGAGGACTTCGAGATCTCCGCCGCCGGCCTGCGCGTGGAGCGGGCCGAGCGGGTGCGCCGCGAGGAGATTGTGCTGGCGCAGAAGACCTTTTCGCTCGTCGAGCGCAACACCCTCGGTTTCGTGCGGGAGGCGGCGCGGCTTGCGCAACTCGGCCTGTCGCAGAAGAAAGGCGTGCTGCTGTACGGCCCGCCCGGCACCGGCAAGACGTTGATCGTGCGCTGGCTGGTCGGCGCGCTCGAGGGCTACACCAAGCTGATCGTGAGCGCCGGCCACTATGGGCTGCTCGCCGAGTGCCTGGAAATGGCCCGGGCGCTGCAGCCTGCACTCGTGGTGCTGGAAGACGTCGACCTCGTCGGCGGGCACCGCGACGGTCCCTGGGCTGCCTCCGGCGGCGCACTCAACACGCTTCTGAACGAAATGGACGGGCTCTCGCCCGAAGCCAGGGTCCTCTTCGTGCTTACTACCAACCGGCCGGAGGTGCTCGAGCCCGCGCTCGCAGCGCGTCCGGGGCGCGTCGATCAGGCGATCGAAATCGGCCTGCCGGGCGAAGCCGAGCGGCTGCTGCTCGTGAGGCGCTACGCCGGCTCGCTCGGCGTTGTGGATGATCTGGCTGTGCGAATCGCCAGGCAGGCGGGACGCGCGAGCCCGGCCTTCATCAAGGAACTGATGCGCCGCGCCGCCCAGGCGATGCTGGAGCGGGGCGGGGAGAAGGCGCTGCAATGGCAGGACGTCGAAGGCGCGCTCGTGGACATGCTGGGCGCGGGCGGCAAGCTCGGCGCGCGCATGCTCGGAGCCGACCACAGGGTTGGCTTCGCCGCGTAGGTAATAGGGGACATGGTAATAGGGGACACCCATTAGCCGGCCGCGGTCAAGCGAGCAAACAAATCCATGGCGGCGCCAGCCGCCGGTTACCAATCTTTCCATACCCCGTTTGCAGTTGCCGATCACGCCCGTTTCCTCACTTCATGGCTGCGACGAATCGCGCCAGACACCCATCAGGATCAAGCGAGCGGCGATGCTGCTGCCTGTCGCCCTGACGGCTTTGCCGCCCCAGAAGAACGTTGGTGCCGCAGCGTGTCCAATGGGTTAATCACAGACCGGTGGCTGCCGGTTCCTCGGCGCCAATCCCTTGCTGGCTCACGTTGCGGGCGATCCGCTTTTACTGCAAATCGGTGACGACGACACGGCATCCCATTCAGACCAAATGGCTGTCGCTCCAGTCCCAAAGTCCGGGCTTGCCGGTCACCGTCGGTACTCATGCGAAGCAGCGCGCCACGTCAAACGGTTTGCCCTCCTTCAGGATGTGGAAGCACGCCCGCGCCAGCTTGTGCGCCAGCGCCTTGATCGCCACCACGTTGTTCCTCTTGGCCTTCTTTCGTTCGTAGAACCGCTTCGCCTCGACGCAGTAGCGCAGGGCAAAGTTGGCCGCTTCGACGAAGGCCCATGCCAAGTACTTGTTGCCGTTCTTGGTGTTCCCTTCCCCCTTCTTCCTGCCGTTGCTGGTGCGCACACTGTCCACGCAGCGCGCGTAGGAGGCGAAGTTGCCCGCGGCGGCAAAGCGCTCTATCGGGCCGGTCTCCAGCAAAATTGTGGTCGCCAGCACTCGGCCGATGCCCGGCACGCTGGTGAGCAGTCCATACTCGGCTCGCGCCCCCATGCGTTCCTGCAGACGTTTTTCAAGGACATCGATCTGCGCGCAAAGCGTCGTGATGACCGCCACGTTGGCCTTGATCGCCAGTGCCACATCATCTGGCAGCGGCATCTGATCGACCAGTTCGGCCGTCAGACGCTTGACCTGATTGCTGCTGATCCGTACCCCGTGCTGGCGGGCGGTGATGTTCTCGACGGCCAGGATGTGCGCGGTGCGACTACGCACCAGTTGCATGCGCTTCCTGGCCAGATCGCGCACGGCACGTTGTTCCGGCGGTAGGATGGTTCCGGTGGGCAGAATCCCCAGCCGCAACAAGTGGGCAAGGTAACGCGCATCGGTTTCGTCTCCGCTGTGCTTAAGCCCTTCGTATTTCTTGATCGCCGTGGTGTTCGCCAGATGCACCCGATACCCCGCTGCTTGCAGACCATCGACCAGCCAGTACCAGTTGAAGGTCGATTCGACCACGACCCCTGCCAACTCCTCTCGCCAGGGCGAGAGAAATCCAAGAATCTTCGCCAGGTCATTGGGCAGCCGCTTCTCCACCACTACCCGATCTTCCTCGTCCGTCACGCTCACCACACTGTTGTTCGAATGCAGGTCAATTGCGCTATATTTCATCTCCGGCCTCCTGTGGTTATCGCAAGTTCGCAAACTCACTTTAACCCCACCGCCACTACGGCGGTGGGAGGCCGGCTAGATGATTTTCAGACCACGGTTTTGCTGTGGACTCGAGTGTGAAATCGTGGTCTGTCCCCATATTTCTTCGTTGCGCTATCTGGATGCGCATGAGGGCGTGCTCACGGTGAACCTCGGAACGGACCGCGGGTATGGTTCCATTGCAAAGGGAAAAAAACCGCGCGCGCAGCGATGTCGACGTCCTGGTGGTTGGATCGATCTCCTTTCTGGAACTCATCGAAGCCCTGACCCCGTTCGAGGAAAAGCTGGGCCGGGAGATCAGCCCGCGCTTGTACACAAAGAAGGAATTCCAGATTCGACTAAGAAAAAAGGATCCGTTTCTGGTTGCCGTGATGAACGAGCGCAAGATCACTGGCGGGCAGCTTTACCACCCCGGCGCTTCGCGCCACCCCTCCTACGCTTCGTACAGGAGGGGAGCGATAGCACTCCGGCATGGCGAGGGCCGTTGTGGGTTTCCGGAAGCGGCATTGAGCATTGCTAAACAAATCTGTAATATGTTTAGCAACTACCGGCTCTTACCATGCGCTTTGCTGAACTGCCCCTGTCCGCCCAAACCGCGTACGCGGAACTGCTCGAGCAGACCCGCACGTTGGAGCTGACCGACGCGCTCGCCGGGCTCGTTGGGAGCTTTCACAAGTTGACGCGCAAGGGGCAGGCGTACTGGTATTTTGCCTACCGGGATCTCAGCCAGAAAGTGCGCATGGCCTATGTCGGGCCCGACCACGGGCGGGTGCGCGGGCTGGTCGAGCGCTTCAGGCGCGTTCGCCGGGGCAAGCCGCTCGTGCCGATGGCGCAGGCGGCGCTCGGGCTTGGCTGCGCGCCGACCGCTCCCAAGCACTTTCGCATCATCCGGCGCCTGGCGGAATGCGGCTTTTTCCGGGCTGGGGGCGTGCTTATCGGCACGCACGCGTTTCTCGCTTTTGGGAACCTGCTTGGGGTCAGGTGGACACAGGCTGCATCCACCCTGGATGTAGACTTTGCGCACGCCGGCAGAAATATATCCGTCGCGTTGCCGGCGGACCTGCATATCAACGTTCATGGCGCGCTGGAATCGCTCGAAATGGGGTTGCTGCCGATCACGGAGTTCAGCGGCAGGGCGGGTGCGCAGTACCGCAATCCGCAGGATCAGGAGTTGCGGCTGGATTTCGTGACCGGTGCGACGCGCGGTGGCAAGATGGTGGTGCTGCCGGATCTGAATCTGGGTCTGGAGCCGCTCAAGTTCATGGAATTTTCGCTTCAGGGAACCACGCAGGGCTGCGTGATCGGACGTTCGGGAGCCTGCATCGTGAATCTGCCGGCGCCGGAACGGTACGCAGTGCACAAGCTCATTGTTTATGGAGAGCGCCGGCTGGCGGAGCGCGCAAAGGCGGCGAAGGACATCCTGCAAGCCGCTGCGCTGGCGGAATACTTTGCGCGTTCCGGGCAGTCGCGGGTGTTCAACCGGGCATGGCGCGACGCGCTTGACCGCGGCCCGGGATGGCGGCGCCGGGCGCTGCAGGGACACAAGGCGCTGCTGAGGCTCGCGCCCGAGCTTGGCGTTCCGGCGCTGTGGAAGCACTGATATGGGTGTGTCATTCTTGAGGGCGCAGCCCGAAGAATCTTATCCTGGTCACTACCGGGATTTAAGAGGATGAGATCCTTCCCCATTCGCTTCGCTCAGGGAAATAGGGGACCACGGTTTCACATTCAAGTCGCGCCAAATCCAGTGACGCACTCCAAAACCGTGGTCTGTCCCCTATTTCCGGCTCAGGATGACGGCGGGGTCGGGAGCGTGCCCGCCTCGATCAGCTCGCGGTAGGTGCGTGCAATGCCCTCGCGCAGGCCGATGCGCGGGCGCCAGCCCAGCGAGTTGATGCGCGAGATGTCGAGCAGTTTTTGCGGCGTGCCGTCGGGCTTGGTCGCGTCGTAGCGCAACTCGCCGCGAAAGCCGATCACCCCGGCAATTGTCATCGCGAGTTCGGTGACGGTCTGGTCTGCGCCGCAACCGATATTCACCAGGGGATAGCGCCACGCGCCGATCTGGCCTGCGTAGGCGGCATCGTCGAGCGAGGCGAGCCTGACGCAGGCTGCGGCGAGATCGTCCACGTGCAGGAATTCGCGCCGCGGCGTGCCCGAACCCCAGATCACGACGTTGTTTTCGCCGCGCGTTTTCGCCTCGTGGATCCTGCGGATGAGCGCGGGCAGCACGTGCGCGTTCTGCGGGTCGTAGTTGTCTCCGGGGCCGTAAAGGTTGGTCGGCATCACGGTAAGAAACTGCGCGCCGTACTGCTGGTTATAGGCGCGGCACATCTCGATGCCGGCGATCTTGGCGAGTGCGTAGGCGCTGTTGGTGGGCTCCAGCGGCCCGGAGAGCAGGTATTCCTCGCGGATCGGCTGCGGGCAATCGCGCGGATAGATGCAGGAGGAGCCTAAGAAGATCAGGCGCCTGGCGCCGCTCACCCAGGCGTGGTGGACGACGTTGGTCTGGATCTCCAGGTTGTCGCGGATGAAGTCGGCGGGAAAGGTGTTGTTGGCGAGGATGCCGCCGACCTTCGCGGCCGCAACGAATACGACCTCCGGCTTTTCGGCGCGGAAGAACTGCTCGACGGCGCGGCGGTCGGTCAGATCCAGTTCGGCGTGGGTGCGCAGGATGAGGTTGCCGTAGTCCTTGCGCTCCAGCGCGCGCACCAGGCCGGAACCGACCAGGCCGCGGTGGCCGGCGACGTAGATACGGCTGGCGGCGTCCATTATGGGTGTTTGTGGCGGCAAAGGATTGCCGACCTACTCTCTGGCCGGGGTATCTTCATTCGCGGGGATTCGCGATCTTGTAGCCGTGGCCGTGTATCAGTTTGTGTCGGCAAAGGATTGCCGACCTACGGTTGCATCGTGCCGTAGGGCGGGAATCCTTTCCCGCCACGGCTTTCCCGCCGCATCGTCGACAAGAGATTGCCGACCTACTCTCTGGCCGGGGTATCTTCATTCGCGGGGATTCGCGATCTTGTAACCCTGGCTCTTGACCAGGGCATCCCGCTTTGCGGCGTCGAGGTCGTGCTGCACCATTTCCGTTACCAGCTGCGCAAAAGTGGTCCGCGGTTTCCAGCCGAGCTTGCTATGTGCCTTGGCGGCATCACCGAGCAGGGTATCCACCTCGGTCAGGCGGAAATAGTGCGGGTCCACGGCGACGACGCAGCGGCCGCCGGCGTCGTATCCCTTCTCCTGCGCGCCCGAGCCTTTCCATGTGATGGTCATCCCCAGTTCGCGGGCGGCCGCATCGACGAATTCACGCACGCTGCGCTGTTCCCCCGTGGCAATGACGAAATCCTCGGGCTGCGCCTGCTGCAGCATCAGCCACTGCATCTCGACATAGTCACGTGCGTGGCCCCAGTCGCGCCGGGCGGAGAGGTTGCCGAGGAACAGGCAGTCCTGCAGCCCGACCTTGATGCGCGCCAGGGCGCGCGTGATCTTGCGCGAGACGAAGGTCTCCCCGCGCACCGGCGACTCGTGGTTGAACAGAATGCCGTTGCAGGCGTAGATACCGTAGGCCTCGCGGTAGTTCACCGTGATCCAGTAGGCGTAGAGCTTGGCCACGCCGTAGGGCGAGCGCGGGTAGAAGGGCGTGGCTTCGTGCTGCGGGGTTTCACGCACCATGCCGTAGAGCTCCGAGGTCGAGGCCTGGTAGAAGCGGGACTTTTTCTCCAGGCCGAGGATGCGGATGGCTTCCAGAATGCGAAGCGCCCCCAGGCCATCGACGTTGGCCGTGTATTCGGGCTGCTCGAACGAGACCGCGACGTGGCTTTGCGCGCCGAGGTTGTAGATCTCGTCGGGCTGGATCTGCTGGATCACGCGGGTGATGCTCGCCGAATCGCCGAGGTCGCCGTAGTGCAGGAAGAAGCGCCGGTCCGGTTCGTGCGGATCCTGGTACAGGTGGTCGATGCGCTCGGTGTTGAACAGCGAGGTGCGGCGCTTGATGCCGTGCACGACGTAGCCCTTGCCCAGCAGGAATTCGGCCAGGTAAGCGCCGTCCTGGCCGGTGATGCCGGTGATCAATGCGGTTTTTTCAGTTCTTGCCGGTTTTGCCGATTTTGTCATGGGGGGTCTTCCCGCCTATGGGAGTCTTCATGGCGGTGCGCCGCTGGATGGGATAGCCGAATTGTAGCCGGGGAGACACGGTACTGTGCTTCGATATAATGATGGTGTGGCATCTGCACTCGTCGCGATTGTCATCCTGAGCGAAGCGAAGGATCTTATCCTCGTGAAACCCGACGGCAACCAGGATAAGATTCTTCGGCCTGCGGCCTCAGAATGACGCCCAATTTGCGGCCTCGAGAATGACATCTCATCTTTGTCATCATTGCTGAACGTAGCGACCGGCCATGCAACACGCTGAGGCGAAGCACGCGGACAGGTGGATTTTCGTCTGCTTCCTTGTCCTCTTGGTGTGGGCGCCGATTCCCTTGAGCAGCAAACGCCAGTGGGCATCGAGCATCCTCGAGGCAGGCCTGTTCGGTCTTGGCGTGGCGTGGCTGGCGCTGTATGCCCTGAATCTGGCACGGGTGCCGCGCACGTTTCGGTGCGCCTGGCCCGCGCTGGTCCTGTTCGGACTCTGGCTCCTGGTGCTTTGCGTGCAGGTGCTGCCGCTGCCGGAGGCCGTGATTGCCGCGCTTTCGCATGGCTCGGTGGAGGCGGGGGCGGGCCGGGAGGCCGCCCAGCCATGGATAGGGTTCCATGGCCCCGCCGCGGTCATTTCGGTGGATCCGGAGGCGTCGTGGGAATTCCTGTCGCGCAGCCTGGCCTATGCGGCGGCGTTCGGCCTGACGCTGGTTCTGGCCCGCAGCAGGGATCGGCTCCGGGCGCTGGCGTTCGTGCTCATCGGCTCGGGCGTATTCCAGGCGACGCTGGGGAGCTTTTTCCATCTCGCGGGTGTGCGTTATGAATTGTTCAACACGGTGCTGGACCATTCGGGTTCCGCGATGGGCACATTCGTGAATCGCGACCACTTCGCCGGGTACATGGAGATGACGCTTGCGGTGGGGATCGGGATGATGATCGCCACGCTGCGCGGCGGCGGGCCGCGCACCTGGCGCCAGATGCTGCGCGATTGGGTGTCGTGGCTGGTGAGTCCGCGCGTGCTGTTGCGGCTGATGCTGGTGGTGATGGTGATCGCTCTGGTGATGACGCGCTCGCGCATGGGCAACAGCGCGTTTTTCGTGAGCATGCTCATCGCGGGGGCAATCGGGCTGGTGCTGTGGCGGCATGCAACACGCTCGACGGTGATTCTGCTCGCGAGCCTGGTCGTGATCGATATCTTCGTGGTCGGGGCGTGGTTCGGCGTCGAGAAGGTGATGCATCGCCTGGAGCAGACCTCGCTGACCAGGAGTGACAAAGCGAGCGACAAAGCGAGTGGCACAGGCCATGAGCAGTCGGTCGAGGAGCGCGTGGAGCCGGGTCTGATGGCTCTGAAGGCGCTGAAGGAGTTTCCCTTCGTCGGCAGCGGGGGCGGCACCTTCTATGTCGTTTTCCCGAAATACCGTGAACAGGAAATCGACGGTTATTACGACCATGCGCACAATGACTACGTCCAGTTCGCCACCGAAACGGGCGTCGTGGGCGTGAGCCTGGTCGGGTTGCTGGTGCTGTCGACGCTCCTGGTGGCGCTCAGGACCCAGTACGAGCGCCGCGACCCGCTGGTGCGCGGGGTTGCCTTCGGCGTGACGATGGGGATCATCGCGTTGCTGATCCACAGCTGGGTGGACTTCAACCTGCAGATACCGGCGAACGCGCTGACCTTCGTGGTGCTGCTCGCGATGGGGTGGGTGGCGCAGACGGTGGAGAGGGTGGAGAGGGTGGAGCGGATGACGTCAGAAGGCTCAGGATGACGCCTTCAGCGCGGCGGCTACCTCGCGCAGCCCGGCCTCCCAGCGCGGCATGCGAATTCCGAAGCTTGCAGCGAGCCTGCGGTTGTCCAGTGTCGTGTTTGCCGGGCGCCTGGCAGGCGTGGGGTATTCGGCCGCAGTTATGGCTGTGACCGGATCGGCAATGCCGAACTCGCGCAGAATCGCGCACGCAAAGCCGTGCCACGAGGTGCGGCCCGCCGCGCTCATGTGGTAGATGCCCGATGGCGGCGGGGCGTGGTCAGTCGTAGGGCGGGAATCCGTTCCCGCCGCGTCGGCGGCAAGGGATTGCCGCCCTACGGCGCCGAGGCTGCTCGGCGGCTGGATCAACTGTCGCGAAATCGCCTCTGCGGTCGCGCGGGCGAGCATGGCGGCCGAGGTCGGCGCGCCGAACTGATCGCTGACCACGCGCAGCGGCTTGCCTTCGCGCGCGAGCCTGAGGATGGTCAGGAAGAAATTCTTTCCGCGTGGTGCATAAACCCAGCCGGTGCGGAAGATCCAGTGCCGCGCGCCGCTCGCGCGGATCGCGCGTTCGCCTTCGAGCTTGCTCGCACCGTAGACGTTGAGCGGATTCGGGATGTCGTCTTCGGTGCAGGGTCCGGCCTTGGTGCCGTCGAAGACGTAATCGGTCGAATAGTGGATGAACAGCGCGCCCAGCCGCGTGGCTTCTTCGGCGAGGATGCCCGGCGCGCGGGCGTTGATCGCGAACGCGGCTTCCGGCTCGCTCTCGGCGCGGTCCACCAAGGTGTAGGCGGCGGCGTTGACGACGACCCCGGGTTTCAACTCGCGCAGCACCGATCGAATTTGATCAGGGTCGGCGAGGTCCAGGCCTGCGCGGTCGAACGCACTGACCTCGCCCAGCGGCGCCAGTGCGCGCTCCAGTTCCCAGCCGACCTGGCCGCCCCTGCCGGTGAGCAGGATCCTCACGGAAAAACTTCGGCGCTTCCAGA
>Ga0209343_10011181_pt1 | contig 10127 bp, 7 predicted proteins | sample RifCSPlowO2_02_FD_184026 | JGI IMG/M metagenome (GOLD analysis project Ga0209343, IMG submission 184026) | Groundwater microbial communities from Rifle, Colorado - Rifle CSP2_plank lowO2_0.2 (SPAdes) (version 2) | ecosystem: Environmental > Aquatic > Deep subsurface > Groundwater | place: Rifle...
GAAGAGCTGCTTGCATGGAGACGGTGACCGACTACGTAGAACGTCAACTCTGCCCGATGCGAACCGCTTCGACTACGTAGAATTCTTGGTACACATGGTCCAAGTAACTGAGAAGATCAATCCCACGCAAACCGATAAAACAACCCCACCCCGCTGGCCGTCCCGGTCTGCGCGCGCACCGAAACACGATCGGTGAGTGAAAAATCGAGCTTCACCAGGTTGGAGGCGGCGGCGCCGAGTCCCTGCTCGTAGGTCACGTACAGGCGGTCCGACAAGCGCTTGCCGAAAGCGACGACCCGGTCGGAGACCTGGCTGCCGCCCCGCAGCGTGAGCTCGTCCAGCCCGAACGCCGTTGCGATGCGCTGGTTGAGAGGCGCCGCCTTTCCGCGCGGCAGCAACGCGCCGGCCGCCGCCTGCAGCAAGCCGAGGTCGGCCTGGCTCGCATTGCCCGGCGCGCGACCGAGCACGAGCCATGACAGCCGTTCGCCCTCCGCCACCGGCGGCTGGGAAACCAGTTGCACCCGCGGAGCGCGCAGCGTGCCGCTCAATTGGATGCCGGCCTCGACGGCCTGATTGCGCCGCCAGGCGGTGAGCTCGAGCGTCGGATTCTCTATCGCTCCGTCGAAGATCAGGACGCCCGGGTCAACCCGAAGACGCTGCCCGTAGGCAATGAAGGTCGCATCCACGGCCCGGATCCGGCCGTAGGCGCGCGGCTCGCCGTTCTCGTTCGTGACCACCTGCACGCGTCCGGCGATTTGCCCTGCAAAGCCGCGGCCGCGCAGCGACAGCCGATCGCCGAGATCAAGGTTTAAATCGAGAGCGACCGGCACGCGGCTGTCACGCTTCGTCACGACGGCGCGCGGCTGGCCGAGGACGACGACATCGGGGCCGAGCTCGGGCAGCCGTTCCTGTTCCAGCTCGAAGTCGCCCTGGTCGGCTCGCAATGTGCCTTTGAGCGCCAGACGCTTGCCATTGAAGCCCGCGGCGCCGTTGCCCGACACGACCAACCGCATATCCGGTCGGTTGAGCACGCGGAATTCCTTCGCCTGCCAGGCGAGCTCCGCGCTGCCGTCGGCCCATCGCAGCGGCAGCGTACCGCTCGCGGTGAAGCGACCGTCGCCACCGCGGATGGCAAGCTCGCTGATTCGCAGCCGATCTCCTTCCAGCGTCGCGTTCAGCTGTCCGTCGCGCAGATAGACGCCATAAGGCGGCACCTCGATGCTGAGGCTCTCGCCGCGCAGCGCGCCGCTGACCACGGGTTTGCCGAGCGTGCCCGTGCCGCGCACATCGGCAATCAAGCGGCCGTCCACCCGCCCCTGGGTCAGCAGCGGCTGCGCGAGCGCACGCATATTGGTGAACTCCACCCGAGCGCTGAACTGCAGCGGCGAGCCCTCGGTGATGCCCAGTCCCGCTGCGCCTGGCTGCGGCGCGAGCTCGCCGCGCAGCGCCAGCCGCCCCTGCCGCGATTCCACGCTCGATTCCGCCGCAATGCGACCTTCCACGAAGCGCGCATTCAATGCGAGGCTCTGCAGTCCCAGGTCGATGGAAGGCGTCCCTGCCACGATGAGATCGCCGCTCGCGCGGCGCAGCGTAAGGGTACCGTTCAGCCGCGGCGTGGAGCGCAGCGACCAGTCGCCGTCGAGCAGCAGCGTGGATCTGATCTGCTGCCCCAGACCGGCGGGCAGGATGAGCCACGCCGCGGGCAGGCCGCTGAATTCGCCGCTCGAGGCGAGCCGTCCGTCCTCCCAGAGCGCTTCGCGCAACAGCAGCCGCCCCTCCCCGAGCGTGGCATCGAACCGGCCCACGCGTATCCGCTCGGGCGCAAAGTCCACTTTCACGGGCGCGACGAGCTCCAGGGGATAGGTGCCGCGGTTGCGCAGCTCCAGCACTTCGCCTGACCAGCCCTGCACGGCGCTCCAGCCGCCGCGGAGCCTGGCGGCTATCTCGAACCCGTTGCCGCGCACGTTGAGCCGGCCGTCGTGTGCGGCGAGCGAGCCCGATGTGCGTACTGCCACCTGCTCGAGCGCGACATCCTGTGCAGCGAGGCCGCGCGCCGTCACGTCCAACTCGAACGGCGCTTCGCGTCCGGCGCCAACGGTCCCCTGCACGCTCATGGACTTGACGCTGGCGCCGCCTGGAATGGCGAGCGCGTCCAGTTGAGCGGCGAGCGTGGTTTTCGGTGAATCGAGATCGCCGCTGAGTGTGCCGCTCGCTCGCAGCCGACCGGACCACTCGTCGCTCAGGTGGGTGGATGGCGAGAACTGGGCAAGCAGCTGAGCGGCCAGCTCGGCGAGGCGTGGCGCCTCAAGCGTCCAGGCCACCTGGCTCGCCCGCTGCTCCATTGCCCCTTTCGCGGTGAGCCGGCTTGTTCCAAGCCTCACCTCGGCATTGAGATCGGCGATGTCATTGCCGATCACCCGTGCGGTTCCGCGGCTCGCGAGCGGTTGACCGCGCAACAGGCTCTCGGCAATCGTCCATTCGGCGTCGATGCGCCGTGGCTCGCCGAGGCGCCCCCCAAGTCTCACCGATCCGTTGATGGACGCGCTCGGATAGTCACCGAACTGCGCCGGGTCGAACCGCGCGAGCACGAGCTTCGACTCGAAGGCGATCGCTTTCCCGAGCACGATGCGTCCCGTGCCCGAGACTTCGCCGCCTTTTGCCGTGGCGTGCAGACTGCGTATCTCTATGGTGTCCCCGGCACGCTGCACATCGGCGGTGAGGCTCATGCCCTCCTGCGCGAGCGTGCCTTGAACGCTCTGTTGCGCCGCCGTGGCTTCCACACGCAGCGGCCCGCTGAGGGCTGTGCGGCGCAGCGTGCTGCGAAAGGCGCGCAGGTCGAGCGCGGCGGCGCGCACGTCGAACGCCGCGCTTTCGGCGTTCAACTCGCCCGACCCCGTGAGCACGCCCCCCGGGCTGAGCGTGATCCGCAGCTCGGTGAGCCGCGCCGCGGCGAAGTCGGTGGCAAAGCGCGTGGAGACCTCGCTGACCGGGATGCGGTCGTGATCGAGCGAGCCCGGCTCGGCATTCCTGGCCGTCAGCGTCCCTGCCAGGGGATCAGTCGCCCGCGGTGTGCCGCTGAAACTGACGCTGACGGCCGTGCGAGGCCATGACGGATCGAGGCGAGCGAGGTCGATCGCTCCCACCTCGCCGCTTACGGATTGCAGCCAATGCGGCTCACGAGGCGCGAGCACCGCTTTGCCCTTGCCCGTAATATCGCCGAGCTTCCCGGTGAGCGCCGCCTGAAGCCGTTGCAGGTTGCCCCGCACTTCTACGCCGAGGCCGACTGGAAAGCGCGGATCCGGCCGGCTCAGGGAGGCGACACCGTCGATTCCGAACGGCGCCGTGGTCCCGATTTCCGCGTCGAGGGCCACGCCGCCCCAGGGCAGCTCGGCGCGCAAATTGCGAACCTCGTGGCTCAGCGGGCCGCCGTCATAGCGAAAGCCGAGATTGCGCATCTCGTGGCGCTCCTCGCCACGCTGCACCACCACCTGTCCGGCATGCGCTTCCGACACCCGCAAGCCGATGGGCAGGCCGATGTACTGCGGCAGGGACGGCGGTTTGTCATCCGGGGGCGGGAGTGTGATGGTGATGAGCTGCGCGGTCAGCAGGTGGATCCCGAGCCGCGCTTCCAGCAGCGCCGACAAGTCGCTGCGCACCCGCACTTCGTGCGCCTCGGCGCGAAAGCGTTCGTCGGCGAACACCAGGCGCTCGATGCGCAACTCCTTCGCCAGCGCACCCTCGGCGCCTTCGATCTGCAGCCGCTCGCCGATCGCCGCCCGCGCGCGCTCCAGCAGCCAGTGAGTCCCCTGCTCCGTTCCCACCAGCCACCAGGCACCGCCCAGCAGCGCGAGCAGCGCCGCGAGGAAAAGGACGATCACGCCCGCCAGCCATTTCATACAGCGCCTGCCCGCTCTTGCCGTTCCCTAGAAGCTGAACCCGATGGAAAGGTGCAGCCGCACCGTGCCGGTGCGTTCACCAAAAGCGAGATCCGCCCGGATCGGGCCGATGGGCGTTCGAAAACGCGCGCCCATGCCGTAGCCCCACGCCGCCTTGAACGCCTTGCTTTCGTCCCAGGCGTCGCCGGCATCGACAAACGCGGCCAGGCCCCACGCGTCGCCGATCCAGCGTATGTACTCTACGCTGCCAAAGGCCAGGTAGCGCCCGCCCACGACGGCATCGCCCTGGCGCACGCCGATGCTTTCGAAGGCATAGCCACGCACCGTCTGGTCACCGCCCGTGCGGAACAGGAAGCTGGACGGAATGCCCTGCCGGGTATCGGCGAACACCGTCCCGAGCTGGCTGCGCAGCGCGAGATCGTCGCGCCGGCCCAGCGGCACGAACATCGAAAGACTGCCCACGGCGCGGCTGAAGCTGCGCGTCGCCACCGCGCCCGGCGCCCCGCCCACTTCCACTGTGCCGAGGTAGCCCGAGCGCGGCGACACCGGGTCGTCGGTCCTGCGAAAGGTGTGACGGTAACCGACGTACAGCGCATTGCGATGATCGGCGAGGTCGCCGGCCACCCGCTGTTCCTCGATATGCGCCGAGAGCGTGAGCGCCGAGGGCGTGCGCTCCAGGCCCCAGTTGTGCGCCACGCCGAACGCCAGCTCGCTGGTCGACTCGTTCTGGATGTCCGATTGCCTGGCACGGGCGAACAGGTTGTTCCAGCTGCCGTCGGAACGCGGCGGCGAGTCGAAGTCGAGCTGCAGGTTCTGGAATTTCTGGTCGAGCCGCAACACGGTTCGCAAACGCCACGCGGAATCGAGCAGGTCCACGTCCGCGTAGCGCAGCTCCAGGCGCGCTCCCGTATCGGTGCTGTAGCCGATGCCCGCTTCCACGTTCTGGGAGTTGCCTTCGATCACCGCCACCCGCACCGGCGCCGACTCGGCCTGCACCGGGTCGGGCTCAACGTCGACCCGCGCGCTGGCGAAATAACCGGTCTCCTGCAGCCGCCGCTGATAAACCAGGAGCTTCTCGCGCTCGTAGACGTCTCCCCTGTTCACGGGGCTCAGGTTCCTCACCAGCTGCTCCGGATAGCGCTGCGCACCGATCACTTCCACCGCTCCGAAGTGGAACGCGGGGCCGCTCTGGATTTCCACCGACAGCGCGGCGCTCGCGGCGCCCGGGTCGATCAGCGCTTCGCTCGCCGCCACCCGGGCTGCCGCATACCGCCACGAAGCGAGCTCCCGCACCGCCTGCTCCTTGGCCTCGTCCCAGCTCGCCTGCCGGAAGAGCTCGCCTCGCCTGAGCGACCAGCCGCGACGGATGCGCTGCAGCAGGTCCCGAGCGGATTCGTCGTCGGCCGCGGGGCCCGTGAACCGCAGGTCCAGTTGGCTCACCCGGGTGCGGGGACCGGGTTCTATCTTGAGCACCACGGTCCACGGCTGGCGGCCGCGGTCGATCGAGGCGACCACCTGCGCCGAGAAGTAGCCTTCAGTCGCTACAGCCTGCCGCGCTTCCCGGACCGCTTCGTCCACGAGGCGCTCCAGCAACTCCGTGGACATGTCCGGATCGTGCTGCCAGCGAATGATGTTCAACCCGTCCTGCAGCATGCCGACCAGCTCTTTCGGACCCTCGATCCTCACGCGGTACTCCAGCGCGGGGCTGGCTTGCGCGAAGGCGCTCGGCGCGAAAGCCAGGCAGCACAGCATCGCAAGCAGGAGTCGCGGCAGCATATTGGACATCTAATAACACACTGCCGTTGCATTCGCTTCCGGCGCTTACAAATGGAAACGAATTCGCCTTGCGCCTGCAGGCGATGCGGCGTGACGCTATGATGCGTGTGCTGAAGCCGCCGCTGCGGCGCGACAGATCGAAACGCGGATGACGGATATGAAATTGACTTTGAACGATGACGAGGTCGAGACGCTGCTCAAGCGCGAAGCCCGTGCCTGCCTTCCTTATTTGCGCCTGGTGCTGCTCTATCTCTATCCTTTTGCGCTTTTCAAGGATGCCACGCGCGGTCCGGCGCACGTCAAGGAGCGTGCCTTGTTCTACAACCGCACCATGCGCTGGATGCTGCTCGCCTACCTGCGCCGCTGGTGCGTGCTCGCCTCGCTGCTCTTCATCGCCATTGCAGGCATCGAGACGCTCGCCGCCAAGCCGTCGATGCTGATCATTCCCGCCGCGGTGCTCGGCGTGCTCGCCTGCATTGCGCTGACCGTCACGGTGTGGACGTTTGCCGCCTACGTGCTCCTGAGCCGCGCGGGCCGCCGATCCACGAGGTAGCCGGATCGCTCAGGCTTGGGACGCCGCGGCGCTGGTCAACGAGAACTAACCGCCGTGCCTCTGGTTCGCCTGAAGGGCGAGCTTGTACGCCTCGCGAGCGGTGGTGCGTTTCAGGTAGTGGTGCAGGACGTCCGGGATGGTGATGGTGCGCCGCAGCGCGCCGGTGAGGCAGGTCGTGAGAAGCAGGTCCACCGGCGAAAACGATTCACCGAGCGCAAAAGGACCTTCCAGGCGCTGCGCGGCGGCCTGCGCCTGCTTTTCGAAGCACTCTTTCGCCGTCTTCACCGCATTGGGCGCTTCGCCGTAGACGTCCTTCAGGTCCTCGTGGCGGCGGATGATATAGAGCGTGTTCGCGTCGAGCTCCATCATGATGAAGAAGCACCACTGGTCATAGCGGGCGCGTTCCCTCGGCGCCGCGGGCGGCGACAGACCGCGCGCAGCGCCGTAGGTTTGTGCGAGGTAACCAACGATCGCCGCGCTCTCGGACAGGACGAAATCGCCGTCCTGGAGCACAGGGATCTTTTCGCTGGGATTCAGCCGCCTGAATTCCGCGGTCTGCGTCTCGCCGCTGCGCGACCCGATGGGGCGGCGCTCATAGGGGAGCGCCAGCTCATGCAGCATCCAGTGCGCGCGCAGCGTGCGCGGCGTCCCCGCGCCCCAGACGATCCTCATGCCGTCGCCCGTCATGCTTCAGCTCTCCACTGCGGCATCAGCCGCCAGGCGTTCTCGCAGTCGATGGCGCGCAGCTCGCTCTTGCTGAAGCAGCCGCATTCGGCCAGCCCGCGGGCGGTTTCTTCCGCGGTGCGGTACGGGTAATCGGTGCCGAACACGATCTGCGACGTCGGGACGAGCTTGGCGAGCGAGGCCATCGCCCAGACGTGCGCCGCCTGGGCAGTGTCGTAATAGAGCTTCTTCAACTCCGGCATGACGCCGTTCGGGAGGCGCGCCTTGATGTCCTGTTTGGCGTACAGGTGTGCGCGCAGGAACCGTTCGGCGATGAAGGGCATCGTGCCACCCGCATGCGAAAAGATGAAGCGGATGTCGGGAAACCGTGACGCGGCGCCGCTGAAGAGCAGCTTCGCGATGGCGCGCGTCGTGTCGGTGCCGTATTCGATCACCGAGTCGTTGAACTCCTCGTACATGCCGGCGCAACAGTCAGGCGCCACCGGATGGGTATAGGCCAAGGCCTTGCGCCGGTTGAGCTCCTCGAACACAGGCCAGTAGTGGGGGTCGCCCAGCCAGCGGTCGCCGATGTTGGTCATGAAGTTGACGCCGTCGGCCTTCAGGGTGTCGAGCGCGTATTCGAGCTCGCGCAAGCTCCCTTCGACATCGAGTATCGGCAGCGTCGCGAACACCCCGAAGCGGCCTGGATGATCGGCCGCGAGCTTCGCCATGAACTCGTTCCATTCGCGCGCCAGCCGCCGGCCCTGCTCGCCCTTGTCCGGCCAGATGCTCACCGAGTGCGGCAGCGAGAGCATCGAGGCCGCGACGCCGCCGCGGTCCATCATGTCGAGCGACTTCTCCACCGTCCAGGTCATACGGGGCGGGTTGGCCCGGTTCCCGCTCTCGCGAGCGTCGAGATAGCTGGGCGGCGACGGATGGTGATGGACGTCGATCCGGTGCGCGAGAGCCATGGCTCACTCCTGTTTGTGCGAGTTTCAAGCGATCTTACCCGACCTGCCCCCCATTGCGCCCGACTCTCCGGTACCATCGTCCCATCCGGACTCGGAGGAGGTGGCGGATGCTGACGCGGGAAGAAAACGAGCTGTTGACGCGCAGCGGCCGCGGAACGCCCATGGGCAGGCTCATGCGGCGCTACTGGATGCCGGCGCTTTTTTCACAGCAGCTCCCCGAACGCGATGGCCCGCCCGTGCGCGTCAAGCTGCTCGGGGAAAGGCTGGTCGCCTGGCGATCCACCGACGGCCAGGTCGGACTGGTCGACGAGCGCTGCCCGCATCGGGGCGCTTCGCTCTTTTTCGGGCGCAACGAAGAGGCCGGCCTGCGTTGCGTGTATCACGGCTGGAAGTTCGGCGTGGACGGCACATGCCTCGACATGCCGAGCGAACCTCCGCAAAGCCAGTTCAGGCACAAGGTGAAGATCGGGGCCTACCCGTGCCTCGAACGCGGCGGCCTGGTGTGGGCCTACCTGGGCCCGCCCGAGCTGAAGCCGCGGTTTCCCGATCTCGAATGGACCATGGTGCCGCCTTCGCACCGGCATGCCACGCGGCACATCCAGGAGTGCAACTGGTTCCAGGGCTTCGAAGGCGGCTTCGACTCGAGCCACCTCAGGTTTCTGCATCGCGGCGATACCGCGGGCGGAACACGGGTGCTTCCGACCCGGTATGAGCCGCTGGCCACCGACTACGGCATGCTGTTCGGCAGCGGCCGGCCGGCCGAGGACGGCGGCACCTGGTGGAGCGTCGAAGTCATGTTGATGCCGTTCCACAAGCTGATCGCCTTCCAGCCCGGCCGGCCGCGCGGCGCGCACATGTGGGTCCCGATCGATGACGAAAACTGCATGATCTACAGCATCGAGTACCGGCCGGACCGCTCGCTCACCGAGCAGGACATCGATCGTTCGCTCGCCTACCGCTACATCCACCCCGAAAACCTTCCCGGCAGCGACCGGTGCCTGCTGAACAAGGACAACGACTACGGGGTGGATCGGGCGCTGCAGAAGTCCGGCGAGTCCTATACCGGGTTGAAGGGTTTCGGCATCCAGGACTGCAGCATCCAGGAAAGCATGGGGCCGATCGCCGATCGCACGCTGGAGCACCTGGGCACGAGCGACATCCACCTCATCCAGTTGCGCCGCTACATGCTGAAAGCCCTGAAGGCGCTGGAAAGCGGAGTGCCGTTGCCCGCAGGCGACCCGGCTGCTTACCGCAAGCGTACGGCCGCCTTCGCCCTGCCGGCCGGTGAAGCGTTAACGCAAGCGGTTCACGAAAAAGTGCACGCCGATTCTTTCGCAGAAAGCGTATGACACGCACATTGCTGCGCCTCATCGTCACCGCGCTGACGACGATCCCGCTTGCCGCCTGCGCCGGCGTGCCGAACTCAGCCGACTTCTCGTATCACGCAAGCAAGCTCGAGCAATATGCGCTGTGGTCGCAGGCGCTGTACCGCGGCGGCTCGGCGCTGCCGGACAACGGCGAAATGTTCGTCGTCCGCTACGGCGGGCTGCTGGGTCCGAGCCGCACCAAGTACCTGCTCGTCACGGACGATGACACCCGGACGCACAGCGTCGTCATCCAGGGCACGGGGACCGTCCAGAATTTCGGCATCGGCGTGGACATGGTGCCCTCCTGGGACGCGCGCCTCGGCATGCATCTCCACAGCGGCTTTCGGCAGATGGCGCTCGCCGTGTACCGCGACCTTGTACCCCGACTGAAAGATGGTTACTCGGTGAGCCTCGGAGGCCATTCAGCGGGCGGGGCCGCGGCGCAGATCGTGGGCATGTACCTGGCGAGCGACAGGACGATCAATGAGATCTATACATTCGGCCAGCCCAAATTTGCCGACGCCGGGGCCACGACTTCAAATGCGCTGCTTCAGGATAGGACGGTGCGCGTGGTCAATTGCGACGACGCCATCCCGCTTTTCCCCACGCCCGGCCTCTCGGCGTCCTGGCTGACGGGGCGCTACGAGCATGCGGGACCAGTGATCTATCTGGCGGAAGACGGCCGCGTCTGGTACTCGGACAGGGACGTCGATCTGTTCGACCTGGATGGCATCGCCAAGAACGTGGTGCGCGACATGCTGACAGGAAAGCCTTTCCAGGCCCACCTCATCGAAACTTACCTGGAACGTATCAGGGGCGTCCGGGAAGATCCGCAAGCTGCCACGTACGGCGATACGAAAGCCATTTGCCGCTCTGAACCGTACCATCTGTAGTAGGTTTT
>Ga0209343_10011184_pt1 | contig 10126 bp, 3 predicted proteins | sample RifCSPlowO2_02_FD_184026 | JGI IMG/M metagenome (GOLD analysis project Ga0209343, IMG submission 184026) | Groundwater microbial communities from Rifle, Colorado - Rifle CSP2_plank lowO2_0.2 (SPAdes) (version 2) | ecosystem: Environmental > Aquatic > Deep subsurface > Groundwater | place: Rifle...
CGCCGATCCGCTTGCCCTGGACAGCGCGTTCCAGATGATGATTCTCTGGAGCGCGGCGCATCGCGGCGGCCCCTCGCTGCCCAGCGCCCTGGCGCGTTACCGGCAGTTCGTCGGAGCGTTTCCCAAAGGCGGTTGCCGCGCGGTGATAGGCGTTGCGATCGGTATCAGCGCAATCGCCGTGGCCACCATCCAGTTTCTGGACCGGCAGGGAAATGTGCTTGCGTCCGCGGAAGGTTGTGAGTTTGTGGTTGACGCAGGCTTGCGCGACGCTTTCCGCTTGAACCCGCTGAAGCTTGAAACGTGATTCGAAGTCCCCGTCCCGAAATGGCGAGGCCGGTTTTTCCGAGCCGATTGCCATTGTCGGTATGGGAGGGATCTTTCCAGGATCGACAACGCTTGCCGATTTCTGGCGCCTGGTCGAACAAGGCCGCGACAGTTGCGGTCCGGTACCGTCAGGGCGCTGGCTTCTCGATCCAAACCTGATTCGAAGCGCCACACCCGGCGCGGCCGACGCTGTACTCACCGATCGCGGTTGCTTCATCGAGGGCTTCACGCCTGATTTCACGGCATTAGGCTTGCCGGTTGAAATCGCCGAGTCGCTCGATCCGGCGGTTCATCTGCTGGTGCATGCCGGCCAGGCCGCGTTCGCGCAGGCGCGCACCGCCACACTGGACCGGAGCAGGATCGGCGTCATCATCGGCAACATTGCCCTGCCGACGGCAGGTTCGTCCGCGCTATGCGATGCAGTGCTTGCGCCGCTGTTCGAGCGGAAGATTTTCGGCCGAGCCGGTGGCACTTATGATTCGAGCCCGCCCGATCGAAAACTTGATCGCGCATTGAACCGGTACGTGACCGGCCTTCCCTCCGGACTGCTCGCCGGTTCGCTGGGGTTGGGCGGCATTTGCTACGGGCTGGACGCCGCATGCGCATCGTCGCTCTATGCCGTGAAGCTCGCCTGCGACGAACTGCTCGCGCATCGCGCCGGCGCGATGCTTGCCGGCGGCCTGTCGCGCCCGGACTCGCTGTACACGCAAATGGGTTTTTCGCAGTTGCGCGCATTGTCCCCAAGCGGACGCTGCTCGCCGTTTGACCGCAAGGGCGACGGCCTCATCGTCGGCGAAGGCGCGGGCATGGTGGTGCTGAAGAGGCTTGCCGACGCACGGCGCGACGGCGACCGCATTGTTGCGCTGATTCGCGGCGTTGGCCTGTCCAACGATATCGAAGGCAATCTGCTGTCGCCGAGTTCCGAAGGCCAGATGCGCGCATTGCAAAGCGCCTATGCGCAGGCGGGCTGGACGCCGGACATGGTGGACCTGATCGAATGCCATGCGACGGGGACGCCGGTTGGCGATGCCGTCGAGGTCGACAGCCTGATACGGCTCTGGCAGGGCAGCGCATGGCGCAGCGGCCAATGCACGCTCAGCGCGGTGAAATCGAACATCGGCCATCTGCTGACAGCGGCGGGAAGCGCGGGCCTGATCAAGACGCTGCTCGCGATGCAGAACCGCACGCTGCCGCCGGTGGCAAATTTCGAGTCCCCCGCGGACAAGGTGCGGCTCGCCGGCAGTCCGTTTGCCGTGCTCAAACAGAGCCGGCCATGGGAGCGGCGCGGCGCCGATGTGCCGCGGCGCGCGGCGATCAATGGCTTCGGATTTGGCGGCATCAACGCTCACCTGCTGATCGAGGAATGGCTGGACGAGCCGCTGCCGCCCGCTCGCGCGGGGGCTGGAACGCGTCCTGCGCAGGCAGTGTCGCCAGCCGAACATCCGCCGCGAGAACCGATAGCGATCGTCGGCATGGCGGTGCGAGTGGGGAGCTGGCCGGACCTGGCGGCCTTCCGGCAGCGGGTATTGGACCGCGATGCCGACGCGCAATCCAAGCACGCGCCGGCGCAACGCAAGCGCTGGCGCGGTTTGAGCAGCGGGGAAATCCGCGCGGTATGGGGAAATGAAGGAGACGAAGACGCTCCCCTGTTTCCCGGCTACTACCTGGATGATCTCTGCGTTCCGGTCAATCGCTATCGCATTCCGCCGCGTGAACTGGCCGAGATGCTGCCGCAGCAGCTGCTCATGCTCGATGTGGCCAAATCCGCCCTGGATGATGCCGGCAGTCCCGCGCTCGACTCGTCGCGCAGCGGCGTGTTCGTCGGCCTCGGCCTGGATCTGCGCACCACCGACTTTCATTTCCGCTGGACGATCAAGCAGCGCGCCGCCGCGTTGGCGCATGAGGCCGGACTGGATGCCGACGGCGCCCAGGCCCGGGATTGGGCTCAGAAACTGTGCGAGGGCGCAGGCCCGCCCTTGACCGCCGACCGCACCATGGGGGCGCTGGCCGGTCTGGTTGCCAGCCGCGTCGCGCGGGAATTTCATATCGGCGGGCCGAGCCACGCGATATGCAGCGAAGACACCTCGGGCCTGCTCGCCGTGGAGGTTGCCGCGCGCGCGCTGTGGAAGGGCGAACTGGATGTGGCGCTTGCGGGCGCCGTGGACCTCGCCGGAGATCTGCGCAGCCTGATTTCCACCGACGCGCTGCGCCCTTACTCGCGGCAAGGCTGCGCGCGGCCTTTCGATGCCGCTGCCGACGGCGCGGTTCCCGGAGAAGGCGCCGCTTGCGTGGTGCTCAAGCGTCTCGCCGACGCCGAGCGCGATGGCGATCGGGTCTACGCCGTGATTCGCGGCGTGGGCAGCGCGCACGGAAAACCCCAGCTTGCGGAGGCGCAGGCAAGCAACGCCTATGAACAGGCCCTGGCACGCGCTTATGCGGAAGCCGGCGTGGCACCGGCCAGCGTCCGGCTGCTCGAGTCGCATGGCAGCGGTTCGCCCGACGAAGACGCAGCGGAAGCCAGGGCACTGGCTGCCTTCTTTGGCGCTTCCCGAAGTTCGATTGCATGCCATGTCAGCAGTGCCAAGGCCGATGTCGGGCACACCGGTGCGGCATCCGGACTGGTTTCGCTGGTCAAGGCGAGCTTGTGCCTGCATAACGAGGTGATCCCCGCGCTGCGCAACCACCGCAAGCCGCGCAGCGAGCTGGCGGGCTCAACCCGCATGGTGCTGCCGCGCGCCACCCAGCACTGGGTGCGCGATCGCGCCGAAGGCCCGCGCCGCGCGGGTGTGAGCACGATGAGCGCGGAAGGCGGTTGTGTGCACGTCGTGCTGGATGCGTGCGAATCCGGCCTGTCGCAGCCATCCCGCACGGCTGTGCGCGGCCGCACCCCCGTAGCTTGCGCGGAAGCGCTGTTTACGCTCGCGGCGCGCAATCCAGCCGGGATAGCCGATACCTTGAGGCAGCTCGAACAATTCGCCCGCGCCGCCGGAGACGCACCGGTGCAGCGGATCGCGCGGCAATGGTGGCGGCGCGGGACGCAGGCGGGGCCGCATCGCCTGGCACTGCTCGCACGCGATACGCAACAACTGACGCGATTGCTGCAGCAGGCCGCAGGCGGGCACGAAGCCGGTCGCGGCGGCGAGGACCGCGAACGCATATTTGCCGGCAGCCAGCCAGGACACCCGGGCCGGGTTGCTTTTGTTTTTCCCGGCTCCGGCAATCAGTTTGAGGGCATGGGTCTGGAACTCGCGCGGCAATGGCCGGAAGTGCTGCGTGCGCAGGACCGGGAGAACCAGCGGCTCGCAGCGCAAATGGGCATCGACCCATTCTGGAATGGTCCCCTGACGCGAGAGGTGCTCGACGATCATCGCGCCCTGATATGCGCCCAGGTGTCTTTCGGCACGATGGTGGCCGATCTCGCCCTGCGCTTTGGCGTGAAGCCAACAGCCGCTATCGGTTACAGCCTGGGCGAGTCCACCGCGCTGTTTGCCCTACGCGCCTGGCGGCAGCGCGACGAGATGCTCGACAGACTGCGCCGCTCATCTTTGTTCGCGCGCGATCTGGCGGGCAAACCTGAGGTGCTGCGCAAGGTATGGAAGCTTGCGCAGGGTCAGCCGGTCGAATGGATCGCCGGCGTGGTCGACCGTTCCGCGGATTCGGTACGCGCGGCCATAGGCCGGCACAAGCGTGTGTATGTGCTTATCGTGAACAGCGCGGATGAATGCGTCATTGGCGGTGATCGTGCGGCGGTCGAGGCCATCGTCGCCGCGCTCGGCTGCCACTGGTTTGCGCTGCAGGGCGTGAGCACGGTGCATTGCGAACTGGCGCGCCCGGTGCGCAAGGCCTACCGCGAGTTGCACCGTTTCGACACCACCGCGCCCGCGGATGTGGAGTTCTACAGCTGCGGCTGGGGCCGCGCCTATGTGCCCGAGCGCGAAACCGCCGCCGGCGCCATCGAGGCCCAGGCATTGGACACGATCGATTTTCCGCGCGTGATTCGCGCCGCCTACGCCGCCGGCGTGCAGACCTTCGTGGAAATCGGACCGGGCAATTCGTGCAGCCGCATGATCGCCAAGATCCTCAAGGACCGGCCGCATTTCGCCAGATCGCTGGCGATTGGCGGCCAGGACGCGGTGACCCATTTTTTGCGCACCACCGGCCAGCTTTACGCGGAAAACGTGCCGGTAAACTTGGATGTCCTTTACGGCGGAGAGGATGCGATCGAACTGCGCTCCGGCGTCGATTCCATTGCGCCAGGGAGGAGTGTCAGGGTATCGATCACGGGGGCGTCATTTTCGGTGCCCGCCCTGCCGCCCGCGCTGGACGGCACGGCAACGTTCGCCGAGCCGCCTGCGCCGGGCCGGGCTGACGCATCGGTATCTGCGCCTGCGATCTTTCCCCTGCGCTTGCCGGAGGGCATTCCTGCGGGTAACTTCTACGATGCTGTACTCGGAAAGTCGCTTGATGCGGAACGCGCGACGCTCGAGGCACACGAGGCTTACCTCAGGTTTTCGCAGGGTATTGCGGAGACTCTGGCGCAAGCAGTGCAGGCGCAAGTCGGCTTGCTTGATGCAGCGGCCCGATCGGGCGTTGTTATTGCAGAATCGATACCGAAGGCAGGTTTTCACATTCCCGTGGTGACGGCACCCCTGGCCGCTGATGCAACGCAGGCACTAACGATTGCGGACGGCATTCCGCGCTCGCTCGATCGCGCCGCCTGCCTGGAGTTCGGCCGAGGACTGGTGGGACGCGTGCTCGGGCCGCGCTTCGATGTGGCCGACAGCTTTCCGACGCGCGTGCGACTGCCGGATGAACCCTTGATGCTGGTGGACCGGATCCTGCAGATCGACGGCGAGCCGCTCTCCCTGACGCACGGCCGCGTGGTGACCGAGCACGACATCGTTCCGGGCGCCTGGTATCTCGATTGCGGGCGTATTCCGACCTGCATCGCGGTCGAAGCGGGGCAGGCGGACTTGTTTCTGTCGGGCTTTCTCGGCATCGATTTTCAGACACGCGGCCGCTCCATGTACCGCCTGCTCGACGCGAAGGTCTGTTTTCATCGCGGCCTGCCGGGGGAGAACCAGGTCATACACTACGACATTCGCATCGAGCGCTTCTTCCGCCAAGGCGACACCTGGCTTTTCAATTTCGCATTTGAAGCCACGGTCGAAGGCGAACCCCTGCTCACCATGACCGACGGTTGCGCCGGTTTTTTCTCCCATGAAGAACTGGCCGGCGGCAAGGGCATCGTGCTTACCGCGCTTGATCTGAAACCCGTGGCCGGAAAACGCGCTGCCGACTGGGAACAGTTTGTCGGCATCGGTGTCGAAAGCTATTCTCGGGAACAACTCGACGCATTGCGGGCGGGCGATTTCGCGGCGTGTTTTGGCGAAGCCTTCGCGGGACTGAGGCTGGCCGACCCGGTCACCCTGCCGGGGGGGCGCATGAAGCTGGTGCATCGCATCGCGCACCTGGACCCGCGCGGCGGGCGCTTCGGCCTGGGTCTGGTACGCGGCGAAGCGGACATCCATCCCGACGACTGGTTCCTTACCTGCCATTTTGTCGATGACCGCGTCATGCCGGGCACCTTGATGTTCGAGTGCTGCCTGCACACCCTGCGCGTGTATCTGCTGCGGCTGGGCTGGATCGGCAAGCAGGGCGGCGTCGTGCTCGAACCGGTGCCGGGCGTTGCCAGCCAGTTGAAATGCCGCGGGCAGGTACTCGATACCAGCAGGCTCGTGACCTATGAAATTTCGATCAAGGAAATCGGCTACCGTCCGGAACCCTATGTCATCGCCGACGCGCTGATGTATGCCGACGGCAAGCCGATCGTGGAAATCAGCGACATGAGCCTGCGCTATGCCGGTGCGACCCGGGAGGCGATGCGCGCGATCTGGGCTGAGGCCGCATCGGCCGCCGCGCATACCGCGAAGAAGCCGGCCATTTTCAGTTACGAAAAGATATTGGCGTTTGCCATTGGAAAACCGTCGGATGCTTTCGGCGAACCGTACAGAATTTTTGATGAAGAGCGCATCATTGCGCGCCTGCCGGGGCCGCCGTATCAGTTCATGGACCGCGTCACCGAGATCCGCGCCGAACCCTGGAAGATCCTGCCGGGCGCCGAAATCGAGGCGCAATACGATGTGCCGCCCGGCGCCTGGTATTTTGCCGACAACCGGCAGAGCGACATGCCTTTTGCGGTGCTGCTCGAGATTGCCTTGCAGCCCTGCGGCTGGCTTGCCGCCTATATGGGTTCCGCGCTGACCAGCGCGGTCGATGTGTCCTTCCGCAACCTGGGCGGCGGCGCCACCCAGTTGGCGCCGGTGTTTGCCGGCATCGGAACACTTTCCATACGCGTGAAGCTCACGCGCGCTTCCAGTTCGGCGGGCATGATCATCCAGTTCTTCGACTACGAAGTGCGCGCGGGACGCTCGCTGATTTACCAAGGCGACACCTATTTCGGTTTCTTCCCGAAGATCGCGCTGGCGAAGCAGGAAGGCTTGAAAGATGCCAGGCTTTACCAGCCATCCGCGCAGGAACTGGCGCGCAGCCGCAGCCTGGATTTTCCGGATGCCGCGCCGTTTCCCGGCGGCCGCCTGCGCATGCTCGATCGCATCGAATGCTGGCTGCCTGAGGGCGGGCCGCAATCGCTGGGCTTCATTCGCGCAACGCGCCGCGTGATGCCGGAGGAGTGGTTTTTCAAGGCGCACTTCTATCAGGACCCGGTGGTGCCCGGTTCGCTGGGCCTGGAATCGTTTCTGCAACTGCTCAAGTTCATGTCGGTGGCGCGCTGGGGCAATGCACCGGGCGTTCGCCATGAAGCCGTGGCCACGCGCGAGCGGCACGAGTGGACCTATCGCGGCCAGGTGATTCCGACCGACAGCCTGGTGACGGTCGAAGCCGTGGTAACCGAAGTGGACGAGGCGCGTCGCCTGCTGCGCGCCGATGGCACGCTTTCGGTCGATGGCCGCGTGATTTATGCGATGAAGGACTTCACCGTGCGCCAGGTCAGTCCATGACGCGTGGCCGTTGACTTCTTATGGGTCCCCAATACAGCCGCGTTTATCTGACCGCCCTGGGCTACGAACTCGGTCCGCAGATCGTGACCTCCGCCGAACTGGAGGCACGCCTGGCGCCGGTGTATGAGCGCTTGAATCTCCAGCAGGGTCAGCTGGAGGCGTGGACCGGCATCGTCGAGCGGCGCTGGTGGGAAGAGGACGCACGCCTGTCGCTCGGAGCCGCCGCCGCCGCGCGCAAGGCGCTCGCAAAAACTTCCGTTCAGGCCGCCGAACTCGGTGTGGTGATTTACGCCGGTGTCTGCCGCGAAAACTTCGAGCCGGCCACGGCTTGCGCCGTCGCCGATGCGCTCGGCGTGCGAGGCGCGGTGTCGGTCTATGACCTGAGCAATGCCTGCCTGGGTGTGCTCAACGGCATGATCGAGATCGCCAACCGCATTGAACTCGGCCAGATCCGCGCGGGACTGGTCGTTTCCTGCGAGACGGCGCGCGAAATCAATGAAATTGCGATTGCCCGGCTGTTGAATGAAATTCCGGACAACACCAGTGCCGGCCCCGGCATGGAAAAATTCGCCGAAACGCTTGCCACCTTTACCGGCGGCTCGGGCGCGGCGGCGATGCTGCTGACCGACGGTTCCTTCGGGGGCGCCAAGGGGCACCGCCTTAGCGGCGCGGTATCGCAGGTCGCGCCGGAGCACCATCGCCTGTGCCGCTGGGGGATGGAAGCGGCGCCCGCCGGCGGCTATCAATACGCGCAGTTCATGGCAACCGATTCGGTTGCGGTGCTCAAGCACGGAGTGAATCTGGGCCAGCAGACCTGGCAATTGTTCCTAAAGGAAATGGCCTGGACGCCGGCACAAGTCGATCGCGTCATCTGCCATCAGGTGGGCAGCGGGCATCAGGATGCGATTTTGAAATCCCTGCAGGTGCCAAAGGAGAAGGACTACACCACCTACCGGTTTCTCGGCAACATGGGCACGGCGGCATTACCGGTCACCGCCGCCATCGCCGAGGAACGCGGCGTGCTCAAGGCCGGCCAGAGGGTCGGATTTCTCGGCATCGGCAGCGGCTTGACCTGCCTGATGATGGGGATCGAATGGTGAGCCACGTCGTCAACCGATCACCGAGTTTCGAGCACGAGCTCTACCCGTTTACCGGCTCCTGGCGCGAGGTGTACGGTCTCAAAATGCACGTTCTGGACGAAGGCCGGGGCGACACCGTGCTGATGCTGCACGGCAATCCGACCTGGTCGTTTTTCTTCCGCAACCTGGTGCTCGGGCTGCGCGGGGCGCACCGCGTGATCGCGCCCGACCACATCGGCTGCGGACTGTCCGACAAGCCCGACGAACACAGCTACGAATACACGCTGCGCCGCCGCGTCGACGATCTTGCCGCGCTCATCGGGCAACTCCAGGTGCGAGGCCGGATTACGCTCCTGATGCACGATTGGGGAGGGATGATAGGCATGGCCTATGCCGCGCGCTTCCCGGAAAAAATCAACAGGCTCATCCTGCTGAACACCGCCGCATTCCATCTGCCCAAGTCCAAGAAGCTGCCCGCCACATTGTGGTTGTGCCGCAAGACGCCGCTGGGCGAATTGATCATCCGCGACACCGGGCTGTTTACCAGCGTGCTGGCGCGCTGGGCCGTCTGCAAGCAGATGGAGCAACGCGTGCGCGAGGCCTACCTGTGGCCATACCGGCTTCCCGAAGACCGCACCGGCCTGTTGCGCTTCGTCCAGGACATTCCGATGCGGCCCGGCGATCCCAGTTACGACCTGGTGAGCGAAGTGCAGGAAAGATTGCCGCGCTTCAACGAACTTCCGTCCCTGATCCTGTGGGGTGAAAAGGATTTCGTCTTTGACCACCATTTTTTGAGCGAATGGCAGAGGTTTCTGCCGGCCGCCGAGGTGCATTGCTTTCCCAATGCGGGACACTATGTTCTCGAAGATGCCGGCGCGGAAATTCTGCCGCTCATTCAGAGTTTCCTCGAACGCCATCCGGACCATGCCTGAGGCGGTTCGAGGCAAGCCCGGAAATATCGCCGCGCATCTGGCGCAAATGGCGCAGCTCCAGCCGCAGCAGCCGGCTGTCATCTGCGCGCGCGGCCGCGAATCGCAGGGGGAGGTGGCTTATGAACATCTCAGCTTCAGCGAACTGGAGGAGGAAAGCAACCTGCTCGCTCGGGGCCTCGAAGGCATAGGCATCCGGCGCGGTGTGCGCACGGCACTGATGGTGCCGCCGAGCGTGGATTTCTTCACACTGACCTTCGCGTTGTTCAAAGTCGGCGCGGTGCCGGTGCTGATCGACCCCGGCATCGGCCTGGCCAATCTTCGCGACTGCCTCGCGCATGCGCAGCCCGCGGCATTCATCGGCATATCCAAGGCTCACGCGGCGCGCGTCCTGCTGGGCTGGGCACGCGCGAGCGTTCGTATCAACGTCACCGCGGGCGCGAGGTGGTTCTGGGGCGGTCACACCTTATCCGGACTGCGCCGGCAGACGGCCGCAGCCAGCCAGACTTTTGTCGCGATCGAACCCGAGGCCGATGAAACCGCTGCCATCCTGTTCACCAGCGGCAGTACCGGTGCGCCCAAAGGCGCGGTGTATACGCACGAAATGTTCGGCGCCCAGGTGGAGCATATCCGCCAACTGTATGGCATCGAGCCGGGCGAGACGGACCTTGCGACATTTCCCCTGTTTGCGCTGTTCGGCCCCGCGCTCGGCATGAGCACGGTGGTGCCGGAGATGGATGCGTCGCGCCCGGCAAAGGTGGACCCCGAGAACATC
>Ga0209343_10011187_pt1 | contig 10125 bp, 8 predicted proteins | sample RifCSPlowO2_02_FD_184026 | JGI IMG/M metagenome (GOLD analysis project Ga0209343, IMG submission 184026) | Groundwater microbial communities from Rifle, Colorado - Rifle CSP2_plank lowO2_0.2 (SPAdes) (version 2) | ecosystem: Environmental > Aquatic > Deep subsurface > Groundwater | place: Rifle...
TGCGCCTCCCAGCGCTCGAGCGCTGCGGTGAACTCGGGCGTGCGGTGCGCCGCAGGGTGGGTGAAGATGTCCGCCAGCCGCGGGGCGAGCGCCTCGGGGCTGCGTTGCTGGCGGATCAGCGCCACCGCTTCGCGCTGCCAGCGCCGGCGATTGTCGAAGCGCATCGCCGTAGTGCGCGCATGCGCCTGCACGAAGCGCTCGATCCGAGCCTCCTGAGCGTCGGTGAGCGTGCCCGTCCACTCGCTGAACCGGTCCAGCATGCGCTTGAGTTGCGCGCGGTGCCGCCTGCGCTCGTCCTCCGGGAGGAACTCCCTGGCGTACTTGGCGTTGGCCTTGGCGAGCCGCCTCTCCAGTTCCGCGATCTGCGGCGGGGACAGGGTGACCAGGATGGGCGCGGCGTCCTCGACCGCCCTGGTGACGAGCATGTGGTAGCGCGCCCGCAGGGCCTCGGCAGCCCAGCTCACCTCCTCGCGGCTGAAGCCGTTCACGGCCTTCTTCACCGCCGTCCTGAACAACTCCGCGTATACGGGCAGTTCGGTCGTGCGGTGCCAGTCGTGGAACTGCAGCAGCCGCTTCCTGAACTGCTCGCTCTGCCGCTCGTCGAGGTCGAAGTAGTCGTGCGCGGTGTAGCGCACCAGCGGCTCGGCGTTGTTGTAGACAATGCGCACCATCGCGCAGCCGCCGAGCAGCGCGGCCGACGCTACAACGGCGGCGACCAGCGTCATCAGGCGCACGACCCGTCTCACCAGTAGTTCTCCACGGTGATGTGCCCGGGACTGCGGCGGCGGTGCTTTTTCATGCCGCGCTGCGCGAGCGCGTGCACCGAATCGGTCACCATGGCCGGATTGCCGCAGACCATGACCTGCGAGCCGGCGGCCGACAGCGCCGCGCCCGCGGCCGCCTCGAGCCTGCCGTCGAGTATCGCCTGCGGGATGCGTCCGGCGAGCGCGCCGGGGGCCTGCTCGCGGCTGACGAAAACGACCGCGACTAAGCGCCCCTCATGCTCGCGCTTCAGGCGCGCGATCTCCTCGCGGTAGGCAAGCTCGCCGGCATGGCGGACCGCTTCGACCAGCACGATGCGGGGATAGCGCCGCCACGCCGCCTCCGATTCCAGGATCGAAAGGAAAGGCGCGATGCCCGTGCCGGTGGCCAGGAGCCACAGATTCTCCGCGTCCGGCACTTCGGAGAGCACCAGGAACCCGGCCGCGCGCGGCGCGAGCCAGACCGCGTCGCCTGCCTCAAGCCCCGCGAGCCGCCGGGTGAGCGGCCCTTCGGGCACGATGTTGTAATAGAACTCGTAAGGCCGTTCCTGTGGCGCGTTCACGAAGGAATAGGCGCGGGCGAGCATTTCGCCCTCGACCGGGAGCGCGAGCCTGGTGAACTGGCCGGCCTCGAAAGCGATGGAATCGGCCTCGACCTTCAGCGACAGCAGCCGCTCGGTCCAGCGGCGCTGCTCGACGACTTTGCCTTGAATGAATTTCGTCACGAATCACTGCACCAGGAAGGGCTCCAGATACAGCGATTCTACCGTCGTACCCAGGATGACGACCGAGCCCGCGCGCCGGTTGTTGCCGTCGTCGGAGAATTCGAAGCCGTAGGTGCGTCGCAGTACAAAGCGCCCGTACTCGTCGCGCGCCGGCCGCGTCTTCACGCATTCCACGGTGTCGTCGAGAAACTGCAGTCCGTCTCGCTCGCACGCGGCTCCCGCGACGGCCAGGGCCTGTTCGCGCGCGCGCATCGCGTCGTACCACCACCATGCCAGAACGGCGATCGCGGCAAGAGCGAAGGTTTCCCACATACTCATGACTTTTCGTCTCCGCCCACCCAACTGTCGAGATGATACCGGCTGCGCGACGCACGGGTTCCGTGCGACTATCACGCGCAAAACCATGACGACCGCGAGCATTCCTGATGCATAGTCCCGCCGGCCGGCATCCCGTCGTCAAGGCGACGCTCTGGATGATGGGCGCGCTCGCCTCCTTCATGGCCATGGCCATCGGCGGGCGCGAAATGGCGGCCGCCCGGATGACTACCTTCGAGATCCTGCTGTTCCGCAGCCTGGTCGGACTCGTGATCGTGAGCGTGCTGCTGGCGCGCAGCGGCTGGGGACAGATATCGGTGAAGCGCTTCGGGCTGCACTTTGCGCGCAACGCCGCCGCCTTCGGCGGGCAGTTCGGCTGGTTCTATGGGATCGCCATGATTCCGCTGGCCGAGGTGTTCGCCATCGAATTCACGGCGCCGATGTGGACCGCGATCATTGCGCCGCTGCTGCTCGGGGAGCGCATGACCCGATCGCGGCTGCTGGCGATCGGGTTCGGCATCGCCGGCATGCTGATCATCCTGCGTCCGGGGCTGGCGGTGATCCATCCGGCCGCGCTTGCGGTGCTCGGCGCCGCGGCGTGCTTTGCCCTGACCTTCGTGCTCACCCGCAAGCTCGCGCACACCGAAACGGCGCTCGCCATCCTGTTCTACATGACGGTGATCCAGTTGCCGCTCGCGCTGATTCCGGCGCTGGCGCACTGGGTGGCGCCGCCGCCCCCGTTGTGGCCGTGGCTGCTGGTGGTGGGCGCCACGGGGCTGAGTGCGCATTACTGCGTGACGCGTGCGCTGCGGCTCGCGGACGCGACGGTGGTGATGCCGATGGATTTCCTGCGCCTGCCGCTCATCGCGGCGGCGGGATTCCTGTTCTACGGCGAGACGCTCGACTGGCTCGTATTTGCCGGCGCCGCGGTGATGGTCGCAGGCAATTTCGCGAACATCCTCTCCGAGCGCGCCCGGCGCTAGAAATTGCCCACCAAGGCGACGCGCAAGCTGCGCGGCTCCGCGGGATGGAAATGAATGTCGTCGACCGGCGCCGGCTCGCCGCGCAGGCGCGAGGCGTAGAAGTAGTCGATGTCGCTGGCCTTGCGGTTGAACAGGTTGTGAACGTCGAAATGCAGCCTGAGGTTCGGGTGCAGCCGGTAGGCCGCGCGCAGTGCGACATTGATCGAGGACTGCGAGCGCTGGCTGTTGTCTTCTATCAACGGCCGCGGACCGAAGTAGCGCAGGTGGCCGGCGAGCGACCAGCGGCCGATGTCGTTGAGCGTCACACCGAACGATGCCACCTTGTCGATGGCGCCGGGGATGGCGTTGCCGGCCGGGTCGGCGTCGGTGAATTCCGCGCGCGAAGCCGACAGGTCGAGGTCGACGATCAGCCAGGGCCGCGGGATATAGCGGTTCGACCACTCGATGCCGCGCCGCAGGCTCGCCCGGCTCGCCTCGGTCGTGCCTGCATCGCCGGTGAAAATCAGCTCGGAGGCGAGCGTCAGGCGCCACAGCGACAGCGAAGACTGCAGGCCGGGGACGAGTTCGGTCCGCACGCCGAACTCTGCACCCCGGGTTTTCACCAGCGCCGGCACCTTTTCCGCCGGGGCGAGCGTGCCGGGATCGAGCGTGATCGTGGTGCCCCGGGCGTCGTTGCTGTGAAAGCCGTGGCCGTAGTTGAAAAAATACTCGGTGCGCGCGAAAGGACCGAAGATGACATTCACCTTGGGCGAGGTGATGCGCGCTCTGGTCGAGTCGGAGTTGGCAGCCAGGTCGCTGTCGACGGTTGCGCCGTAGAAATCCGTCCGCGCCCCGGCAACCGTGCGCAGGTGCTCGCTCCACTGCAGCGTGTTCTGGAAATAAGCCCCCAGCCCGGTCTGCCTGACCTTGTCCGCGCGCACCGTGCCCAGCCGCTCGCGCGCGACGGTGTTGTAGAGTCCGACGCTGCCGATATGGTCGCGGCGCAGGTCCACGCCGAAGGAGTTGATGAATTGCCGCTCGCCCCATTTGCCGGTCAGTGTCCAGCTCGGATTGATGCCGAACACGGTGCGCTCGTCGGACTGCTCGAACTGGTCGCCGTTCACCGGGTCGTTCGTGAAGTAGGTGAAGTTGGAGAACAGCTTGAGGCGGTATTTGATGGCGTAGGCGTCCATGTGGAACTCGCCGTTGCCCAGCGCCTTGTGGCGATCGAAGGACAGGCTGTAGCGCTCGCTCCGGCCGCCGTCGGTCGGATCTATCGTGCCGAAGCGGGAAATGAGCCCTGACTCGGTCGCGCGCCTCGGAATCTGGTCGGTCGCGTTCCACTTGCCCTGATAGGCCATGCCAGTGACGGTGTATCCGTCGGCATTGGTGCCCTGGCTGTAGCGCAGCACGCCGTTCAGCCGCCTGGTGTCCGCCGGGTTCTGCCAGGGGCCGTCGTTGCTGAACAGTTCGACGCCGTAGAGCATGTGCCCTGCGCCCGCGTCGAACGAATTCGCCGCCAACGCGCGTCTGTAGTCCCCGTTCCCGATCCCGACCGAGGCGATTCCCTGCTTCATCTTGGTGTGGTAGAAGATCTCCGCGCTGCCGGCGGAGGAGAAATCGCCTTCATCCGCGAAGTAAGGCCCTTTCTTGTACGACACGCGCGAGATCAGCTCGGGTATGAGGAAATTGAGATCGGAGTAGCCATGCCCGTGGGCGTGCGTCGGCATGTTCACCGGCATGTGGACGACGGTGGTGCGGAAGTCGGTCCCGTGGTCCAGGTTGAAGCCGCGCAGGAAGTACTGGTTGGCCTTGCCGTCCCCGCTGTGTTGCGTGATGATCACCCCGGGGACGTATTCGAGCACCTCGCCGGGCCGCAGCAGCGGCCGTGCCTCGATCAGCCTGAAGGTAATGTTGCCCTGGCTCGCCGCGTCCGAGGTGCCGACCGCATTCTCGTAGTGCCCGGTGACACGGATTCTCTCGACCTCTTCGGAGTCCTGGGCGAAGGCGCCGGAATCCAGAAGGAATGCGAGCAGGACAGCGGATGCAGCGGTTTCTGTCCGCCCGCATGAAAGTGCGCGCATAAGAACTCCTGGTAAGCAGTTTGACCCCGTTGGGGCCGAAGTGGCGTAACGCGTTGATGTCCGCACGGTTGTTGACAGGAATCAGACGGGGGCGAGCGGGCGTGCCGTCGGAGCCCCGGCCTCAGGCGGCGATTGCAGGAACCGGTCGCGGCCGGCCGTCGGCGCCAGTGGCGACGAAAGTCAGCGTGGCTTCGGTGACCTTCACGACTTCGATGTCGGCGGGGTTGCGCTGCGCGTACACCTCGACATTGACGGTGATCGACGTGTTGCCGACGTGCACGATTTCGGCATAGAAGGACAGCACGTCGCCGATAAACACCGGGTGCTTGAACAGGAACGAATTCACCGCGACAGTGGCGACGCGCCCGCGCGAGCGCTGCGAGGCGACTACGCCGCCCGCCACGTCCACCTGCGCCATGATCCAGCCGCCGAAGATGTCGCCGTGCTGGTTTGCGTCCGCGGGCATCGGCACGACGCGCAGCGTCGGTGCGCGGTGTTCCGGAAGTTGCACCCGTTCAGTCATGATGGCAGGCTAGTCGAATCGGGACAAGCGCGCAAACATCGCTCGAGGGCCGCCCAGCGGGCGACTCAGGGGCGAGAGGCGAGGCGCTGTTCGCACCGGTTGGCGATGCCCGCGAGCACGGCGGCCCGGTCGAGGCGGGCGTAGCGCGCCGCGAACGCGCGCGCGCATTCCGCGTGGCCCTTGCCTTCGGCCAGGATGGCCAGAGGCAGCGCAAAATCACTCGAGGGCGAGACCGGCGCGACGGCGACACCGGCGCCGATGCGCTCGACCCGGCGGGCAATAAGCATCTGCTCCACCTGCGTGGGCAGCAGCAGCAGCGGCTTGCCGGCAAGCAGCGTCTGCGCGGTCATCTGGTGGCTGGCGTGACAGATCACGAGGTCGGCCCGCGGGAGCACTTGGGCGACCGACATCGGCGCATCGGAAAGCGCGATCGGAGGGTCGCGGTACTTTTCCTTGAGCGCCGGATCGATGCCACGACAGAATACGAGCGCGGGCACGTCGAGGTCCGCAATCGCCGCGAGCAGGTTGGGCAGGCCGACGTAGTAGTTGTACAGATACGCAAACACACGCGGGCCGCTGCCGGCGGGCCATACCGGGTTGGCGCCCTGCTCGCCGGTGGGCACGACGCCGAAATACTCCGCCGCGCCGCGGGCGGGATAGATGTCAAGTTCGGGGTAGGTAAGCAGCATCGAGCGGCCGATGAAAAGTTCGCCCAGGGTTGCAAGCGGCGCGGTGCCGAAAGCGCCGAGCATGGCGTTGATGACGGCGAGCACCTGCCGGTCGGCGGCTTCCATTTTTGCCAGAGGCGCGGGCTCCCAGTCGCGCAGCGCCGGTGACGGGAACACGGGCGGCGGCTGGTGGAATCCCTGCGAGATCTCCAGGGCAGGCACGCCGAGGGTGCGCGCGGCAAGCAGCGCTGCCGGCGCGACGTTGGCGATCACCAGGTCGGCGCCGGCGATCCGCTCGCGCCAGGCCGCGAGCAGCGGCTCGAACTGCGAGCGGTCCGCGTAGCCGAAGTTGATCAGGATCTCGCCGTAGTTGACCGGATTCGGAAACGGCGTGGGTCCGACCCAGATCGGTGCGCCCTGGCGTGGAATGTCGTGCGCGCCGGGGAGGTCCCGTCCCACGTCGTGTTCGCGCAGGTGCAAGCGCAGCGCGTGGCCTCGAGCCTTCAGTTCCAGGCCGATGGGCAGCAGCGTGGAAAAGTGGCCCGTGCCGGCGCCGAGCTCCCAGGCGAGTTCGATGCGTGCCACCTCTGGCCTCGTGTCCGGATCCGCGCAGGTAAGGGACAATGTCCCATACTGCGGCTGGCGTTGATCAAATGCGAATTATCGTGCACTCTCACCAGGTTCGCCTACGAATTACCGGCACTTGCGATTCAGGAGCTCAGGCATGGCGAATCTCTGCTACATCACCACGTGCAAGGGACGGCTGGCGCACCTCAAGCAGACGCTTCCCCGCGTGGCCGGGCAGCCTGGCCTGTCTTGCGTGGTCGTCGACTATTCGTGTCCGGAGGGCACGGCCGGCTGGGTTGCAACGAATTTTCCCCAAGTGCGCGTTGTACGGGTCGATGGTGAAAGCGGGTTCAATTTGTCGCGCGCCCGTAACATCGGCGCCCAAGCTGCGGATACGCCCTGGCTGGGCTTTTTTGATGCCGATATCCTGCTCGATCCGGGATTCGCTTCGGTGGTCGTGCCTCAACTCGTTCCCGGATGCTTTTACCGTCCACATCAGGTGACATACCAGACATGGGGTTCGATCATCTGTCACCGCGACGACTTTGCCGCTGTCGGCGGCTACGATGAAGCCTTCGCTGGATGGGGAGGAGAGGACGACGACCTGGTTGCCGGTTTGACTCTCGCCGGCAGGCAAGCGGCGGGATTTCCTGCCGCATTGCTGAGCGAAATCCCTCACTCGGATGAAGAGCGGACGCGTTTTTACGATATCAAGGACCATCGGGTTCAGAGCCGCATCAGCCAGCTCTACCTGCAGATCAAGCTGGATCTGCTGCGCCTAATGGGAAAGCCGCTATCGCTGGAGGAGCGGCGGGCTGTGTACGGCGAGGTTCAGCGGGTGATTACACAGGTCGAGAATGGAAATCGTCTGGCCCCGGCTGTGATCGAGGTCGACATGCCGGCAGCGATGATAGGTACGCCGCCTCAGAACGGACGCGCCGAGTTGTCACAGTTGAGTCGAAAACTGGTCTATACGCTGAGGATCGAGGGCACGTATCGGAATCCTGAAACCCCCATGGCGGCCAATCCGCGGGCGTGAGGGTTCAGGCTTTTGGATATCGTTTCTTCGCGCCGACAACTGCGACAGGTCACGCAGGTTTCTTGCTGGCGACGTAGTTCAGCGGCCCGCCCCGGAACGGCGCGAAGCCGGTGCCGAAGATAAGGCCCGCATCGGCGAGGTCCGCATCGGCGACGATGCCCTCGGCCACCACCGCCTGCGCTTCCTTGAGGTAGGGCGCGATCAGGCGCTCGATGAGTTCCTGCGTCACCGCGCCGACCGCCCCTTTCCGCGCCTTACCGTCCTGCCACGCGTAGAATCCGCGGCCGCTCTTCTTGCCCAGGTTGCCGGCGGCGACGAGGTCAGCCAGTTTCTTCGGTGGCTGGGCGCTGCCGCCGGCGAGTACCTTCCCGGCATGCATGCAGATATCCAGGCCCACCGTGTCGGCGAGTTCGATGGGACCCATGGGCATGCCGAACTGGGTCATCGCCGCGTCGAGGGTCTCCGGTGCCATGCCTTCGTCAACCATCCTGAGCGCCTGGTTGAGATACGGGCCGAGCACGCGGTTGACGAGGAAGCCGGGTGAGTCCTTCACGTGCAGCGGCAGCTTGTCGATCTGGCGAACGAAGGCGGCGGCCTTTTTCACGGTCGCGCTGTTGGTGTTCATGCCGGAGACTATCTCGACCAGCTGCATCTGCGGCACCGGATTGAAAAAGTGGATGCCCACCAGCCGCGAGGGATCGGCGAAGTTCGCGCTGATGTCGGCAAGCTTGAGGCTGGACGTATTGGTGGCCAGGATCGCGCCGGGCTTTGCTACCGCTTCCAGCTTCGCGAAGAGGGCACGCTTCACCTCCAGGTTCTCGAAAATCGCCTCGATGATCACGTCGGCCCTGCGCGCGCCGTCGCCGGCGACGTCCGGGATCAATAGGTCCGCGGCATCGCGGATGCGTCGCGTTTCGCGCAGCCGCCGCTTGAACAGCGCCTGGGCGCGCTTCATCGCCGGGACGAGCGCATTCGCGCTCTGGTCCTGCAGCGTGACGGCGAGGCCGCGCATCGCGCACCAGGCGGCGATGTCGCCGCCCATCACGCCGGCGCCGATCACGTGCACGTGCTTGGCCTCGAAATCGGATTCCTTGCCGAGCGATTTCATGCGCTCCTGCAGAAAGAAGATGCGGATGAGATTGCGCGCGGTGTCGCCCTCGGCAAGTGTTGCCACGGACGCCGGATCGCCGATCGGCGGCGCGAAGGGGTCGCCGTCGTATTTCTGCCACAGATCGAGGATCGCGTACGGCGCCGGATAGTGCTCGCGCCTGGCCTTCGCCGCGAGCTGCCTGCGCGCCACCGAGGCGACGAGCGGGCGCAACAGCGGCGAGTTCATCAGCGATTGCAAGAACGGCAGCGCCCGCGGCGCCGGTGCCTCCAGCGCCATGATGCGCGCGCTGTTTTCCATCACGCGTGGCGGCACGCTCGCATCGGCAAGGCCCATGCGCTTGGCGCGCCGTGCATCGACGCTGCGGCCGGTCATCATCATGTCCAGCGCCGCCGTGGGGCCGACCACGCGCGGCAGGCGCATGACGCCCCCCCAGCCGGGGAGGATACCGAGCATCACCTCGGGCAGCGCAAAGCGCGTGCCCGGTTGATCGACGGCAATCCGGTAGCGGCAGGCGAGCGCGAGTTCCAGGCCGCCGCCCATGCAGAACCCGTTCACGAGCGCGAGCGTCGGGAAGCGCAACGCGGCGAGCTTGTTCATTACGTCCCAACCGCGGCGTACGATCGCAAGCGCGTCGTCGGTCGAGGTGATCTTGGTAAACTCCTCGACATCCGCGCCGGCGATGAACCCGGAGGACTTGCCCGAGCGGATGATGAGCGCGCGCGGGTTCTTCGCCCGCAACTCGTCGAGCACCGCGGAGAACTCCGCGACCACCTCGCCCGAGAGCGTGTTGGTCGAGCTGCCGGCCTTGTCGAAGGTGAGCCAGACGATGTTGTCGCGGTCGGTCTCGAATGTCCAGTGCTTGTAGGTTTGAGTCATGGTGCTCTCATCGCGTCATTCGCGTGCAACGGGGTCGATGTGGCTACAACGTCTCGACGAGCATCGCGCCGCCCAGCCCGCCGCCGATGCAGATCGTGGCTATTCCCTTCTTGCCGCCGGTGCGCTTGAGCACGTGCAACAGATGCAGGACGATGCGCGTGCCCGAGGCGCCCACAGGGTGGCCGAGGGCGATGGCGCCGCCGTCCACGTTGAGCTTCTCCACGTCGAGTTCGCCCAGCGCGCCATCGAGGCCAAGCTGCTCGCGGCAGTAGGTGTCATCCTTCCAGGCTGCGATGCAGCCCAGCACCTGTGCAGCGAACGCCTCGTTGATCTCCCAGGCATCCAGATCGTTCAGCCCCAGGCCATGCCGCTTCAGGATCGGAGTGGCTGCGTGAACGGGTCCCAGGCCCATCTGCGCCGGGTCGAGCCCGGCCCATTGCGCATCGAGTATGCGTCCCACCGGTTTCAGGCCGTGGCGCTTCACGGCTTCTTCG
>Ga0209343_10011189_pt1 | contig 10124 bp, 11 predicted proteins | sample RifCSPlowO2_02_FD_184026 | JGI IMG/M metagenome (GOLD analysis project Ga0209343, IMG submission 184026) | Groundwater microbial communities from Rifle, Colorado - Rifle CSP2_plank lowO2_0.2 (SPAdes) (version 2) | ecosystem: Environmental > Aquatic > Deep subsurface > Groundwater | place...
TCTGGTCGCGTACGGGATGGGAACCGCGCCGGCCTCGTGATAAATCGCCAGCGGATCCAACAGCGCGGCGCCCCCGAAGGACTCTCGAGATCCGACCGTCACGACGTCCTCCGGGCTCTTGCGCGTCGTGAGATGCAGATGGGGATACCCCGACATGCCGTAATGCTTGCCGACGGTGCCGGTTCGGCCCGAGCGCGCGATCACCTGCCCCAATCGTACCGGCGCGCCGTGCTCCAGATCGGGCATGGACTCGAGGTGCTGATACTTCGAATAGACCCAGTACGCGAGTCCCGTGTCTTCCGGAGCATGGCGCAGCCAGAGATAGATGCCTTCCAGCATCCCCCCTTCGCCCTTCATGGCGACCGTGCCCGCGGCCAGGGCGAGCAGCGGCGTGCCCTCGTCGAGCGAGATGTCGATGCCGCCATGCAAGCCTCCGAAAGCCCACGGCGCCCGGGCGCTGCCGTCATAGCGCGTCGGCGAGGCATACGGCGACGCGATCTCCGGGCAACGCGCCTCGACCGGATACACCGGTCGCAAGCCGCTCGCCTGGATTGCGTTTTTTCCGCTATCCGTCCGCGCCTGCCCCATCTTCTTCTCGCCCTTCCCGCTCCCGAACTGAGCCTGCGACGGCGCGTGAAACGCTATCAGCGCGAGGATGAGAACGGCGACGCGAAGGTCCATGACTGAGTTGAATAACGATTGGGACCGGCCCGGAATCAGCCGACGAGCGGATTCACCACCGCGAGATTCGGGAAGCGCCCGAAATCGCGGTCCGCCGACCAGAGTTCCTTGACGCCGTGCTGAACGCATAGCGCCGCGATCCGTGCGTCGTGCACCTGTGGCCCCGAAATCTTGCCATTCAGCAGCATTTCCTTGAGCGTCCGCCAGTGCACTGCCGATTCCGCGAGCAGCACCAGTGAAGGCGATTCGAGCCACGCCTCGACCTGGTCCACCGCGGCAGCGAGCGGCGTGGGGGGCAGGAAAATTCGCGGGTGCGTTACGATCGAGAGGAACTCGTGTACGCAGGCCCAGGGTATCGCCCACGCGCCGCGCCCTTCCGCCAGCTCCGCCAGCTTCGCGCGCGCCGGCGCGTGCCACTCGGCGTCTTTCCGGTGGGCGTAGACGAGGATATTGCTGTCAACCGCGATCACCCGCCGCGGCCCTCATAGGCCAGTTCACGCAAACGTTCCCAACCGGCCGCGCGCGCCTCGGCGCCGAGCCCCTGCCCGTCGAACGACGCGTCGCGCAGCCGGAATGGCCCGCGCTTCTGCTTGCGCTGCGCGATCACCTGGCGCAGCCCCTGCTCGATCAGCGTGCGCACCGTCACGTCCTCGCGCGCGGCGATTTTCTTCGTTTCCTCCAGAAGCGCGTCGGAGATCTCGACCGTCGTCTTCATATATGGGTTCCCATATCAACGCATATGTCCAGACGTAGCACTATGCCACTCTGGAGTAAATGGCGCAACAGCACGAACGATCTAGGGGTGTGGAACACTACATCAACGTATTGAAATATATAACTTTTCAATGGGGTCTGTCTCTGCGATCCCCCCGGTTCGCCCCCCCGGCTCGCCGTCATGCATGCCAGGCCCTATCTCAACCCGCCGCCCTTGCAGTAGTCTTTCAGCACAACGCCAATGTGATGAGGACCGCCATGACCGCCGTTCTGGACGATAACGCACGCCTGGGCTTCGAAATCTCCGATGTCGATCTCTCGAAACCGCTCGACGACGCAACGGTCGAGCGGCTGGAGAACGAGATCGTCCGCCATTCAGTGGTGGTGATCCGGGACCAGAAGATCACCCCGGAGCAGCACAAGGCATTCGGCGCGCGCCTGGGCGAGCTGGCCATCCACGTCGCCAAGGCGTACCTGCTGCCGGGCCATCCCGAGGTCTACATCGTATCCAACGTCGTCGAGAACGGGCGGAATATCGGCGTCTCGGATGCCGGCCCGACCTGGCATTCGGACTTCTCCTACCTGCCGGCCCCCGCGAAGTACTCGCTGCTCTACGCGCTGGAGGTTCCCGTCATCGACGGAGAGCCGAAAGGCGACACTTCCTTTGCCAGCACCTTCGCGGCCTATGATGCATTGCCCGAAAAAAGGAAACGCGAGCTCGAATCGCTCAAGGTCATATACCGGTACGGAGACCAGTACGAAAAGAGGCGCCAGTCCGGCTCGCAGCTGGTTGCGCTCACCGGGGAGCAGCGGCAGCAGACGCCGGACGTCATGCACCCCATGGTCCGCACCCACCCGAAAAGCGGCCGCAAGTGCATCTACATCAGCGACGGAACCGCGGCGGGCGTGGTCGGCATGGCGGAAAGCGAAGGACGGCAACTGATCAGGGAGCTGATCGATCACTGCACGCAGCCCCGGTTCGTCTACCGCCACCGGTGGCGGGTGGGCGACCTGGTCGTCTGGGACAATTGCTCGTCGCTGCACAAGGCGAACAGCAAGGACTACGCGTTGCCCTACCGGCGCCGAATGCACCGGGTCACCGTAAGCGGTTCGGTTCCGTTCTAGCCGGCGTCACGCCTTCAGGGGAATGCCGCCGCGCTCGACCCAGCGATAGCGCTCGGCCAGGGCGTCGGCGAGCGGATGGCGCCGCGCGTCGTCCACCGCGATCCACATCCGCAGCAGGTGGCGCTGCAGGGCCGGCTCCTCGTGATCCTCGTACGCATCGCGCGCGTGCATCGTGACGTGGTTGTTGAGCAGCTGGATATCGCCTTCCTGGAAGTCCATCGTCAGCATCAGCTCGCGCCGGTTGGCGATTTCCTGCACGGCATCGAGCGCCTCGAGCTGCTGCGGCGTGGGCCGGCAGGACTCTCCGAAGCGCGCCGCCGACAGGAAATACGACCGGCTGCAGATACGCGCGGTCAACTTCCCGTCCCTGACGCTGAACATCGGCAGGGTGTACCACGGCCGCTCCCCTTCGGGCTCCTCGCCGCGCCAGTCGACATGGAAGTCGCCGAAGAGAACCTCGAGCAGGTCGGGGCGCTCCTTCAGCAGCACGTTGTGCACGGTAAGAGCGCTCACCACCTTGCTCGCGCCACCGGACTTCGCCGCGCGCAGGCAAAACAATCCCAGCACGTCGACCGGAAGCAGGTCGCAGTGAAAATCCATGCGCAGGTTGGTCTGGTAGACGCGGGCGTTGGGGTCGGCTATGACCCGTCCCTCGTCGCGCACATGGCCCAGGCGGTGGCCCCGCGCGTTCTGCGACACGGGATTGCCGAGCCGGGCGCCGATGCCCCAGTAGATGAGCGCGCATTCCTCGTCCGTGTAGCGGTCGCGCGGGATGCCGCGAAGCAGGGCAAAGCCGCGGCCGTTGATCACCTCGTCGAGCACCCCGTCGAGCGCGGCGGAGACGCGGGGAAGCGGAAACCTGTCCGCGCCGAACGGAATTCGCGCGCCCGCGAGCCTGGCGTGCTCCAGCGCGGCGTCGATCTCCGCCAGGGCCGCGGCGTCAAGGCGCACGATCCACGAAGGATCGTCCTGGATCCGCGAACCGGTCCAGGCGGCGGGACCAGCCAGTGCGCTTCGTTTCACGGGCAATCGGACCCGGTCGCGATCACGGGGACCCTGAATTGCGGCGCCCGCTCATCTCACCGCGATGTTCGCGTTCTTCACCACCTTGTGCCACTTGGCGATGTCGCCGCGGAGTATCGCGGAGAACGCCTCCGGCGTGGTGCCGGCGGCCTCCAGGCCCAGCGCGGCAAATCGCTGCGAGAGCGCCGGGGAATTGAGCGCGGTATTGATATCGGCGCTGACCTTGCCCGTAATCGCGCGCGGCGTGCCGGCCGGAAACAGCATGCCATACCACACGTCGAACGCGTAGCCCGGCACGCCGCTCTCCGAGACCGTGGGGATATCGGGTGCGGCCGGGGAGCGCTTCGCGCCGCTGACCGCCAGCGCCTTCATGCGGCCGGTCTTGAGATGCGGCACGACCGAGGCGATCCCGATCAATTGCATGTGGATTTCGCCCGTCAGCATGGCCGTCAGCGCCGGGGCGGTACCCTTGTAGGGGACATGCTGCATGTCGATCCCGGTCATCACCTTCAGCAGCTCGGTGCCCATGTGCGAGGAGCCGCCGACGCCACCCGAGCCGTAACGGACCTGTCCCGGCTTGGCCTTCGCCATCGCCAGCAGGTCCTTCATCGAGTTGACGCCCAACGTCGACGGCACCACGTAGACGAAGGGCTGCTGGGCAACGCGCGAGACCGGCGCCAGGTCCTTGAGGGGATCGAACGAGAGCTTCGAGTACAACGCAGGCGCGATCGAGACGCCCAGGCTGCACATCACCATCGTGTAGCCGTCGGGGGTCGCATCCACCGCCATTTTCGTTCCGATGGTGCCGCCGCTGCCGCCGCGGTTATCCACGACCAGCGATTGCCCCCAGTTCTTGCCGAGTTCCTGGGCGACCAGCCTCGCAATGATGTCGGTGCCCCCGCCTGGCGCGAATGGGACGATCAGGCGCACCGGCTTGGAGGGGTAGCCGGCCGCGCCGGTTTTCTGCGCCGCGGCGGGAAGCGCGGCGCAGAGCAGGCACGCCGCAACGACTGATGACAGAAGTCCGTGCAAAGCCTTCATGTGAATCTCCCCGGTTCAGTGAGGGTAAATGAGTTAGCGTAAATGGGATCAGTGTAACTTTTTTCCTCGACCCGGGCCCGGTGGCGCGCGCCCGGCGGGGCGTGGAGAGTAGACTGGCCGCATGCTGGACTGGACCGAATACGCCAAGATACTGCTGGCGCTGCTCGTGATCGTCAACCCCGTCGGCGCGGTGCCCTTGTTCGCCAGCCTGACCGCGGAGAACACCGCGGACGAAAAGCACCGCATCGCCCGCACCGCCAGCACCGCCGTTGCCATCGTGCTGATCGTCGCGGCGGTGGGCGGTCAGCCGCTGCTCGCCCTCTTCGGGATCACGATCGCGTCCTTCAAGGTCGGCGGCGCGATCCTCATACTGCTGATCGCCATTTCGATGATGCACGGCACGCAGAGCGGGGAAAAGCAGACGCCGGAAGAGGCGAAGGAAGCCGCCGACAAGGAGCGCATCGCCGTCGTGCCGCTCGCGATACCGCTGCTGTCCGGGCCCGGGGCGATCTCGACCATCATCATCTACGCCACCGCGCTATCCTCGCTGGCGCACCTCGCCGCCATCATCGCCTGCGCCCTGCTGGTGGGCCTCACCACCTGGATCGCGCTGCGGGTCGCGACCCCCGTCAGCACATGGCTCGGGAAAACCGGCGTCAACATCGCCATGCGGCTGATGGGGCTGCTGCTGGCGGCGGTGGCCGTGGAAATCTTCGCCGGCGGGATCGTCGTGCTGCTGCCCGGCCTGAAGTGACGAATTCCGCCTTCCGCCTTTCACCTTGCTCTTCATGCGTTGGCCCGACCCGCGTCACCTTCTGACGCCCCACCGGAACGCCAGCGCCGCCGCCACCAGCAACGCCGCGATGATGGCGAAAGCGGGGCGGAAGTCCTGATCGCTCGACAACGCCACCAGCACGCCGGCCAGCATCGGTCCCGCCGCGTGCCCGACATCGAACAGCGTGCCGAAAGCGCCCATCGCCGCGCCCATCTGCCGCTCCCCGCACAGGTCGGCCACCAGTGCCGCCGCTGACGACGTGACGACCGCTTCGCCCAGGCCGAACACCATGGTGAGCACGAACAGCGGGAACAAATCCCGCGTCCAGGGAATGAGGGCGAACGGGACGGCGCACAGGAACATGCCCCAGAACAGGAAGCCGTGCCGGCCGCGCCGGTCGGACCACCGGCCCATCAGCGGCTTGGCGGCCAGGGCGGTCACGGCCTGAGCGGCCCAGAGCAGCCCCGCCTGGAACGGCGAGAAGCCGCACACCACCACCGCGTAGACGGGGAGAAAAGCCTCCAGCGCGCCGACCGACAGATTCTGCACGCCCTCCATGTTGCTGGTGAGGAGCACGCGCCGGTCCAGCAGGATTTCGCGCACGCCGGTCCGAAAGTGCTGCCAAGCCAGGACCAGGGTGCCTTGGGCGCGGACCGGCGCATCGCCCAGCCGGCCCCGCAGCAGCCAAAGCGCCAGAACCAGCGCGCCGCCGCCGAGGGCGGCAACCACCGCGTAGACGAGATGAAAGTGGGCGAGCGCGGCGGTGCCGCCGCCGGCCTGCGCAGTCAGCAGCCAGCCCCCAAGCGGGGCGCCGATCAGGTTCCCGATGATGGTGACGGTTGAGAACCACGCCAGGCCCTCGGCGCGCCTGTCCCCGGCAGCAGCCACGACCACGGCCATCGCAACGGGACCGAAGATGGCGGTGGCGAACCCGTGCAGAAACCGCACGGCGAGCAGAGCCTGGTAGCTCTCGATCCACAGGTAGGCAAAGGGAACGACGGCGAACAGGCACAGGCCTGCGAGCAGCATGCGCGAACGGCCCACGACGTCGGAGAGCACGCCCGCGGGCATCTTGAACAGGATGCCCGTGACGGTGGAAATGCCCACCGCCAGTCCCACCGCTTCCGGCCCCGCGCCCAGGGCCACCGCGAACAGCGCCAGAACCGGCGTGCGCGCCAGCGCATAGGAGGCCCGCGCCAGGAAACCCACGGCGCACAGGCCGGCCAGTGAGATCATTTCCTAATTGGCGGCGCGCGGTATGCCGGCGTCGATCGCGACCCGGGTCCATTTCGCGATCTCGGCCGGGATGATCTTGCGCATTTCGTCGGGCGTCTTGATGTCGATCACCGCGCCCATGGCGGTCATTTTTTTCCGCATCTCGGGCGATGTGAAGAACCGGGCGATCTCGTCATGCAGTTTCATCACGATCGCCCGCGGTGTGCCGGACGGGGCCGCCACGGCATACCAGTTCGCGGCATCGAAGCCCTTGACGCCCGCCTCCTCGAACGTCGGAATATCGGGCAGCTGGTCGGCACGCTTCGTGGCGCCGACCGCGAGGCCCCTGAGCCGGCCCGCACGCAGGTGCGGAATCGCGGGCACGCTCACGGCAAGATGGGCGTGGGCCTGCCCCCCGATGACGTCCATCATGGCGGGGAAGCCGCCCTTGTAGAGAACGATGTTGAATTTCCGCTTCGTGACGCTCCCGAAGAGCGCCGAGGCGAAGTGCATGAAGCCCCCCGAGCTCGCCATCACGATCTCGCCGGGCTTGCGCCCGGCTTCGGCCAGCAATTCGTTGACCGACTTGACCGGCAGCAAGGGGCCCACGCTCAGGATCAGATAGCTCGCCCCGATCTTGGCGACAAACACCAGCGCCCTGGATGTGTCGTAGGGCACCTTCAGCGTCACGGGGTTCATCGTGTACGCCGCGGAGATCATCGCCAGCGTGTAGCCGTCCGGGGCCGCTTTGGCGGCGAGGTCCGTGCCGATGATCCCCTGGAAACCGGGCCGGTTGTCCACGATCATGTTCTGGCCCAGCGTCTGGCCCAGGTGCGTCGCCACGATGCGCCCCAGGATGTCGTTCGTGCCCCCTGGCGCGAACGGAACGATCAGGCGAATCGGCTTGGTGGGATACGCCTGCGCCGACACTGTGGCGGGCAGCAGAACCACGGCGGATGCGAACAGCGCTGGGATCAGTCTCGTGAACATGGGTTCCTCCTATCGTAGGGATGAGTTAGGCCGCCTTGAGATTTGTTACAGCTTGTCGCCGCCGGCGGGCGCCGGGATCTCGAAGGCGTTGGCGATGCCCGAGACGAAGGCGAAGTAGCCCAGCACCGCGGTCAGCTCGACCAGCCACTTCTCGCCGTGGCGGTTCTTGAGCGCGTCGAAGATGGACTGATCCACGCGGTGCTTGCGGATCAACTGCCGCGCGTATTCCACGACCTCCCGTTCCTCCGCCGGAAGCCTGGCCGCGTCGCCCTTCGCCCGGATGAGGTCTACGAGCTCCTGGCGAACGCCGGCCTTGCGGGCCCGGTTGACCTGGGCCGCCCACACGTACACCGCCTCGTGCTCGCGCGCCGCGGCGAGGATGGCGACGAAGCGGAGCTTCTCCTCGACGGCGCACTCGTCGCGCATGAAGGGAACCAGCGGCAGCATCTTCGCCGCCAGCGCCGGGCTGTGGAGCAGCATGCTGAACGGCCCGCGTATGTCGCCGAACACTTTCACTACCGCGTCGGCGGCGGCGCGCTGCTCGGCGGGCAGGTCGGACTTGGATGTGATCGGGGTGATGCGCGGCATGACTGTCTCCTTTGTCAGCGTGTATTTTCCGGCATCGCCGACGAGTGATGGCTGGTGATCAGCCATTGCTTGCCGTTCCATTTGTAGGTGTAGGTATAGCGCGCCTTCACCTGGCTTCCGTCGCTGAAGCTAAAAGTATAGAGCCCCGAATCCAGCGCCGTATTGCAGTCGATCGCGATCATCCTCGAGTCTATCCTGCCGACCGGCTGCTTCTCGAGGAAATGCGCGAAATAGTCCACCTTGGCCTCCGGCGTAAGGCGCGGCTTGTTCGACATCGTGGGCAGCAGGATCGATTTCGCGGCGTAATTGGCCACGACCTTCCTGGGGTCTCCCGTCCGCAGTGTGCCGTTCCAGCGGTCGAACAGGGAAGCGATTTCCTTTTCGGTGGCGGCCTGGCAGGTCTCGGAGCGGGCAAGCGCCTGCGTTGATGCCGCCGAGAAAATAATTACCGCCGCAATGATGCGTTTCATGACTCCTCTTCCTTTCCTAAACAGTGACTGATGCTATGGCAGCACGAACGCCCCGTTGCCGGTTTATGCAATTAGCCAAGTCTGAGGTAGCCCGTGTCCACAAACCTGGGGCAGCCCACTCTGATCCCAATTGTTGCGATTTCCAAACTGGCTACTAACTGCTGATCCAATCTAATATGCTGCATTGACAATTCAATCGATCCTTTGACTTATCCATCTTTAATGTAATATTGACACTCGGGTTTTTCGTCGTGTACTGTTTTCTGCGGTTCCATCGTCCTTGGGAGGCATTATGAGCAATTCGCCGTGCAAAGTTGAGGGCAAGTATGGCAAGTTCCAGGAATTGGTCGATTCTGACGAGCAATTCCTAATCGATCTTATTGCCAGCCCACCGAAGGCCCTTTGTGCAAATGGGTTCTCGGACAACAATGACACGTATCGGGTGCGCCTTCGCCAGGCACGCAACGAAGTCCTTCAGTTTGCCAAGAAAAAATTTCGAGAGGTGCAGTGCTAAGGCCAAACTTGCGCGAGATCCCAAGCACTCGGATTTCATTCTTGGTAGTCGCGAGTCGCGAACCAAGTGGCTCTGCTTATGTCCGTCGTAAGTAATACGACAAGCGAAGCGCTTTCCGACCCATGCAAGCCATGGATAATCGCGTCCACCTCGGTTCGGAATGAGCGAACTCGCGGTCCAATTCCCTTTTGTTCGACAGATTCCTTGAATTGAGCTAGTTGGGGTTTGAGTTGCTCCTCCCCGTTGATAGTGACAATCACGTTGCTAAATGTACGAGCGCAAATTTCTCCAAGTTCACGGATGTCCTGTCCCGAGAATGCTCCTAGGGAAATCACGCCCACTTTGGACTTTCCGTTCCATTTCTGAACATATTCCCTGACTGCAGTAAGCCCGTGAGTGTTGTGAGCGTAGTCTACGAGGGCATGCACGCCGCCGACCCTGTAGAGATTCATCCGTCCGGGATTATCCTGGAACGACGGCATAAAACATCTGAGGGAGAGGCCGATGCTCTCCAAAGGAACGCCTGAGACGTAGGCCATAAGCGACGCTGCCAAAGCGTTTTGCGTCATAAAGGGGGCCCGTCCTTCCATCGTTATTGGCACTTCGCTTACCCGACTCAATAGATGCTCTTTACCCTCTGCACGCAACTTCATTTTGCCGTCCTGTAAAAATGCTACAACACCACCGTTTTCAAGCTCCCTAGTAACAAAAGCGTTGCAGGGATCTAGCGAGAAGTACGCGACCTTGCATGCGAGGCGCGCGCCTTGCTTTCGTACCCTCACATCATCCGCATTTAGGACCGCGAAGCCACCCGGCGAAATTGTCTCCAAGAGGACACTTTTGAGATTTGCCATGTCGTCTAATGTTTCAATCCCGCAGGACCCAAGGTGGTCGTTGGCGATGTTTAATAGAGCACCAACATCGCATGACTCAAAAGGAAGGCCTGTCCGAAGTATCGCGCCTCTCGCAATTTCCAAAATTGCTATAT
>Ga0209343_10011191_pt1 | contig 10123 bp, 11 predicted proteins | sample RifCSPlowO2_02_FD_184026 | JGI IMG/M metagenome (GOLD analysis project Ga0209343, IMG submission 184026) | Groundwater microbial communities from Rifle, Colorado - Rifle CSP2_plank lowO2_0.2 (SPAdes) (version 2) | ecosystem: Environmental > Aquatic > Deep subsurface > Groundwater | place...
TACCTTCGCAAGTCATTTAATCATGGCGGGAGTTGACATTACAACAGTTAAAGAACTATTAGGGCATAAGACTTTGACCATGACTTTACGATACGCACACCTTGCACCAGGTCATAAAGTTAAGGCTATGGAGATTTTAGACACAACAATTAATGGGGGGAAAACCTCTTATTTTGATTCTACTTCACAATTACTTCACAATTTTACTATTTCAGGGGGGATGGATGTTAGGTAATTGTTTGATTTTTATGACGCGCCTGATAGGATTCGAACCTACGACCTACGGATTAGAAGTCCGTTGCTCTATCCAACTGAGCTACAGGCGCATACCATTTTCAATTCTTAACATTATAGCGTGGTTAAATAATGAAAATCAAATTACATTTTTTCTGGTAAGGAGAAAAGCATGAAAAACAATTTTAATATTATAACTTTATTATCTGAAGGACATAATTTCGGTTTCCATGGGTTCTGGAGCACAACAGATATTTCAGAAAACGACATATCTATTAGGTCAGAAAAATCTATAAACGGTTTATATAAAGTTGGGGATACAGTTGAAGTTAGTTTGTTCCCGGCAGAATTTCCGGCTATTCGTATAAAATGCTCTTTTAGTTATATAGACCAATCAGAATTTGAACTCAGTATAATGGATTTCCAGTCTTTGAAAGACAGGCAGATATACAATAAACTCCTGAGGAACAGGTTCTACTCAAGCAAAAATATATCTTCTAATAGAGCATCTGAATTAGATAAACTGCGTATAGATGCCCATTAAAATCTTTTAGATAATATCAAACCTATAAAATTTTTATTATTTTGATTTCTTTCTCTTGTCTTGATTAGATTCATTTCTTGCTTTCTTTTTACTGCCCTTTTTATACAGCAGTGCATTCTTTACAACATCATCCATCTCCTTCGCGAGTATAAATTTCATATTCTTCCTTATATTTGCTGGTATCTCTTCCAGGTCTTTATTATTATCCTTAGGTATTATAACATTCACTATCCCTGCCCTCTTTGCTGCAAGTGATTTCTCCTTCAAGCCTCCAATTGGTAAAACCCTTCCGGTTAATGTTATCTCACCTGTCATGGCTATGTCTTTTCTAACCGGTATGCCTGTAAGCTTTGATATTAGTGCTGTAGCCATAGTAATTCCCGCCGAAGGCCCATCCTTCGGAATGGCTCCTGCAGGGACATGGATATGAACATCTATCTTCTGATAGAAATCTTCTTTTAGCCCGTAATTTTTAGCCTTTGACCTTGCATAACTCATGGCAGCCTGTGCGGATTCCTTCATTACATCGCCAAGCTGTCCAGTAAGTGTTAGGGCACCCCTGCCCTTCATAGTAGTAACCTCAATATGCATAATCTCGCCGCCTGCCTGTGTCCACGCAAGCCCTGTTGCAACTCCTACCTGATTCCTCTCTGCTTCAGTCTCAGGGAGAAATTTCCTTATGCCGAGATATTTGTTCAGATTTGATGCACTTATCCGATGCAGTCTCCCATTCCCCTGTGCAACATCCTTTGCAACCTTCCTGCATATCGCCGCTATCTCTCTCTCCAAATTCCTTAAACCCGCCTCTCGTGTGTATTGAGAGATAATTTTAAGTACCGCCTCATCTGATATATGAATATATTTACCCTTTATACCATGCTCGTCCATCTGTCTCGGAATAAGATATTTTTTAGATATCCCCAGCTTCTCTTCTTCTGTATACCCTGAGAGGTTTATTATCTCCATCCTGTCCTTCAATGCCGAAGGTATAGGGTCTGTAAGATTTGCAGTTGTAATGAACATTACATTTGATAGGTCAAATGGAACTCCAAGATAGTGGTCGCTGAATGAATAGTTCTGCTCAGGGTCAAGAACCTCTAAAAGGGCGGCAGACGGGTCGCCTCTAAAATCGGCACCGATTTTATCCACCTCATCCATCATAAAAACTGGATTGTTTGAGCCTGCCTGTTTTATCCCCTGAATAATCCTCCCGGGGAGTGAGCCTATATATGTCCTCCTGTGCCCTCTTATCTCAGCCTCATCCCTTACACCGCCGAGTGAGATTCTTACAAACTGCCTTCCCAGAGCCCTTGCTATAGACTTGCCGAGAGATGTCTTTCCAACCCCTGGAGGTCCAACAAAACATAAAATGGGACCTTTCATCTTTTCCTTCAGTTTTCTTACTGCAAGGTATTCGAGAATCCTCTCCTTTACCTTCTCCAGGTCATAATGGTCTTCTTCAAGAACCTTTGCGGCAGTCTTTATATTAAGATTATCTGCAGTCGTTTTACTCCACGGCAGTTCAACCATCCATTCAAGATATGTCCTGACTGTAGTAGCTTCAGCCGCTTCGGGATGCATCTTCGCCAGTCTGTCAAGCTGCTTTAATGCCTCCTTTTCAACATCATTAGGCATCTTTACATCGGCTATCTTCTTCTTAAATTCATTAATCTCTTCAGTCTTTTCATCAATCTCTCCTAATTCTTTCTGAATAGCTTTCAATTGTTCCCTTAAGAAATACTCCTTCTGTGTCTTTGTCATCTCCTCCTGTGCAGCAGATTGAATCTTCTGCTGCATTGCAAGAACCTCTATCTCCTTGCTTAAGAACTCCCCTACTTTTTTCAATCTCTCCTCAGGGTCAAGTATCTCAAGTATCTGCTGTGCCTCATCAACCTTCAATCCAAGGTTTGAAGCCGCCAGATCCGCCAATTTTGCGGGGGAGTCCAGATTATCTGCAATAACGAGGAGGTCGGGCGGGAGCATCTTGCCAAGTGAGATTGCTTTCTCCAGTTGGTCCCTTACATTTCTCATGAGTGCTTCTGTTTTTGGGGATTTCTCTTTCGGCTCAGAAGATTCCTTAATCCTCTCAATCTTTACCTTATAAAACGGTTTATCTGCAACATAGTTAATAATCTTCGCCTTTGACAGCCCCTGCACAAGTATCTTCACCCTCCCGTCAGGAAGCTTTAGCATCCTTATAATCATTACTACCGTGCCAACCTTGTATAAATCCTCAGGCTTTGGCTCATTGTTTCCCGCATCCTTTTGGGCTGCGAGGAGTATCATTCTGTCAGTTGCAAGGGCTTCATTTACCGCATTTATAGAAGACTCCCTCCCCACAAACAAAGGAAGTATCATATATGGAAATATAACAATATCCCTTACCGGAAGAAGGGGTAATTCGTCTGGAATTTTAAATTCCATCTGAATATCCTGAGATGCATCAACTGTTGCCACTACCTTTTCTTCGTTATTATTTTCTTCCATCTATAATTGCCTCCCAACTCTTTTTATTTATCACCTTTCTCAATTTCAACCCACCTCGTCTTTTCCCTTCTCTCTTTGCTTTTTGGAAGCTGTATAATCAATATCCCTTTCGAATAGACTGCCTTTATACGGCTCTTGTCAGTAGCTGAACCGATATTTACCATCCTCTTAAAGGGGCCGAATGACCTCTCCATGCACAAAAAATTTACCTTCCCTTCACCTTCAATCCGTTCATATTTAGTCCCTTCAATCGTAAGATTATCTCCACTCGTATAAATCTTTATATCATCCGCTGAAACACCCGGCAGCTCAACCTCTACAAAAAAATAGTCTGTTGTCTCATATAAATCCAATATTATAAAACTAGTCTCTCCAAGAGCATATTTATCTGTGGATACCTCCAGGTATGAATAATTAACCTGATTCTCAACCTCATCCCTTTTGACAGGTATTTCTTCCGTAGAAAGGTCTTTCTTCTTTTTGACAATCATAAAATAAATAGTCGGTGTAAGTGTTTAGTGTCAGTGTCAGTATATAATTTTTTTACTAACACTAACCGCTGACACTGAACACTTTTAAAGTTCCAATCCTTTTAGATACTCCCTGAACTTATCTCCAAGGTCGGGCCTTCTCAATGCAAATTCAACTGTGGCTTTAAGAAAACCCAGCTTATTCCCCGCATCGTATCTCTTGCCCTCAAACTGATATGCATATACAATCTGATTTTTTAATAAATGTCTCAACCCGTATGTAAGCTGTATCTCCCTTGATTTATCAGGCACAGTCTTTTCCAACGCCGTAAATATCTCGGGGGTTAAGATATATCTGCCTATTATTGCCAGGTCTGAAGGTGCATCTTGAGGTGACGGTTTTTCCACCATGTCCACTATCTGATATACCCTATTATCAATCTTTTTAGGTTTAATCACCCCATAGTCTGAGATATTCTTTTTATCAACCTTCTCTACTGCAATAACCGATGCATTATATTTTTCATATACATTTATTAATTGTTTTATCGCGGGGACATTAGAATGTATTATATCGTCTCCGAGTAAAACAGCAAAAGGCTCATTACCAATAAGGTCTTTAGTCCTTAAAATCGCATGCCCAAGTCCGAGAGGCTCTTTCTGTCTTATATACCAGAAATCAACAAGGTTTGAAATCCTCTGAACCTCTTCCAGCATCTTGTTTTTATTTTTTCCCTTTAGAGAATGCTCAAGCTCAAAGGATATATCAAAGTGGTCTTCAATGGCATTCTTCCCCCTCCCTGTTATCATAATGACCTCTTCTATGCCTGCATCTATCGCCTCTTCAACCACATACTGGATAAGAGGCTTGTCTACAAGGGGCATCATCTCTTTTGGAGATGCCTTTGTGGCAGGGAGAAATCTTGTACCGAGCCCGGCAACCGGAAATACAGCCTTTTTAATTTTCAATTTACCCCCTCCCTAAAAATGGAACGCAGATTAACGCAGATTATTAAGATTTTTTAACTTTTTCTGCGTATATCAGCGAAAATCTGCGTCCTATTTATTGGATTCAATCCTCTCGTATATTACACCTTTAATCTTATTTATATCGGCAGGGAGTTGAACAGGCAAATTTGCATATCTTGATTTTACTCCCTCTATTTTACCCTCATGGTAGTCCTTTTTGAAGTCTGTAAATTTAAGTCCGTGTGCAGTTGATATTACCACCACTTTTTCTTTTGAGTCAATCTCTCCGCTTTTTAACAATTTGAAAAGAACGGCAAGAGCAACTCCTGTATGGGGGCAGTTAAACATGCCATATTTATCCCCTTTTGCTGCTGCATTTGATAACTCATCCTCTGTTGCCTGCTCTACAATCCCGTTAAACATTTTAAGAGTCTTTACCGCCTTCTCATAGCTTACAGGATTTCCTATTTGTATTGCACTAGCAAGGGTCTGTCCTGCCACAATGGGTTTAAATTCCTCAAATCCTGTTTTATAGCTAAGATACAGGGGATTTGCCCTTTCAGCCTGGGCAACAACTATTCTCGGCAGTTTATTTACAATCCCCAAATCTTTCATCATTAAAAAACCCTTTCCAAGGGCACTAACATTTCCAAGATTTCCGCCCGGAATGATAATTACATCCGGAACTTCCCAGTCAAACTGCTGGACAATCTCTATACTGATTGTCTTCTGCCCTTCAATACGCAGTGAATTCATGGAATTGGCAAGGTATATATTATGGTCATTGCATATCTGCTGGACAATTTCCATACACCCGTCAAAATCTGTCTCAAGTGATAACACAAGAGAGTTGTTGGTTATAGGCTGTATCAACTGGGCAATAGATACCTTTCCCTTAGGCAGGAATACAATTGATTGAATACCTGCTGCTGCACAATATGTAGCCAGTGCAGCCGATGTATCTCCAGTTGATGCACAGGCAACTGCATTGATTTTTTTGCCATTGGCTTTCATCTGCTTTACCATTGATACGAGGACTGTCATGCCGAGGTCTTTGAATGAGCCGCTGTGGCTGTTGCCACACATCTTTATCCACAGATTCTCCAGACCTATATCCTTTCCAAACCTCTCAGCCCAAAATAGGTTTGTATTGCCCTCATAGAGAGAGACTACATTTTCATTGTCAATATTGGGGCATATCCACTCCTTTTTTCCCCATACACCGCTTCCATAAGGCCAGAGGTTTTTATGTATCCTGTCATCAAAGGTATCCATCCAATTGTTTGCGCTCTTCTTTTTTAACTCCCCCATATCATGCACTACTTCCAATAATGCACCACACCTTTTGCACTGATATATCACATCATCCAGTGGATACTTTTCATTACACCCTTTTATACACTGAAACCATGCACTGTATGCCATAGACTCATTTTCTCTTGTTTATTTATAAATTATAAGATGCCCTCTACCACAAAGATACAAAGGCCATAAAGAAAAAGATTCATTTGCCACTGACTTTCACTGAATAATTATAAGTGCCAGTTGACAGTATTAGTATTTTTTACTGACACTGATTTAAGTCTGTATTCTTTAGTAAAAACATACAATAATGGAGTGGCTTTGTCAATTGATAGATATTTTTATGTATATTTTAAAATATTCAAATCGAGGCAGAGCAGAGAGAGTGGTTTTGAAATATGAGGCTGCGTAAATGTGCTAAAGCTCGTGCCGTTACAACTTGATATGGACAACATAAGGCATTTGTATGCTGCTATCCGTCTCCAAAAGCACCCCGTAAGAGACCAAAGGTCTTACGGGGTTTAGGCAAAATTAGTTGTAACGGCACTAGTAAGCAAGAAGGAACTAAAAACCATCTATACCAAAGGATAAAAGCGGTGCTGAAAAACAACAAAGCAGATACTAAAAAAGCAGGGTTACGGCCAATAGCATATTTTTATCATTTATTGAATAATTAGGAATTTATTTTTATTTATTTACTGTATCCTTAAAATACTTTCCTGACTTAAACCTTACAACACTGCGTGCTGATATCTCTGCCTCCTCTCCGGTTTTCGGATTTCTTCCAATCCTTGTATTTTTACCCCTTACAGAAAAAGAGCCAAATCTCCTAAGCACCACAGCCTCGCCATTACTTAGTGTCTCCTTTATATTTTCGATTATCAACTCTACAATCTCCTCTGCCTTTGGCTTGGCTAAACCAGCCTTTTCAACAATCCTGTTTATTATGTCTAACTTTGTCATACAGAACCCCCCTTAACTAAAATTCTACAATCTTAATATCTGCCTTCTTTTTTAAATCTGCCAAATATTCAGATAATTTTTTGTTTACCTCTACCGATTTTAAATAGTTCTTTAGTCTATCATGCACCTCACTCAGAGGAATTGTCCTTTCTAGTTTCTTGTCAACTAACTTTATTATATGATAACCAAATTCAGTCTCAACCACATCGCTGACCTCGCCCTTCTTAAGACCGAATGCCGTATTTTCAAAAGATGGAACCATCATACCTTTACCAAAAAATCCAAGGTCACCGCCATTCTGTCCGCTGCCCGGGTCATCAGAATTCTCTTTGGCAAGCTTCGCAAAATCCTCACCCTTTTTTACCCTAATTAACAACCCATCAATCTTTTTTCTTGCCTTGTCCTTTTCTTCTTTGCTTGAACTTTTATCCGCCTTCACAAGTATATGACTTGCCTTCACAGATTCACCTTCAACAAATTTGGAAGAATTATTTTTATAATATTCATCTACTGCTTTTTCATTAATAGATATTTTATCCTCTATCTCATTTTTCATCAGGTTCTTAATAGCTAAAGCCTTTTTTACATCACTCTTCACCTCATCTATTGTCAAATTCTGGGATTTTATTACATGATTGAACTGTTCTTCATTCGGGAATCTTGATTTGATAGCAGACAACTCTTTATTTAGCTCATCATCAGTTATTTTTATACCAATCTTATTGCAATTTTGAATAAGCAGTTCCCTGCCCACCAAGTCATCAATAATAGCCTTATTTATTTCCTTTATATGTTCAGGAGGAATCTCCTGTCCCATCATTGATAGCCTTTTCTTATAATTGTTTAGTCCCTTGCTGAATTCAACACCGCTAATCTTAACACTATTGACAGTGGCTACAACATCTGGAACCTTTTCAACCTTTTCTGAGACTGTCTTATTAGGTGCTTCTTTATTTTTATTATCTCCAGCATGCCCGTCCTGATAAGACAATAAAAACCCGCTAATAACTAAAACTGCAAAAAAACTTTTAAATTTTTTATTCACAATACTCTCCCTTCTTAAATAATGTTGCAAGCAGAATGGTGGAGCTGAGGGGGATCGAACCCCTGACCTCTTGAATGCCATTCAAGCGCTCTCCCATCTGAGCTACAGCCCCATGTTAATGTTAGTGCCTGTGCTTAGTGTTATTATCACTGAAATTTAAAATTAACACTAACACTAAATTGTGTCAAGTCTATTTCACCTTTTGCTAAAATAATACTTGAAGATATAAAGACTTATCATATAATATTTGCACTCTATCAAAAACTACGCTGAGGACTACGGGCGTAAGCCCGTAGGTGAAAGCGTTTCAGCCGAAGGCTGAAGTATGTTAGAGTTTCTGGATGGAGATAAGAGTCAGTTCGCATGGTGCATATCATCACGAATACCATGTGGTATGGATACCGAAATATCGTAAGAGATTATTAAAGGGTGAATTAAAAGAGTTTATTAAAAAGAAGTTGTACGATATACAAACATATCATCCAGAAGTTGAGATAGAGAAATATAGCATACAAGAAGACCATATACATTTGATTATAATAATACCTCCAATTCCTTAATTTCAGATTCTATATTTTTAATCTCAATAAGTTCTTCCCATGCTGGATGCTCTGGCACAGTTCCATCTTCAATTTTTTTTCTCAATTTTTCCACAGTCCCAATTTTGTATCTCGCAAGTATTTCAAACTATTCAATCTGCAGATTTCTCTTCTTATCTCTCAAAGTAAGAATTGAACCATACTCAATGAACTCCTCTGGGGTCATTGAATATTTTTTGGAAAGTTTCTTTATAGTTTTTATGCCACCCATATAAGCCCCCTTTTTACACAGATGAGAAGTTATATAAATTCTTCACCAATAATTGAGATATTGCTGTAATATCAAAATTCAAGACTTGACCCTATTGTTTCTGGATTGAGTTAAGTTGCGTTTAGCAATAGGCCCGAATAATTTTGTATACAATCGCACCTTCTACGAGTTTTTGACCATATTGTAGGTCTACAAGGTCTAATCGAAAGGAAGGTAGATCTTTATTGTTAAAATAAAAAATCTTATTCATTATGTCTTTTGCTATTGATGGTTTTACGTACAATCTGAACAATGCGTTTTTATTCTTACACCAACCATCATCCAAAAAGCCTTGTGGTTCGTAGTCAACTCTTAATTCGCTACCCAAGGAGTTAACATTCAATTCGCATGAGAATCCGGACCATCTTTCAGGATATGAAATTTCCCCAAAAATTTTAAATTCAAAAGTTCCTTCAACGCCACCAGTTGCCTCCCATTCTTTTTCGTTTCTTGGAACACCACTTAAACCATTAACCTGATAATTTACCTCTGGCAATGACTTTGCTTTAAAATAAACTGAAACAAATTCATCCCCATCAAGTAATTCATAAATTTCATTAGCCATATCTGTCCTCCTATAGACAGTAAATTGTTTTTCATGGTGCAGACTATAAACTCAAGAAAAATTGCTGTCAATGGGAAAATTTGAAATAATCATATTGAATAAATATATCTATTTGCGATAGTGTTTTGTAACTGAGATTATTTCTACCTTATCGTCTGGTAAGTAGATAAATAGTGCTCTATATTTTTTATCAATTCTGAAAGAATAAATTAAGCGATGTTTGGGTTCCAGAAGTTCAGTATTTAAAGATGGATGGGAGGGGCTATTCTCAAAAAGTCGTTTTGCTTTTTCCCACTTTTTCCAGATGCCATGTTTCTGCAAGTAATGCTCAATATCGTTTCTGAGACCAACAATAACTGGCACGGTATCCTATTTATATAGTGATGATTTTTTCAGTCCATCTTCTAAATCTTTTAAGAATTCATCTTCATACAAATCTGTTGCCTTAAAATCAGATAAGATGGATTCAATTTTATCCTTTTTAAAGGGACTTAATTTTACAGCCTTTGTTTTAAGCCTCTCTAATAACTTTGCCCTTTCTTCCTTATCTAAATTATCAACGAGCCTATAAAGAGTATCCAGTGGTATTTCTATTTCCTTGGTTATGGTCTCTTTAAAAGTAATTCGCGGCATATATTACCTCCATTTTTTGATAGTCTATCACCATCAACCCATCAAATCAAATTCAAATATGT
>Ga0209343_10011193_pt1 | contig 10121 bp, 8 predicted proteins | sample RifCSPlowO2_02_FD_184026 | JGI IMG/M metagenome (GOLD analysis project Ga0209343, IMG submission 184026) | Groundwater microbial communities from Rifle, Colorado - Rifle CSP2_plank lowO2_0.2 (SPAdes) (version 2) | ecosystem: Environmental > Aquatic > Deep subsurface > Groundwater | place: Rifle...
AAGATATAAGCGCGGAAATGGTTATTAGTGAGATAAAGAAATTAATCTCAATTATCAAATGAAAACAATTTTTATCACGAGTTTCCATTCTCATATATCGAGAAATATTCTTCTCTCCGATTTTTTTGAGAAACTTAAAAGTGAGCCGAACACGAGAATCGTTATCATAGTTCCGAAGCACAAGCGAGAATATTTCGAGAAAAATTTTGGGGCCAGGAATGTGATTGTGGAGGGCGTCCCGCTGTATCGCGCGTCAAAAACTTTCTGGGGGCTTTTTTTCAAAAGATTGTCTAGGACATTTTTTGATACAGGCACGACACGCGGCAAAAGAAAATATAAATTTTACTGGGATAGAAAGCGCCTGTATTTTATAGGATCGAGTCTTGTAAGTTTTTTTGGGCGATCATTTTTCATGCAGAAAATTGTCCGCAATCTTGACTATTCTTTTTCTCCCAAGGGCTTTTTTGATGACTTGCTCAAGAAATATTCTCCAGCTTTGGTTTTTTCGACCGATATTCATAACGAAAATGATGTCGCGCTGATGCAGGATGCCAAGAGGGGGGGGATAAAGATAATCGGGATGTGGCGTTCGTGGGATAACTCGACACAGCAAATGCTTCGCGTTTTTCCAGATCTTTTGATCTGCGGATCTGGGGAGTTAAAAAAAGAAAGCATAATTTTACACAATTATCCAGAAAAGAAGATTGTCGTCACTGGCCATCCGCATTATGATAGATATTTAAAAGCGCCGTTGAGTTCCAAGGAAGAGTTTTTTAAAAAACTTAACCTTGATTTCACGAAGCCGTTTATTTTGTTTGCGCCTGGCGGGGATAAAATAATTCATGTTAACGATACAGATCCATATATTTTGGAAATTCTTGAAAACCTGGAATATCAGATTTTAGTCCGCTATCCGCCGGGAGAAGATATTAAATCGCTGGACAGGAGAAAGTGGGGGAAGAGGATTGTTTTTGATAAGCCGGGCTATCGCTTTTCTGGGCGGCCTGATTTCGAAATTACAAAAAAAGATGACGAAAATTTAATTAATCAGATTTATTATTCAAGTTTAGTCATTACTGGACCGACTTCGATTCCGCTGGATTCGGCACTTATGGATAAACCAGTTATAATCGCCGATATTTATCCTACAAAACGGAATAAATATGAAAAGGGTTGGGGATTTTTGCTGGATCATATTGCCAAATTATTAAATACAAAGGGCGCTTGGCATGCCGAGACGAGAGAAGAATTTATTGAAGCTATTCAATCTTATCTTAAAAATCCCGCTATTCATAAAGAAGGTAGAGCAAAAATTAGGGACATTTGGTTTACCAACGCGGATGGAAAAGCCTCGGAACGCTTGACGAGGATAATCCTGAAAGAAATATGAAAACAGTCCTAGCGAATATTTCAAACAGCTTTTTCGTTCGCAATTTTCTTAGAAGCGATGCTTCAAAAATTTTGCTCGAGAACGGAAATATCCATCTGGTTCTTTTATCTCCAAAAAATAAAATCGATTATTATCGAAAAGAATTCCCCGATAAGCTGATTTCTTTCGATGTTTTGCCGGATGTAAGAAATTCTAAAATCGAGCGTTTTTTTAAATTTCTGGAAACAGCCAGCATCCATACGAAAACTTCTTATATGCTAACCAAAAGCCAATATCTGCGCAGGACAGGGCTTAAAAGGGCGCGCGCTTTAAGTTATATTGATTTTTTCGAAAGATATATTTTATGGCATCTCGGCCGATTTCATTTCTGGCGCTCGATGATAAGAAGGGCTTATTCTTTTTTTAAGAATGATGAATTCCGCAAGATATTGGACATATATAATCCCGATCTTGTTTTTTTGCCCTCGATGATTTATTCCGAAGATTATGTTTTAGCGAGAGCGGCAAAAAAGAAAAAAATAAAAACTTTGGGAATGACGCTTTCTTGGGATAACTTTTATTCCAAGACTTTACTGATGGTTCCGCCCGACCAACTCATCGTGCATACGGATCAGATTGTCGAGCAGGCAAAAAAGCTTGGCGATTTCCGCGGGAAAATTCATGTGACCGGGATACCGCAGTACGATATTTACTTTAAGAGGCAGAATTTGATGCCGCGTGGAGAGTTTTTTGAAAAAATCGGCGCGGACAGTTCTAAAAAATTATTGCTTTATGCTTTTTCCGGGAAATCCGGCCTAAATATTGAATTTTCAGTATTGGAGATTTTATATCGAGCAATCAAGGACAAAAAAATAAAAGACGACGTGCAGGTTTTATTGCGGCCGTATCCGAGATACGACTTTCCAAAAGAAAAATTTGACGAACTCAAGGAAAAATACAAATTTTTAATTGTTCAACCTGTGTTTCATACCGGCGAAGGCAAGGGCGATTGGGAATTTAATGAAGACGCGGTCGAATTATTGGCGAATAGCCTTGCTCATTCGGATTTAGTGATTAATATGTATTCGACTTTCTTCATCGAAGCCGCCATTTTTGATAAGCCTTTAGTCGCGATTGGCTTTGATGGAGAAAAAAACTTCGAATACTGGAATTCCGCGGTCCGCTTTTTTGATTGGGAGCATCTGGCTCAAATAGGAAAAACAAACGGAATCGCGAGAGCAAAAAATCCTGATCAATTAAGCGAATTCATTAATAGATGCTTATCGGATCCGCAATGGCTCGGCGAGGGGAGGCGCGAATTAGTTTTGCAACAGTGCCAGTTTACCGACGGCAAATCAGGAGAACGCCTCGCTAAAACTATACTAGGGGCGTTATAGTTGAATATATATTAATGATGAATAGGACAAAGGTCATTTTTTTTACTCTTTCGTCTGCCGGAGTATACCGGAATCTTTTTTTCTTTCCCGAGAGCGTTTTTAACAAATTGAAAAATCTTGTTGGAACAAGAGAGGATATAAAGATAGTACTTTTGGCATACGACGCGTATTATGACAAATTTGTTTCCAATTTCTCCGGGATAAAGAATAAAAATTTTGTTATAGAGAAAGAGACAATTCCCGCGAAGAAAACTAAATTGCAAAAGATTTTTTATTTTTTTTATTCTTATTTAATTTATACAAAGACGACCGAGATGCTGGCGACTATGGGTCTTCGTCCGGACGAGCCGCCGGCTGGCGGAAAGACATATCTTGCGCCGATAAAAAAACTTATCGCGAATACATTTGGGAGATCGAGATTTTTCAAGCTCCGAGTAATTCCGACAATCTATTATATTTTATTTCCCGAAAGGCCGTTTTCAAAGATTATCGAAAAATATAATCCGGACTTGATATTTCTCCCCCATATATACGGGCAGTTTGACACAATGCTTCTCGCAGAAGCGCGGAGAAGAAATATCAAAACGATAGGCATGGCCGCGGGATGGGATCACTTAGATAAATATTTTCTTCCTTTTCAGTCCGATAAATTTTTGGCGCAGTCGGAACACGTCTGGGAAATGGCGATAAAATATCAGGGCTATAAGGATAAACAGATCAGCGTTATCGGATACCCCCATTTGGATTTTGTCTCAAATCCGCGATATGCCCTGCCTCGCCGAGATTTTCTGAAGAATATGGATTTTCCAGAAGATGCAAAATTTCTTCTGTATATTTCTGGAAGCGCTTATTGCCCGGATGAGCCGGATGTTATTGAAACAATTCTTAAGTGGACGGAAGAAGGGCGCCTTGGAGAAAATATGAACTTGATAATCCGCCCTTATTTGGGCGGAAGAGGGGCTGACCGCGATTTCGACAAGAAAAAATTTGAAAAATTCGAAGAGAATCCACGTGTTCGTTTTTGGAAGAGGGAAGCCTGGGATGATTTGCCGAATAGCATAAATTTTATGAATATTATGCGCCACTCGAGCGTCATCATCTCTATATTCACAACCGCAGTTTTGGAAGCGGCTGTATTTGATGTCCCCTTGGTGACAACTGTTTTCGATGGATACAATAAACGCCCATATAATAGGTCAATACGCAGGTTTCTTATGTCCGAACACTTCAAAGATGTTTTGGATACGAAAGCAATAAAGATAACAAACAATTTCGACGAGCTCTTTGAAGCAATTGATAGCTATCTTAAAAATCCAAAAATTGACGCGCGGGAAAGAGAAGTTTTGCGAAATAAGCTACTCTATAAATTAGACGGCAATGCTTCCAATAGAATAATTGAATATTTCATAGGATCATGAATAATCTTGAGTTAACGATTATTTCCGTATATCACGACTATCTCACAAAAAAAATGATTGAGACAAATTATGATTTGCTGACGAAATTAAATTCTTCAACAAACTGGATTTGGTTGGTTGGTGATAATTCTCGACCCGAACTCAAAGAAAAAATTGATTCTGCGAAGTTCAGGGTTATAGAGAATAAAGAAGCCCTTTCCATCAACCGGCAATCCTGCGGAAAATACTGGACGAGCTATCAGCATGCTTCCGCCCTTAATCTATGCTTAACGCATGTTAAAACTCGTTTCGTTGTTATTTTGGATAATGACTTTTTTGTTATTCGGCCCAAGTGGCTTCGCGAGGGGATACATTACTTACAGAAGCATAATTTAGCTATCTTGGGCGCTCCCTATTACCCTCGGGACTATAGAAAAATTCGCTATTTTCCCTCCATGGATTTTTGCACTTTTATCGATTCTGAAAAAGTCCCACTTGATACTTTGGATTTTACTCCCGGCTTCAATAAAACGAATGATGACAGAAGAACGGCAAAGAGCCACACCAATTTATTTAATCTAAATATTAGAAAAAGAAATATTGGCACATCGCACGATACAGGTTATCAAATATTTCTGCGCTATTACAACGATAAGGTTGCGAGGACCGAGTGCATAAAGCCGGTATATAAACCGCGAAGCGATTTACGCCTCTTTGGCAAACTCGGTTTTATTGCAAACACGCTGTATGAACTTTTCCTTCCGGACAGATTATGTTACATTCCCAAGCAAAGGGATTCCTATTCTTCCCTAGATTTCAAAGGCTTCGGAATTTTTGACGCACGGGGCGAGGGGTGGGAAGAACATGTACTCGAAGATAAGCCATTTGGTTTTCACGCCAGGAGCGGGAGACATCAAAAAAAGAACTACGGAGATGATAAATTACTGGCGGAAATAAAAAAAGCGCTCGTATGCGTATCGGCATAATTGGTGCTGGCGTTTTTGGAGCGACTGCTGCCTTGCGACTCGCAAAAGCCGGATATGATGTTGAGCTCATCGATCGAAATGACCGCATTTTGAGTTGTGCGTCTAGCATCAATCAATACCGGTTACATCGCGGCCATCACTATCCTAGAAGCTTGGAGACTATACAATCTTGTAAGGAAAGTGCTGGAGCATTTGAGAGAGAATATCCAGACGCCGTTATTAAAGATAATACGCATTATTATTGCATTTCTGCAAAAGATTCTCTGACCAGCGCCGAGCAATTCACAAAAATGTGCGATGCATTTAGGTTGCACTATCGCGAAGAACCTCTTGATATAGTTTCGCGAGATAACGTTTCTTTGTGTGTAAGAGTATCGGAATACGCCATTGATCCGGTAGCACTTTATTCAACCATCTATGATCGGCTGCGGCGAAGTACAGTCAAATTGATGCTTAACACATCTGCGGAGCGTTCCATGCTGTCGCGATACGATCTCGTTGTAGTTGCGGCATATGCGGGAACGAACGCCGTATTAGAGGCGCTCGACATTTCTCCCGTACGCTCATATCAATACGAATTGTGTGAAAAAATTGTTGTAAAATTGCCGCAAAATTTCATTCGTAAAAGCGCGGTTATTCTCGACGGCCCGTTTACGTGTATTGACCCGCTTGGGCGGAGTGGCAATTTTGTTATGGGGCACGTAGTGCACGCAATTCACACGAGCAACATCGGACTGCACCCCATTATCCCTAATGAATTTAAGTCCCTGCTCAATAGAGGGATTGTAAAAAATCCTCCCATAACAAATTTTTCAAAGTTTATTGAATCTGCTTCAGAGTTTTTCCCTGATATAAGGAAGGCGGAGCATGTCGGCTCAATGTACACGTTTCGTACCGTATTACCTAACCAGGAAGCTACTGATTCCCGTCCAACGATTGTCGAGAGAGTAAATGACCAAGTGGTCACCATTTTTTCTGGGAAAATAGGGAACTGTGTGCAAACCACAGACAAGATCCTCGAGCTCGTTCAAGAAAAAGAGAAAAATAAAGAGCCCAGCAGTATATAACCGCTGGGCCCGAATACTGTCAATGCCGACTATGTTTTTGGTTTGTATTGCCCCGAGCGGAGATCCTCGATGCCTTTTTTCTCCATCTGGCGGTTGATTTCCGCTTCGGGAGTTGCGTAGACCGCATCAGCCCATTTTTTAAAACGCGGGTCGCGCTTCTCCAGGATATCTTCGACGATAATCCAATCCAGTTTGATGCCGTGCTCCGCAAAATACGGTTTTTTGTCAAATAGCATCTTTGTCCGCTCTTCTTGGAAGCGCGGGCTTACAATGCCGATAACCCTGGTTTTTAAGATATCCGGATATTCCTCGATGTATTGGATCAAGTTTTCGATGTTCCCCTGCGTATGGCTTGCTCCAATTTTCCCCATAGGAATAACTTTTTCTTTTGGAATCTTATACCGCTCGGTCATCAATTTTGAAAGTTCGATTGAGCGCGATTCTATCTCACCTGTTCGCGGATTCTTGTCGGACCCTCCCGTGACCAAAATCACTGGCGCTTCATCTTGAACCTCGCTCGCTGCCAGCGCCCTTGCCTTGCCCATGACTAGCTTCCCAGGGTAGCCCTGAATAATCGTAGGGAATTCCCATTTTCCCTTTTTTTCGCTCCATTCCATGACAGCGCCCAAAACCAACAGAGCATCATATTTAGGTTCCTCCATGGTCTCACCTCCTTCTATTCCCTCGTTAGGTGTTTCTTGTGACATATGCTTTTGTTTCCTTTAACCTCACGTTGTCCGTAAGAAGCAGCACTCCAAAAATAAATGGGGCCAAAGAAGCAAGCTGCCAGACGGTCGGGACTTGGCTAAGAAGCGCCCAAGCGATGAGAAGCGTGAGGAGCGGGCTGATACTGCTTAACGCGTTGGCTTTCGTGACTGAAATACGATGAATCGACTCGATCCATAAGATTTTTGAAAGTCCGAGAAGTAGCACGCCGTTTATCAGAAGATAGGCCAATGATATCCGGACATCGCTTCTGGTGGCATGTTCGTTAAACAGATAGGCCAGCATAAAAACGATGGGGATGGACACTGCACTTCGGAGAAACATGATTGATTCGCTCGAGGCGATGAGGCGAGCTTTTTGCTGGAAGAGATTACCTATCGGCGGGAAGAAAGTAGCGAGAAGTACGAAGACATCTCCGAGGTTGAAGCCGGAAAAATCTTTGACGAGGACAATCAGTGCACCAAGCAGCATAAACACAACTCCGAGCGTATGCTCAAACGACATTCGCTCACGCCGGTACAAGCTAAAGAAGGTGTAGGAAGTACATATCTCAAACAGCGCAATAATGGCGGCATTCCCGGGCGTTGTTTTTTCAAGCCCGAGAAAAAGAAAGAGGTAATACAGAACGCCGATAAAGAGAGCGATGAAGAAAATATATTTCCACAGCACCGGATTGATGAGCTCCTTCCATTTTTTCCGGATACCCACTAAAACCGCGAAAAAAACTGTGGCAAAAAAAGTACTCCACCCAAGGGATACGAGCCCCGGTAATGTCCTGTAGGACAGGACGGTAATAACGGGAAAGAATGACCACGCGACGCTGGAAAGGAAAATGTATATTTCCCCTTTTCGATCCTCGCTTAACGGCATCTCTACTGTTGTCCACTTCTTGTTCATATTCATAAGAACTGTTCCCCCTTTTCAATGATTTAAGCACTTCAGGATTCCTTTGTCAAGTTTACGTGGCAAGGCGACCGTTTTTGCTAATTTTATCAAAAGTTTTAGTTACCAATAGACTGACCTTAGTGTTCTCGGATGCGAGGGCTGGATCATCCATGCTTTTAAGAAATATGGGGATTTCGTTTTCGAGGGCTGCGTTGGGCGAGGGCGAGGCGAAATGTTCTCGGTATTCTTTGCTTCCGTCGTCATAAATAAAAAGCGTATCGCCGTGCCAGGCAACCATGCCGTTGTCAAGAATAATTTCGATGAGTTTTGAGCGAATGGGTGAGATTCGATTAATGCTAAAGGTGGCGGATATGTCATTTTCAAAAATACCGCTAACCGAAACTATGTCGGCATCCGTTATCACTCCCAGCGTTTTTTCTAATTTAATTTCCTTTGGCTCGCCGCACAGTTGTATCGCCATAGCCACATCGTGAACCAGAAGACCCCATAAAATGTCCTCCGTGAAACTGCCGTACTTGTACCACGAAAAGTGGACGGATTTGATTCGTCTATCGCGAAGCAGATTTTGAAGCGTGACAAAGCAGGGATGATAGAGAAACGTAAAATCGGTAAATAAGCTTAGTTTACGCTTATCCGCTTCGTCTACGAGGTGTTGTGCGATTTTTTCCTCGGTTGCAAGGGGTTTTTCCACGAAAACGTGCTTTCCTGCGCTAAGCGCTTCGCGGACAATTTCCGCATGCGCGGATATAGGCGTGGCAATGACCACTGCGTCAACTTTTTTGTCGGAAAGTATTTCTTGATAATTATCGGTGACTGCAATTTCCGGATGATTTTTTTTCACCGCCGCAATCCGTTCGGCATTTCCGCGCGAAGCGCACCACAGAACACGGGTTTGAAGCGAAAAAGTATCAAGTAATTTACTGCCCCATTTTCCGATACCAATAATTCCTATGTGCTTCATGAGTTATGAGAATCTTCTTCTCGCGTCGCAAGAAAAAGCGGTTCCACCGGGTTAAGAGCTGCTTTTTTGATTTCTCCTTCTGATAAAAATTGTTTGGGCAAAAGCGCTTTCGCCTTAAACCCAGCGCCCATGAGCCTGTCTATATAATCAGTGCCATATAGCCGAACGTGATCATCCTGCCCAAAAATTTGCGTGCGTTGATCTGGCGTTACAATAGAACTGTCTTCCTGCGTTTTTGCAAGCGCCGAAGAAAATGGAACCTGAAGGATCGCGAGCCCCCCAGCTTTTAAAACTCGATATAATTCCCTCATAGCAAGTTTGTCATTTTCAACGTGTTCCAAGATATGATTGCAAATAATTAGATCAAAGGACTGGCTTTCAAAAGGAAGCGCTTGTATGTCAGCGTACACAAGCTTCTTTTTTTGCGGATCATAGGTAGTGGCGACATACGAGTTCTGATAGTGCGTATGTAGCACGCGCCTCAAGCTCGGTTCCGGGGCCACATGAAGTATGCGGCGACCTTCAGCATTAAACCATCCCTTTTCATTAAGATAGAGATAAATTAACCGCTCTCGCTCCTTGGAGCCGCATTTGGGGCACTTGGAGTTGGCTCGCTCTCCCGCGCCGATTATTTCTTTTTCTGCAAATACGGGATGCGAAAGGCCAAGCGTATAGAACCTTCGGGCGTGCCAGCCGCAGAACGGGCAGGAATATCTAAACCCGTACGTGCTTAACATGCGAATGGGCGCAAAACGCTTTCTTAGTCTTTGGGAGTATAACTCTGGGCGGAAAAGCGCTCGGAAGAACCGGCGCAGGAATTTTTCCGGAGGTTTATGGTGTCCTTTATGGCGGTAAAAATAGTCATTATTGCGAGAATAGCCCGCAAAATACTTGAAAGAAAAATTTTGTTTCCATGCGACGTAGTTAAATGAAAGCTGGTCGCGCTTACTTTCGCTCCTTTCTATATCCCACCACGCTTCCATCGCTCGGCGCACGTCCGGTTCATTGTGCCGGCGAAGCAGCACCATGGTGGTGCCCAATCCGTTATGGAGGGGATAATTTTCTTTGCGATACCGCTCCATCTGCTTTCGAATAATCGCAGGATCATCCTGGCAGTATCCCTTTTCTTTGCATAGTTTGATTATTGCTTCAGCCTCGGCGTAGATACAGTCGCGGCTGTCGTGCCGATACAATGCCATGTTTGCATCTGAAAGATAATCTCGGATGAGTTCATTTACGTCGCCCTTGATGAGGACATTCCCGTCTATGTAAACGCTGTACTCATATTCGGGGAAATATTCGTGTGCTAGCA
>Ga0209343_10011195_pt1 | contig 10120 bp, 9 predicted proteins | sample RifCSPlowO2_02_FD_184026 | JGI IMG/M metagenome (GOLD analysis project Ga0209343, IMG submission 184026) | Groundwater microbial communities from Rifle, Colorado - Rifle CSP2_plank lowO2_0.2 (SPAdes) (version 2) | ecosystem: Environmental > Aquatic > Deep subsurface > Groundwater | place: Rifle...
GAGATGAGCAACCGCTTCTTCGTGCTGAAAACCCTGGGTGCAGCCGCCGTGGTTGTGTTGTTGCTCCCGCCAACAGCGGCCGCTGACCAGACATCCCAGGCGCCCGAGCCCCCAAACAGTTGCGCGTCAAACGACCCCGCGCTCTTTTGGCGATGCGCGCAAGAAAAAGCGAAGACATTCAATCCCCCTCGCACCGCGGACGGCAAGCCTGATTTTAGTGGTTATTGGCGGAACAGGACGAGTGGGAGCCCAAGTCTCGAAGGGACGACCAGAACGATCCCCCCCGAGGCGGAGGAGGCCTTTGGTGCTGGCTCGACTCCCGGCGGCGGTGAGGGAGGAAAGAGCGTAGTGGTGGACCCTCCGGACGGGAAGGTTCCCTACCAGCCGTGGGCGGCGGCTCAAATAAAAGAGAACGCCGCCAAGTACATCGACCAGAACGTGCACTGTTTCTTATCCGGCGTGATACGCCACATGTATGTCGCACCGGCGTACCAAATCATTCAGACTCCTGGCTACATCGCGATTCCGTCCGAAGAGGCGCACGCGACTCGCATGATCACCATCGACAACCGTCCGCGTCTCGGAAAGGACATCCTGCTCTGGCAGGGGGATGCGCGGGGCCGTTGGGAGGGCAATACGCTGGTGGTCGAAAGCACCAATCACAACGGCCGAGTATTCCTGGACCGGCGCGGAACGTTCTATACCGACGCTGCGATCATCACCGAACGCTTCATGATGCTGGATCAGAACACGATCGCCTATGGGGCCACCTTGGACGACCCGCTCGTATATACCCGACCGTTCACGATCGCTTTGATGCTGACGCGTCACACGACAAACGGTTTCGAGATCTGGGAAGAGTCCTGCTTCGAGGGTGAATCGACCGCGAAGCGCCTTTACGACATGGGGTTCAGGATGTACCCGGGGATCACGTCCAAGGATGTTCCTGCAATAAAAGCTCGCACGTCAGGTTCGCGCTGACGGACCTGGTCACTCCGCCGCTGTCAGCGCGCAGAACAATCGTCCGCTGTTCCCAAAGCGGCGTCTGCCGTCGTGGCGTCGGGTAAGTTCGCGAAGGCTCAGGATGGACTCCGGCCGGCCAGGTTTTCGCCCCAGGAAATCTACCGGCTGTGCACACTCATGGGGCCGGAGGAAACCAGCGATGTACAGCACTAATACCGATACATTCCGGATTCGATACGGGCTCATCGCGGCAATCGTTAGTCTGGTCGCCCTCGCCGGTTCGCCGGCAGCCGGCCAGGGTTCGGCCGCCAGCATCATCGGCCAGGTGACCGACCAGAGCGGCGCCGTGCTCCCCGGCGTAACGGTGACGGCGGCCAGTCCCGCCTTGCAAGTCCCGCAGGTCACGACCGTCACCAACGATGTGGGTGAGTACCGCCTGGCGCCGTTACCGATTGGTGTCTATGAGCTGGCGTTTGACCTGGCGGGCTTTCGGCCGGCCCAGCGGCAAAATGTGCGACTGACCGTCGGCTTCACCGCGAAAATCGATGTGGCGCTGGGGCTTGCCACGGTTGCCGAGACGGTGACCGTGTCCGGCGCGTCGCCGTTGGTGGACGTCGCGGGGACCTCCGGCAGCACGCTGCTGACGAGGGAGATGATCGACCTGACCCCGACGAGCCGAAATGGGGTGATGAGCCTGTTGACCATGGCGCCCGGCGCGCGCACCTTTCTCGATGTCGGCGGCAACCAGATCTCGGAGAATCCGAATGCGCTCGCGTTCGGGCAGGGCGGCGCACATTGGTACACGCTCGAGGGCGTCCCGTCGCAAACCTTATCGGGCCGCGCCGACGGCCAGGGCGCCAATTGGGACTATCAAACGATCGACGAGGCGCGAGTCCAGACGCTCGGCACCGATGCGGAGTTTCCGACGCGGGGCGTGCAGATCAACGCCGTGGTGAAGTCCGGCGGCAACGACTTTCACGGCAGCGGGTCGTGGGCCCAGACGAACCATCGTTTACAGAGCCACAACATCGACGACAAGTTGAAGGCACAGGGCATCACGAGCGGCAACCGCATCGCGAAGCAGTACGACTTCGGGGGAGACCTGGGTGGCCGCATCGTCAGGAACCGCTTATGGTTCTACGGGGCGGCGCGGAGGCGCTACCAGGGATTTTCGGTCTTGAATTCCTTCAAGCCGGATGGGTCGCCCGCCCTCGAAGAAGGCCAGAGCACGTGGTACACGGAAAAAGTCTCGTTCCAGGCGACCCCCTCGCACCGGTTCATCGTGTTTGACCAGTGGGCGCGCAAGCCCGAAACGAACCAATTCACCGAGCTCACTTCCTATGAATCGCGAATGAGGAAGATTGTCGATTTTCACTATGCCAAAGGCGAGTGGGAGGGAGTGCGCGGCAACTCGTTCATCGCCTCGTTCCAGTTCGGTACGTTTTCGCTCGATTCGAAAGTGCCGTTCAACGCGGACGGGGCGGTCGGAAGAAAGGACCTCGTCACCCAGAGGCTCTCCGGCGAGAGCGAGGTGGCCGGGGAGAATGATTTCAGCAGCCGGAAATACACGAAGGGCGCTGCGACCTGGTACAAACCGAACTGGTTTTACGGGAACCATGAATTCAAGGCCGGCTTCGAATACAGGGCCGAATTGAACTTCCGGTCGATAGTCGCGAGACCGCCCAACTACTATCTTCTTTTCCAGGACGGCGCTCCCTTCGAAGTGGCATTTTTCAACGGGCCGACCTTCCCACGTCTTTCCGGGAACATGATCGGCAGTTTCGTAAAGGACAGCTGGACCATTGGGCGCCGGATGACGCTGAATGTTGGGCTGAGGTACGACCGTCAGGATGCGTTTGCGCCCGACATCTGCCGCGAGGCCGCGGCGTCTCCGTCGGACGTCATCTTCCCTGCCGCGTGCTTCGACAGGGTGCAGCTCCCGATTTTTAACAACGTGGCACCGCGTCTGCACGCGGCGTACGATCTCTTGGGCGATGGCAAGACCGTGATCAAGGGCGGGTGGGGGCGCTACTACGACATGCGCCACCTCAACCCGGACGTGCTGCGGGTGACCAGGAATGGCATCGCCTACGGCATCTTCCGGTGGCACGACCTGAACGGAAACAACGACTACGATCTCGGGGAAGTCAACCGAGATCTGAACGGGGCCGATTACGTCGAAACCTCAGGCCGTCAGTTCGAAACTGTTCAGCCGCCGGCCGTGACGAACCCGGACGAGAAGCAACCCCAAAATGATCAGTTTTCGCTCTCTCTCGAGCGGGAGCTGATCTCGAATCTTTCCCTCCGGGCCACGGGCGTCTACACCCGCGCGACGAACATCTACCGCATCCAGAACAACCTGCGACCCTATGAGTCCTACAACGTGCCGGTCACGAGGCGGGACCCGGGACCCGACGGCCGTGTCGGGAACGCCGACGACGGGGACTTGTTCACGTACTACGAGTTCCCGACCGCGCTGCGTGGACAACGATTCGAGGAGTTGATGCCCATCAACGACCCGAACGCCGATCAAAGCTACCGGAGTTTTGAAGTGGCGGCCGTCAAGCGGCTCGCGAATCGCTGGCAGTTCATGGCCTCCTACTCGGCCACCAAGAGAACCATCCCCATCTTTTCATCGTTGGCTGTGACCAACTTCAACTCGTCCAACGACGCCGGGAACTTGACACCCAATGACGAAATCAACCGCTCCAACAACACATGGGATTGGGACGCCAAGGCGCTGGGTTCCTACCTCTTCCCGAAAGACGTGCTGGTGTCGGCCAACTTCGAGCATCGAAGCGGTAACGTGTTCGCGCGGCAAGTCCAGTTCAGGGGCGGCGCAACTATTCCGGCGATCGTGCTCAACGCGGAGCCCATCGGCACCCGGCGCACGCCGAGTGTCAACCTCTTGACCCTGAGGTTCGAGAAGACGTTCCCTGTGCTTAACGCGCACAGGTTGGCGGTCCGCCTCAATGTGTATAACGCGCTGAACGCAAACTCGGTGCTCAACCTGCAACGGCGCGCGGGAGCACAGTTCTTGCGCCCCCAGCTCATCATGCTGCCGCGCATTGCAGAGGTGAGCGCGTCTTACACGTTCTAACCGGTCTTCCCTCACGACGTGATGGGCAGAAGGCCCCCTGCGGGAACGCAGGGGGCCTTCTGCATCATTCAACATGACCCCCCCAACGGGAGTGTGCGACCCTTTTACAAATGAGTCACTTCGGCTGTACACTGTCTTTTTTGCACAGGTGCCGATTATGTACGCAATCGTTCAGGCAGGCGGTCGTCAGGTCAAGGTCGAGCCCGGCGGCGTCCTCATGCTCGACGGCACGGCCGGAGAGCCCGGCGCGGAGCTGACGCTCGATCAGGTCCTGCTCATCGAAAAAGATGGCGGCGAGGTCGTGGCGGGCGCGCCCTATGTGGCCAACGCCAAGGTCGTCGTCGTCGTGGACGGCGAGACGCGCGGGCCGAAGATCCGTGTCTTCAAGAAGAAGCGCCGCAAGGGCATGCGCCGCACGAAGGGTCATCGCTCGACATACACGCGCGTGCGCATCAAGGAAATCACGCTCTGACCATTGGAGAATTCAACCATCCGCCCACTCCTGGATTACCGCTATGGCTCATAAAAAAGGACAAGGCAGCTCCCGCAACGGCCGCGACTCGAATTCGCAGCGGCTCGGCGTCAAGGCGCACGACGGCAACGTGGTGCCCGGCGGCACGATCATCGTCCGTCAGCGCGGACGGCGCTTCCGGCCGGGCCTCAACGCGGGCCTCGGTAAGGACGACACGATCTTCGCGAAGATCGCGGGCCGCGTGAAGTTCGAAGACCACGGCGCCCACGGCCGCGTCATCAGCATTACGCCCGTCGTCAGCATGACGCCCCTCGAATAGGAGCCAGCCAAGACTTGGTGATTGGATAATCTGGTCATCGGGTAATCAATTGCCCGATTACCCAATGACTCGATGACCAGATTCCTATGTTCGTTGACGAAGTCGACATTCACATTGCGGCCGGCAAGGGCGGCCGCGGATGCCTCGCGTTCCGGCGCGAAAAGCGCGTGCCGCGCGGCGGGCCGAGCGGCGGCGATGGCGGCCACGGCGGCTCGGTCTACGTCGTCGCCAGCCCCCATACGAACACCCTGATCCACTACCGGTTTCATCCCGAGTACTCGGCCGAGCGCGGAGACCACGGCGAGGGCTCGAACCGCACCGGCCGCACGGGGGCCGATCTCGAGCTGCCGGTGCCCATCGGCACGCTGGTCTACGAGAAGACCGACCATCCGGACCACGCCTTCACGCTCCTTGCAGATCTGGCGGAAGACGCGCAGCGAGTGCTGGTCGCGCGCGGCGGGCGGGGGGGCCTCGGCAATGCCCGCTTTGCGACGGCCACAAACCGGGCGCCACGGAAAGTGCAGCCGGGTGAACCCGGCGAGGAGAAGAACCTCCGCCTCGAGCTGAAGTTGCTCGCCGACGTCGGCCTCGTCGGCTTCCCCAACGCCGGCAAGTCGACGCTGATCGCGCGCATCTCGGCGGCGCGGCCCAAGATTGCCGATTACCCGTTCACTACGCTGACACCCAATCTCGGCGTCGTCAGCCTGGGAGACGACCGCAGCTTCGTGGTGGCCGACGTGCCGGGGCTGATCGAGGGCGCCCATCGCGGCCTCGGGCTCGGCCATCAGTTTCTTCGCCACCTCGAGCGCACAAAAGTGCTCGTGCACCTGGTGGACGTCAGCGGCGCGAGCGGGCGCGATCCCGTCAACGACCTCGACACGATCCGGCGCGAGCTGGCGCTGTTCCGGCCGGAGCTGGCCGCCAAACCGCAGGTCGTGGCGGCCAACAAGATCGACGCCCTCGACGAGGAAAGCCGCGCGGCCGCGCTGTCCGGGCACGCGAAGCGGCTGGGACTGCCCTTCTTTCGGATTTCCGGCGTGAGCGGACAAGGGGTCCCCGATCTGCTGGAAACGGTGTGGAATCGGCTGCGTGCCGAACGCCCGTCGTCTACACTGGTGCCGTGATGGCGCGTATCGGCATTCTGGGCGGAACATTCGATCCGATACATCGCGGGCATGTCGATTTGGGCCTCGCAGCGGAACGCGTGCTCCACCTGACGAGCGTGTTCGTCGTCCCCGCCCACATCCCGCCGCACCGGCCGCAGCCCGCCGCGTCGGCGTACCATCGATTTGCCATGGCCGCGCTCACGGTCGCAGGACGCCGAGGCTGGCGGGCGTGCGATCTCGAGCTACAGAGCGAGGCGCCGTCCTACACGTCTCTGACTTTCCGGCGCTTTCACGAGCGCGGGTTCGCACCGCCCGAACTGTTTTTTCTGATCGGCGCCGATGCCTTCGCCGAGATCGGCTCCTGGAAGGACTATCCGGACATTCTGGAGCGCGCGCATTTCGCCGTCGTGTCGCGCCCCGGATGTTCGGTCGATGATCTCCCGCGCCGTCTGCCCGCCCTGGCCTCGCGCATGACACGCCCCCCGGTCGACTCGGCTGCGCACCGCACCCCGGTGATATTTCTGATCGAAGCAGCCACCGCGGACGTGTCATCCACTGCCATCCGCCGGCGCCTCGCTGAGGGCCTGGCGATCGCCGACCTGGTCGAGCCAGGCGTGCAGCAACACATTGAACGGCATGAACTTTATACGCCGACGGTGCCGAAGCGCCGTGAGCCCGATCACGCGTCGGACCCGCCGGCAGGCAGGTTGCATGGTCACCGCTGACAAACGCCGCAAGGCGGCCCGTCTTCCGAAGCAAATCGAGGTGGCGGTCGCCGCGGCCAGAGACAAGAAGGGGCTGAATCCCCTCGTTCTCGACCTGCGGAAGACGGCTGGGTTCACCGACTACTTCGTCCTGGTGTCCGGCAGTAACGCGCGGCAGATCCGCGCGATCGCCGACGGCGTTATGGCGTCGCTGGCGACCGAGGGTGTCAAGCCGGCGCACGTCGAGGGCTACGATCGGTCCGAATGGATTCTGATCGACTACTTCGATTTCATCGTCCACGTATTCGCGAGCGAAACGCGCCTGTTCTATGGTCTCGAGCGCTTATGGGGCAGCGCGGAGCGCATAGAGCCGCAGGCGTGAGCGCGGAACGGTTCGTTGCGCACAGCCGCGCCCTGCGCGCACTCGTCGAGCAGGTGCGGCGCTTCGCCGCGACCGATTCCAACGTTCTCATCTCCGGCGAAACGGGCACCGGCAAGAACGCCGTAGCCCGCGAGCTGCACGCGCGAGGACCGCGGGCGAAGAAGCCGTTCGTCACGATCGACTGCGCCGCGCTGGCTTCCTCGCTGATCGATTCGGAGCTGTTCGGGCACGAGCGCGGCGCGTTCACCGATGCCGTGGTGGCGCGCCCGGGCCGCTTCGAGCTGGCGGGCGGCGGCACGGTCTACCTGGATGCGATCACCGAGCTGCCGATCGAGGCGCAAGGCAAGCTTCTCCGCATCGTCGAGGAAAAGCGCGTCGAGCGGATGGGCAGTCAAGTATCGACAGCGGTCACGGCTCGCGTCGTCGCCTCCGCGGAGGCGGACGTCGAGGACGCCGTCCGCAGCGGACGGTTCCGCGGCGACCTCTTTCATCGACTAGGCGTGCTGCCGATTCGCCTGCCCCCGCTCCGTGAGCATCCCGAAGACATCCTGCCCCTCGCCACGCATTTCGTCCGGCGCGCAGCTGCGGCAGCCAGGCGTACGGCGGTCCCGCTCACCGGTGACGTGTCGGCTGCACTCCGCGATTACGCGTGGCCCGGCAACGTCCGCGAGCTGCGCCACGCGGTCGAACGCGCGTTTCAGGCGGCGGGCGCCCACGCGATCACACTCGAGCATCTGCCGGCCGAAGTGCTCGAGGCACCGGCGCTCGGACCGGACGACCGCGTGGCGCGCAGGCCGACGCTCGACGAAGTGGAGCGCCGTTACATCGCGGCAACCCTGAAGCACGTCCGCGGCAGCCAGACGGAGGCCGCGAGGCTGCTGGGCATCAGCCGGAAAGCGCTCTGGGAGAAGCGCAGGCGATACGGCCTGGCGTGACTCCGCGCGTCTCACGTCTGGAGGCGCCGGCCCGCGGCCTGATCTTGCAGACGCTGGCGACATGGGACTGGCGACGTGCGGCTGACGCCGTCTTGTCCGTTCTGCTCGCTCCGGTCTGCGCCGCGTGCCAGGCTCCCCTCGAGCGTCCGACGCTCGGTCCTGTCTGCCCGGGGTGCTGGAGTTCGATCCTGCCACTCACCCCACCGTTATGTGACGCCTGCGGCGATCCATTGCCGACCTGGCGCACGATCAGTATTCCGCTCGCGCGGTGCGCGCGGTGCCGTCGCGGCCGCCGGCAGGTCGACCGCGCCCGTGCGGTCGGCGCGTACGTCGGCGCCCTGCGGTCAATCGTGCATGCGCTCAAATACGACGGCCGGCGATCGGTCGCCGCGCCGCTGGCCGCGCTGATGCGCGATCGCGGCCGCGACCTGCTGGTCGGCGTCGACGCCGTCGTCGCGGTTCCGCTTCACCCGTCACGGCGACGGGAGCGCGGCTTCAATCAGGCGGCCGATCTCGCGCGCCGGCTCGGTCTCCCGGTGTGTCCGGCGCTCCGCCGCGTCCGCGCGACCTCGGCGCAGGCGGGCCTGCCGGCCGGCAGACGCCACGGCAACGTGCGCGGCGCTTTTGCGCTGACGCCCGCCGCCAGGCAGCTCGACGGCAGGACGATTCTGCTGGTCGACGACGTGAGCACGACGGGCGCGACGCTCGAAGCGTGCGCGCGCGCGCTCAAGGGAGGCGGAGTAGCCGAGGTGCGCGCGATTACGGCAGCGCGAGTCGTGATGCGACCGCGTTGAACACCTCGGCCGCAATGACGTCCTTCGGACGCTCGCCGTCCAGCCGCAGCCAATTCTGCTCGCGGGCCTGCCGGCGATAGCTGTCGCGGACGCGGGCCTGCAGTGCCAGGTCGCGCTCGTAGCGATCGCGGCCTACGGCTTTCCGCTGGACGGCGGTCTCCGGCGCGATGTCGAGCATGATGGTCAGCCACGGAACGGGCAGAAACTTCTGCATGTCCGTCAGCCACGCGGGGTCGAGACCCTGGGCCTCTCCGTACGCGATGCTCGACGCGACATATCGATCGCACACCAGCACGAGTCCCCCGTCGAGCCATCGCTGCAGGTCGGGTTTCCGTTCGTAGCGGTTCGCGATGTACAGCAGCTGCATGACGTCGGCCTCGTACTCGCGCTCTCCCTGCAGGGCGCGCGCGATTTCCTCCCCGATCGAGGTGCCGTAGTCGGGAAACGACACGAGCCTGGCCTTCCGCCCGTGTTCCTTCAGATGGTCCCGCAGCAGCTCGGCCTGCGTCTGCTTGCCGCTCTGATCCAGCCCCTCGAAGACGATGAGATGTCCCACGCTACTCTTCCATCGCGAGCAGATCGTCGACCGTCTGCCGCCGGCGGACGAGGCGCCAGCGCCCGTCGAGGACGAGCGCTTCGACCGGCAGCGGACGGCGGTTGTAATTCGACGCCATCGCCGACCCGTACGCTCCTGCGTCGAAGATGGCGACGAGGTCGCCGATCGCCAGCTGCGGGAGCTCGCGATCGCGACCCACGACGTCGCTGCTCTCGCAGATCGGGCCGACGATCTCGTACTGCCGCGCGGCGCCGGACCGCGCACGAACAGGCTCGATACGATGGAAGGCGCCGTAGAGCGCCGGCCGCATCAGCTCGGTCATGCCCGCGTCGATGACCGCAAACTCGCTGTTGGCGTCTCGGGGTTTTAGATCGATCACCCTCGCGATCAACACGCCCGCCTGGCCGATGATCGACCGGCCGGGCTCGATGACGATCGGCAGGCCTGTGCCCCGCACGGCATCGACCAGCGTCGAGACGTACTCGACGGGCGACACCGCCGGCCCTCCATCGTAGGAGATGCCCAGGCCTCCGCCCAGATCCACGTACTCGAGCGTGATGCCGCTGCGTGTGAGTTCGCCCACCAGACCGGCGACGAACGCGGCCGCGTTTCGCAGAGGCTCGATGCTCGTGATCTGCGAGCCGACGTGAACATGGATGGCGACGAGCGTCAACAGCGGCCGCTGGCCGATCGAGTCGAGCAGCTCGCGTGCGGCATCGGCGGGCACGCCGAACTTGTTGATCTTGAGCCCGGTCGAAATGTGCGGGTGGCTCCGCGCGTCGATGTCCG
>Ga0209343_10011196_pt1 | contig 10120 bp, 9 predicted proteins | sample RifCSPlowO2_02_FD_184026 | JGI IMG/M metagenome (GOLD analysis project Ga0209343, IMG submission 184026) | Groundwater microbial communities from Rifle, Colorado - Rifle CSP2_plank lowO2_0.2 (SPAdes) (version 2) | ecosystem: Environmental > Aquatic > Deep subsurface > Groundwater | place: Rifle...
CACAGGTCGACGCACTCGTCGCAGATAAAGACCGAGGGGCCGGCAATCAATTTGCGCACTTCATGCTGGCTTTTGCCGCAGAAGGAGCAATAAAGCAGCTTGCCGTTGTCCTCGCCATTGCGGGTGTCAGTCATTCGATCAATCCAATACGGTAGGCTTGAAAAACAAGATGGAGGCAAATGCGAGCATTTTCAAGCCCGCAATGCGACCGACTGCATGCCGGTCGCGCATGATCGGCGCTAATCAGCTGGAAGCCAGGCGTTTATCGAGAACCTTGTCGATAAGACCATAGGCAACCGCCGTTTCACCGCTCATGAAATTGTCGCGATCGGTATCACGGGCAATCACATCCAGCGGCTGGCCGGTGTGAGCAGCCAGTACGTTGTTCAGGCGATCACGAATGGTCAGGATTTCGCGAGCATGAATCTCGATATCCGAGGCCTGACCCTGAAAGCCACCCAGCGGTTGATGGATCATCATCCGCGAATGCGGCAGGCAAAAACGCTTGCCGGCAGCACCAGCAGTCAGCAGCAAGGCACCCATGCTGCACGCCTGACCGATGCAGATAGTCGACACATCCGGCCGAATGAACTGCATGGTGTCGTAGATCGACATGCCTGCGGTCACCGAACCACCTGGCGAGTTGATATACAGATGGATGTCCTTGTCCGGGTTTTCCGCTTCCAGGAACAACAGCTGCGCGGCTACCAGATTGGCCATGTAGTCTTCGACCGGACCAATCAGGAAGATCACGCGCTCCTTGAGCAGACGCGAATAGATGTCATAGGCGCGCTCACCGCGGGCCGTCTGTTCGATGACCATGGGCACCAAGCCGCCAGCGGCCTGGATGTCTGGCATTTGTTGCATAAAAGGATTGCGGGACATTTCTTGCACTCGCTCCCTAAACAGTCATGTATCAAATACGCATAAGCCAGCACGTTGGCTGGCTTATGGTGTGCTCGAACGAGGTAAAGAAATCAGGCGGCTTGCGGAGCTTCCACCGGCTTGACAGCTTCTTCGTAGGAGACCGCTTTATCGGTCACATTAGCCTTCTGCAAAACAGTATCTACAACTTGCTCTTCCAGCACAACCGAACGGACTTCGTTCATTTGCTGGTCGTTTTTGTAGTACCAGGCCACAACCTGCTCAGGCTCTTGGTAAGCCGAGGCCATTTCCTGAATCATCTCGCGCACACGAGCATCATCAGGCTTGAGCTCGAACTGCTTGACCACCTCGGCAACGATCAGACCCAGCACAACGCGACGCTTGGCTTGTTCTTCGAACAGCTCCGCCGGCAGTTGTTCGGGCTTGATGTTGCCACCGAACTGCTGCACAGCCTGTACGCGCAGACGATTGACTTCGTTGCCGATCAGGGACTTGGGCACTTCGATCGGATTGGCAGCCAGCAGACCGTCCATCACCTGGTTCTTCACCTTGGACTTGATGGCCTGACGCAGCTCGCGCTCCATGTTCTTGCGCACTTCAGCGCGGAAGCCTTCCAGACCGCCGTCCTTGACACCGAACTGGGCGAAGAACTCGTCGTTGAGCTCGGGCAACTGGGGTGCGGAAACGCTGTTCACGGTAACCGTGAACTCGGCAGTTTTACCGGCCAGATCGAGATTCTGGTAATCCTCCGGGAATACCGGATTGATCACCCGCACATCACCGGCCTTGGCGCCGACCAGGGCATCTTCGAAGCCGGGGATCATGCGCCCGGAGCCCAGCACCAGCTGAGAACCGGTGGCCGAGCCACCCGCGAAGGCTTCACCGTCGATCTTGCCAGCGAAATCGATATTCAGCTGGTCGCCATTTTCGGCAGCACGCTCGACCACCTCGAAGCGGGTGTTCTGCTTGCGCAGAATTTCCAGCATGTTGTCCAGATCGGCATCAGCCACATCGGCTTGAAGGCGCTCGATGGCAATGGTCTCGAGGCCGGTCACCTGGAATTCCGGGAAGACTTCGAAGGTCGCGACGTACTCCAGGTCCTTGCCCTTCTCGAAGGTTTTCGGCTCGACGGCCGGAGAACCCGCCGGATTGAGCTTCTGCTCGACCACGGCCTCATAGAAGGTGGCCTGAATCAGGTCGCCCAGAGCTTCCTGACGAGCGGCGTCTTCGTAGCGCTGACGAATGACACTCATCGGCACTTTGCCAGGACGGAAGCCGGCAACTTTAGCCTTGCGGGCAGTCTGCTGCAGACGCTTGTTGACTTCAGTCTCGATGCGCTCGACGGGAACGCCGACGGTCATGCGACGCTCAAGAGCAGAAGTGCTTTCAACAGAAACTTGCATGGGTATTCCTCGTTGCACAGACATAGGCCGGCCGTTTACCGGCCCCGAATCAAGGGCATGCATTCTAGAGGGTCAATTTGCAGAAGTCACCCTAGATGCTAGCGGCAAACGGGAGGGAGCTAAAAGATGGTGCGGACGGAGAGACTCGAACTCTCACACCTTGCGGCGCTGGAACCTAAATCCAGTGTGTCTACCAATTCCACCACGTCCGCGTGGTAAGGCTTTCAAACAAAAACGCCAGGCTTTTGACCTGGCGCCTTTTAATATGGGGTGGACGATGGGGATCGAACCCACGACAACAGGAGTCACAATCCTGCGCTCTACCAACTGAGCTACGCCCACCATATTGCATTTACTTGCGCCAAAGCTGCCAAATGGCACGCCCGGCAGGACTCGAACCTGCGACCATCCGCTTAGAAGGCGGATGCTCTATCCAGCTGAGCTACGGGCGCCTATCCATCTGCAAGAGCAGATTTAAAGCTTTCGGCTGCAGCAGAAACCTTGCGACCCCTGCGTTTGCCGTCTTACCCAGCGACTGGCTGTGCTCGACAAGCGGGGCGAATGTTATAGAGGCGTCGATAACACGTCAACAGGGAAAGATAAAAAAATTCAGCTATATAAAGGAGTTACGCGAAAACTCTCGCACGCGCCTTTGCCCTGGGGTTTCGCCATGCGAGAATGCGCCTCCTTTTTCAATCCTTTCCAATGGTTAACCAAGCGCAATGACCGCACAACTGATCGATGGCAAAGCGATCGCCGCCAGCCTCCGCCAGCAGATCGCCAAACGGGTCGCCGAAAGGCGCCAGCAAGGTCTGCGAGCGCCCGGCCTCGCGGTGATTCTGGTCGGCAGCGATCCTGCCTCTCAGGTCTACGTCTCGCACAAACGCAAAGACTGCGAAGAAGTCGGCTTCGTTTCCCAGGCTTACGACCTTTCCGCCAGCACCAGCCAAGGCGAGCTTCTGGCGCTGATCGAACGCTTGAACGATGACCCGAGCATTGACGGCATCCTGGTGCAGCTGCCGCTGCCGGAAAGCCTGGATGCGTCTTTATTGCTCGAGCACATCCGCCCGGATAAAGATGTCGACGGCTTCCATCCCTACAACATCGGCCGCCTGGCCCAGCGCATGCCGCTGCTGCGCCCCTGCACACCAAAAGGCATCATGACCCTGCTGCACAGCACCGGGGTGGATCTGTATGGCTTGCATGCCGTGGTAGTCGGTGCTTCGAATATCGTCGGCCGGCCCATGGCCATGGAACTGCTGCTGGCCGGTTGCACCGTCACCATCACCCATCGTTTCACCAAGAACCTGGCCAGCCATGTGGCACAGGCCGATATCGTTGTGGTGGCTGCCGGCAAACCAGGCCTGGTCAAGGGTGAGTGGATCAAGCCGGGCGCCATCGTCATCGATGTCGGGATCAACCGCCAGGCGGACGGCAAGCTGATCGGCGACGTGGAGTATGACGCCGCCCTGCCCCGCGCCGGCTGGATCACGCCGGTACCCGGCGGTGTTGGCCCCATGACCCGTGCCTGCCTGCTGGAAAACACCCTGCACGCGGCCGAGCACCTGCACAAGTAACGTGCTCGGTAGTCATGAAAAACGGCACCCGAGGGTGCCGTTTTTCATTGCCTGTTAACTATCAATCACGCGCCTGTTCCCAGGACTTGAGCAGCTCGTTGTAATTGATGGTTTCGCCCTTGGGCTTTTCGTTGGCCAGTTTCGGCTTGGGTGCGCCCGGCTGATCCAGCCAGTACTGCGGGTCTTTTGCCTCGTTCAGCTTGGGACCGCACTCACCCAGCACGCCGGCGCGCTCCAGGCGACCGAGCATGGTGTCCTGGGCTGCCGCCAGACCGTCCAGCGCCTCTTGCGGCGACTTGTCGCCACTGGCCGCCTCGGCAATGAACTGCCACCACAGCTGGGCCAAACGCGGGTAGTCCGGTACGTTGGTGCCGGTGGGCGTCCACTGCACCCGTGCCGGGCTGCGGTAGAACTCCACCAGACCACCGAGTTTCGGCGCGGCGTCGGTCATGGCTTGTGAGTTGATATCCGACTCGCGAATCGGCGTCAGGCCGACCAGGGTCTTCTTCAGCGACACGGTCTTGGAAGTCACAAACTGGGCGTACAGCCAGGCCGCCAGGCGCTGCTTGTCCGGGGTGGACTTGAGGAAGGTCCAGGATCCGGCATCCTGATAACCCAGCTTCATGCCCTCCTCCCAGTACGGGCCCTTGGGCGACGGGGCCATGCGCCACTTCGGCGTACCGTCCTCGTTGACCACCGGCAGACCGGGCTTGGTCATGTCGGCGGTAAAGGCGGTGTACCAGAAGATCTGCTGGGCGATGCTGCCTTGCGCCGGCACCGGGCCGGATTCGGAGAAGGTCATGCCCTGGGCTTCCGGCGGCGCGTATTGGCGCATCCAGTCGACGTACTTGGTGGTGGCATAGACCGCCGCCGGGCCATTGGTATCGCCGCCGCGGGCAACGCTGGAACCGACCGGACGGCAACCCTCTACCCGGATACCCCACTCGTCCACCGGCAGGCCGTTGGGCAGGCCCTTGTCGCCGCCACCGGCCATGGAGAACCAGGCATCGGTGAAGCGCCAGCCCAGGGACGGATCCTTCTTGCCGTAATCCATATGGCCATAGACACGCTGGCCGTCGATTTCCTTGACCTTCTCGGAGAAGAACTCGGCGATGTCTTCATAGGCCGACCAGTTGACCGGCACACCCAGCTCGTAACCATAGATGTCCTTGAATTTGGCCTTCAGCTCCGGGCGTTCGAACCAGTCGGCGCGGAACCAGTAGAGGTTGGCGAACTGCTGGTCGGGCAGCTGATACAGCTTGCCATCCGGCCCGGTGGTGAACGCCAGGCCGATGAAATCTTCCAGGTCCAGGGTCGGCGAGGTGAAATCCTTGCCGTCGCCGGCCATCATGTCGGTCAGCGGCACGGCCTTGCCGTAGCGGAAGTGGGTGCCGATCAGATCCGAGTCGTTGATATAGCCGTCATAGATATTCTTGTCCGATTGCATCTGGGTTTGCAGCTTCTCGACCACATCGCCTTCTTGCATCAGGTCGTGCTTGAGCTTGATCCCGGTGATTTCGCTGAAGGCCTTGGCCAGCACCTTGGACTCGTACTCGTGGGTGGCGATGGTTTCCGAAGCGACGCTGATATCCATGCCGCGGAACGGCTCCGCCGCCTTGATGAACCACTTCAGTTCCTCGAGCTGTTGCTCGGCGGTCAAGGTCGAGGGACTGAACTCATCGGCAATCCATTTCTTTGCTGCCTCCTCATAGGCATCCGCCCAGGCCGCGCCGCTCAATCCGGACAACGTCAGCAAGGCAGCCAGCGCCATGCTATGTCGGGTTTTGTTGTTATTGTCGAACATAGAGACCTCCATCTCAGGGTTTGGGGTGAGGCAAGCGGGAAACGGCCGCGCCCAGCCAGCGGGCGCGCCGCAAGACAGCCCGGCTTAGCCCCAACGCATCACTGCAAACAGCCAGAACAGGGACAGCACCGAGGCTATCCAGACACTCCAATCGGTCGTGCCCACCACCAGCAGGTGCAGGTAGGCGCTTCCCAGCAGACCGATAAACAGCCGATCACCACGGGTGGTGCTGATCGGCAAGAAGCCTTTGCGCTCGATGCACGGGGAGCGCAGTTCCCATACGGTCATACCCGCCAGAATCGTCGCGATAGCGCCGAAGAACAGCGCGGTGGGTAGAGTCCAAGCCATCCAATCCATAATCGTTGCTCCTTAGACCCGGCCCAGGGCGAAGCCCTTGGCCACGTGGTTGCGGACAAACCAGATCACCAGCATGCCCGGCAGGATGGTCAACACGCCGGCAGCGGCCAGCACCCCCCAGTCGATACCGGAAGCCGAGACGGTGCGGGTCATCACCGCGGCGATGGGTTTGGCGTTGACCGAGGTCAGGGTGCGCGCCAGCAGCAGCTCGACCCAGGAGAACATGAAGCAGAAAAACGCAGTGACACCGATGCCCGAGCCGATCAGCGGGACGAAAATCTTGACGAAGAATTTCGGGAAGCTGTAGCCGTCGATATAGGCCGTTTCGTCGATCTCCTTCGGCACCCCGGACATGAAACCCTCGAGAATCCACACCGCCAGCGGCACGTTGAACAGGCAGTGAGCCAGGGCTACGGCGATATGGGTATCGAACAGGCCGATCGAGGAATACAGCTGGAAGAACGGCAGCAGGAACACCGCCGGCGGCGCCATGCGGTTGGTCAACAGCCAGAAGAACAGGTGCTTGTCGCCGAGGAAGCGATAGCGCGAGAAGGCATACGCTGCCGGCAGCGCCACCGCCAGGGAAATCAGGGTGTTCAAGGTCACGTAGTACAGCGAGTTGAGGTAACCCTCGTACCAGCTCGGGTCGGTGAAGATCACCTTGTAGTTGGCCAGGGTGAAGCTGTGCGGCCACATGCTCAGGCCACCGAGTATCTCGGTGTTGCTCTTGAACGACATGTTCAGCAGCCAATAGATGGGCACCAGCAGGAACAGGACGTAGAGCCCCAGCACCACTTTTTTACGTAGGGTCATGGTCGGCCTCAGCGCGTCTTGTCGTTATGGGTCATGGCGGTATAGAACAGCCAGGACACCAACAGGATGATCAGGAAGTACACCAGGGAGAACGCCGCCGCCGGGCCCAGGTCGAATTGGCCGATGGCCATCTGCGTCAGGGTCTGGCTGAGGAAGGTGGTGGCGTTGCCCGGCCCGCCGCCGGTGAGGACGAAGGGCTCGGTGTAGATCATGAAGCTGTCCATGAAGCGCAGCATCACCGCGATCAGCAGCACGCTCTTCAGCTTGGGCAACTGGATATGGCGGAACACCGCCCAGGCCGAGGCGCGATCGATGCGCGCCGCCTGGTAATACACATCGGGAATCGCCCGCAGCCCGGAATAGCAGAGCAGCGCCACCAGCGAGGTCCAGTGCCAGACGTCCATGATCAGCACCGTGACCCAGGCATCCCCCGTATCGGAGGCATAGTTGTAGGCGATGCCGAGCTTGTTCAGCGTCCAGCCCATCAGGCCGATATCGGCGCGGCCGAAGATCTGCCAGATGGTGCCGACCACGTCCCCCGTATCGGAGGCATAGTTGTAGGCGATGCCGAGCTTGTTCAGCGTCCAGCCCATCAGGCCGATATCGGCGCGGCCGAAGATCTGCCAGATGGTGCCGACCACGTTCCACGGGATCAGCAAGGGAATTGCCATGACGATCAGCACCAGCGAGGCCATGCGCCCCTTGGTCGGCATGCACAGGGCGATGGCGATCCCCAGGGGAATTTCGATCAGCAGCACGCAGCCGGAAAATATGAACTGGCGCAGCAACGAGTCATGCAGGCGCGTGTCCTGCAGCACCTGCTTGTACCAGTCGACCCCGACGAAATAGCGCGTCGAATGGTCGAAGATGTCCTGCACCGAGTAGTTGACCACCGTCATCATCGGCACGATGGCGCTGAACGCCACCAGCAGAAACACCGGCAATACCAGCCACCAGGCCTTGTTGTTCTGCACCTTCATGGCTGCACCTCCGATGACTGCGACTGAGGTTGCGCCGGCAACACTTCCACCAGGTATTCGTCGGCATAGAGCATCAGCCACTGCGCTGGAAAACTCAGATAGACCTGCTGCTGCGGCACCGGCTGATCCTCCTGCAGACGCACCTTGAGCAGCTGTCCGTCCAGGCGCAGAGTGAGGATCTTGTAGGTGCCCAAATCTTCGAGATGCACCACTTCGCCGCACCGGGCGTCTTCGTTGAAGCCCTCCCAGACGTGGACGAACTCGGGGCGAATGCCCACTTTCAGGGACGTCCACTGCAGCTCGTCGAGGCGCTGATTCAGCGCCGGTGACAGCGGCAGCACGGTATCGGCGAAACGCACCCCGCCCTCGCAACGGCTGACCTCGATCAGATTCATCCCCGGGCTGCCGATGAAGTAGCCGACGAAGGTGTGGCTGGGCCGCTCGAACAGCTCGCGCGGGGTGCCGAACTGGACGATCTGGCCGCCGTACATCACCGCGATCTTGTCGGCGAAGGTCGAGGCCTCCAGCTGATCATGGGTGACGTAAACCATGGTGATATTGAACTGCTCGTGGATCTGCTTGAGCTTGCGCCGCAGCTTCCACTTCAGGTGCGGGTCGATCACCGTCAGCGGCTCGTCGAAGAGGATCGCCGACACATCGTCACGCACCAGGCCGCGGCCCATGGAGACCTTCTGCTTCTCGTCGGCGGTGAGGTTGCTGGCCCTCTTGCGCAGCAGCGGGTGCAGCTCCAGCACCTCGGCGATCTCGTTGACCTTGGCCAGGATCCTGGCCTCGTTCATGCCCTGATTACGCAGCGGAAACGCCAGGTTGTCGAACACCGTCATGGTGTCGTAGACCACCGGAAACTGGAAAACCTGGGCGATATTGCGCTGCTCGGGATGCAGGTGGTTGACCACCTTGCCGTCGAACTGCACCTCGCCATGGGAGGGGCTGAGCAACCCGGAAATGATATTGAGCAGGGTCGACTTGCCGCAGCCGGAAGGGCCGAGCAAGGCGTAGGCACCGCCTTGTGCCCAGACATGGTTCATCTCGCGGATCGCATAATCCCCATTACCGTTGGGGGCGCGGCTGTAGCTGTGCGCCAGGTTGTGCAAGCGTATCTCGGCCATCAGGCGCTCCTCGCTAAACGGCGGCTCGGCGCCTGGATCAACCGGCCATTGGCCTCGAAGACGAACAGTTTGTGGGTCGGGATATAGATGAGGATCGGCGTATCCACGTCGTACTCATGCACGCCCGGCAGGTGCAGCACCAGCACGAACTGCTCGTTGCGCACATGCAGGAAGGTTTCCGAGCCGCTGATTTCCGCCAGCTCCACGGTCACCGCCAGTTCCAGGTCGTCGTCGTTGGACGGCACCAGGCCGATATGGCTGGGGCGCACACCGAAGCGGTACTCGCCCTCGGCGATGCTTTTCAGATCGGGGTTGAGCGGAAAGTGCACGGCATCGGCGAAACTCACTTCGGTGCCGCTGATGCGCCCCGGCATCAGGTTGATCGCCGGCTCGGAAAACAATTCGGCGGCCAACACCTGCTGCGGCTGGTGATAGACCTCGGCGGTCTTGCCACTCTGCACCACCCGCCCCTCGTGCAGGATGGTGGTGGTGCCGCCCAACGCCAGCGCCTCGTTCGGTTCGGTTGTGGCGTAGATGGCGATGGTATGACGCGCGGCGAACAGCTCGCGCATCTCCTGGCGCAGCTCCTCGCGCAGCTTGTAGTCGAGGTTGACCAGCGGCTCGTCAAACAGAATCAGCGATGCATCCTTGACCAGGGCGCGGGCCATGGCCGTGCGCTGCTGCTGGCCGCCGGACAGCTCCAGCGGATGGCGCTGGAGCAAAGCCTCGATGCGCAGCATCTTCGCCGTGGCATGCACCTTTTCCAGAATCTCGGCTTTGCTCACCCCGGCCTGGCGCAGCGGCGAGGCAATGTTCTCGAACACCGTCAGGGTCGGGTAATTGATGAACTGCTGGTAGACCATGGACACGTTGCGCTGGCGCACCGAAACATTGGTCATGTCCGCGCCATTCATCAGGATGCGCCCGCTATTCGGCTTGTCCAGGCCAGCCATCAAACGCATCAGGCTGGTCTTGCCGGACAGGGTGCGGCCGAGCAACACATTGAAGGAACCGGGTTCGAAACTCAGGCAGGCGTCGTCGATATGCACCTGCTGATCGACGATGCGCGTGACATGCTCAAGCGTAAGTGACATGGGCCGTCCTATTTTCTTGTTATTTGCTTTCTAGCTGTCCCGTGACAAAGCGGGTTTCGTGCCAAGCACCTAATAAA
>Ga0209343_10011198_pt1 | contig 10119 bp, 11 predicted proteins | sample RifCSPlowO2_02_FD_184026 | JGI IMG/M metagenome (GOLD analysis project Ga0209343, IMG submission 184026) | Groundwater microbial communities from Rifle, Colorado - Rifle CSP2_plank lowO2_0.2 (SPAdes) (version 2) | ecosystem: Environmental > Aquatic > Deep subsurface > Groundwater | place...
ACCAAATCTTTTTAAATCGCTGGCAAGTGCAGGGTCTTTTATTGAAGATGCATACATATTGTAATCCCATATTCCGTTATATTCCAATTTAAGCACCTCATTCAAAAACTGGACTATTGTATATTTCTCCTCATCAAACTGAATAAGCTTATCTATTTTGCTTGCATAATTACCCAGCCCCTTCTCAATATCTGTTAGCAATTCCTTTATCTCGTAATTCTTTATTCCCTCTTTTTTAAAAAGCCCTGAGCACTCCTTTGCCTTTTCCAAAGACTTCTGTAACTCATCCTTTAAAAACCTTGCAGACTGATTGAATTTCATATTGCCTCCTTACATTAAAAAATTAACCACAGAGGACACAGAGTATCAGCCACGGACTTACACAGACTTAAAAGATAAGGTAAAGATAAAGATTTTTTCTCTGTCTATACCTTCACCTTTCCCTGCTTTATATTGTCAGTGAAAGTCAGTGGCAAAATAAATGTTTTCCTATGTAACCTGTGGCTTCATATTATCCCTTTTAAATCAAATTTACTATCCGTCAGTTTATCTTCATACTTTGATACATCAACATTATTTTTAATTAGCTTACCAACTGCCCTGACATCCTTTGTATCTCCAAGGAGAATTGCACCGACTATCTTGCCGTCTTTAATGACAAGTTTTTTGTATATATCATCAGAGCCATCCTCTCTGATGAGTTCTCTATACCCCTTACCCACCCTCACCCCAACCCTCTCCCAGAGGGAGAGGGAGAGAGGGGCAAGGGGAGAGGTAGGAGAAGGGGGATTCACAACTCCAATAGAAGTAAGGTCAATACCGACTATCTTTAATGTAGTGGATGGGGTGGTTCCACTATAAACTGTATCAACACCTGCAATATTATTCCCTGCGATAGTTCCATGCTCTGTTGATGCCGTCCAAAGACCATATATCCTCTCCTTAAACTCTGCACAATCTCCTGCTGCATAGATACCCTTTGCATTTGTCTCAAACCTTTCATTCACAATAATTCCTTTGTTGACACTTATACCAGCCTCTTTTGCCAGTTCAATCCTTGGAGTAATACCTGCTGAAATAATGATGAGATTACAATCAACATTTCTTCCATCTTTCAATTTTAATCCTGTTACTTTATCTTCTCCCAAAACCTCATCAGACTGGGCATTTAATACAATCTTAATCCCCACTTTTTCTATCATCCTCTGTAAAACCTTTGCACCTTTTTCATCAAGCTGTCTTGGAAGGAGCCTTGGGAAAAACTCTACTACTGTAACATCAAGCCCCCTTACTTTTAAACCCCTTGCAGCTTCAAGCCCAAGAAGCCCTCCGCCAATCATAAGGGCATTTCTGTTTCTTAAAGAATATTCCTTAATTGAGAGGACATCTCTTATTGTGCGGAGTGTAAAAAACCCCCTAATTCCCCCTTTATTAAAGGGGGACAGAGGGGGATTTGTACCCTTCATCGGAGGGACAAAATTTGTACTCCCTGTCGCCAAGAGTAACTTGTCATATTCAGCTTTTTCTTCCTTCTCTGTAATAATATATTTCTTATCAGGCTCTATCTTTTTTATCTTTGTTCCTGGATAAAATTCTATTCCTTTTTCTTTATACCAGTCAGCATTGTATATATATGTATCTTCCTGCTTAATCTCATCCCCAAGAAAATGTGGCAGTTTTATCCTTGAGTAAAATGGATACGGCTCATCTGAATAGACTGAAATACTTACATCTTTATTTTTTTTCCTAATAACCTCAGCCGCCGTAGCCCCTGCCACACCATTACCGATTATGATTATTTTTTGCATAAATCAATTCCCCACCACCATTGAAACTATTTTCCCTATTACAAACCCGACACCTGATGCAATTGTCCCTATAATCACAACCTCAATACCGCTTTTTAACCAACTGCCTTTTGTTATAGTTGTCTTTCCAGCACCAACACAAAATAAAAATATGAGGGATGTTACAATGGCAACCTTTAAGGCTGTCATCGGATTATCCATAACCATATATGGTATTAGAGGCGGGAGAGAGCCAATGGCAAATGAAACACCCATGATTGCACCAACTCTTAAAGGGTCATCAAATGTCTCCTCAATTATCCCCAACTCCTCCCTCATCATGAACCTCACCCACAATCTTTTGTCTGATGTAACCCTTCTTACTATCATCTCAACCTCGTCCTCTTTAAATCCGAAATTGCTGTATATCTCCCTTATCTCTTCAGCCTCTTTCTCTGGTGTCTCATCAATCTCCCTTGTTTCTCTTTTAATCTCGTTGTCAAAGAACTCCCTCTGTGCCTTTGTAGAGAGATATGCACCAAAGAACATTGAGATAGCACCTGCCACCATCTCCGCCAATCCTGCAAGGAGGACTGCCTTTACACTTGCCATTGAAACAGTCACACCTGCAACAAAACCTATGGCAGTGACAAGCCCGTCGTTTATACCAAAGATGACCTCTCTTATTACCCGTCCTTTCGGCGTATGCCAGTCTTCATCATGAAATTTCTTTAAATAATCCATAATCAGTGTCAGTGATTAGTGTCAGTGTCAGTAAAAACCAAACACTATTCACTGACCACTGTTCACTGGCTTTGAAAGTGGTATAATCATAACATGAGTCTAAAGATAGATGAAATAGCAAAAATAATTTCAGAAATTAAAAATCCCCTTAAGGGTGGAAAGATACAGAAGATTTATCAGCCCTCTGAATATTCATTAACCCTTGAAATATGGACAGGCAATAAAAATATTCTGCTATATATATCTATCGAGCCTCAGGTTTCAAGAATTCACCTTATTACCGAAAAATATCCAAACCCTCCTGAGCCATATCCATTCTGCATGTTCTTAAGAAAACACCTGACAGGGACAAGGATTGATGAAATCTCCCGGATACAAGATGACAGGGTTATTATAATCAGATTATCAAAAAATGTAGTAGCTGACGGAAATGTAGAAAACAACAAATATAATCTCTTTGCCGAATTGACTGGAAGAATGGGAAACATAATTTTAACTGATAGAGATATGAAAATCCTGATGACTGCACTGAGACAAGAGACAAAAGAGAGAGAGATGAAGGCTGGCGGCATTTATATGCCTCCATCATCTGCTCCATCCCCTTCTCACCCTCTTTTAGAAAAGGAGCAGGTAGGGGAACTTTTGAATGAAACTGATACTCCCTTTAATATTGAGGTAGAGAAAAGATACAGGACTATTGAGATAGAAAGGCTTAGAAATGAAGTGACAACAGGCATAAAGCAGAAGATTAAGAAGCTTGAGAGAAAGTTAGAGGCGCTCAATTCTGACTTGAAAAAGATAGAAAGATATAAAGAGGATAACATAAAAGGTGAACTGTTAAAGGCGAATTTTAATCTCATAAAAAAAGGGATGGAGACAATTACTTTAAAGGACTATTATCAGCAAGCAGTGGATTCTTTATTAACTATAGAGTTAGACCCATCACTCTCGCCTTCTCAAAATATAGAGAAATGTTTTAAGAGGCATAAAAAATATATAAGGGGGAGGGAAGAGATAACAAAGCATATTGAAGTGGCAAAAGAAGATATAGCACAACTGCATCGCAAGATTGATGAAACTATGAGGCATGAAGGTGAGATTCCTCGCTTAACTCACAATGACAAGAGCAAAGGTGTTCGCAATGACAAAAAAAGACAATCGGCCAGACAATCTCAATACAAATCCTCACCGATGTCTTTTGAATCCATTGACGGGCTGACAATACTTGTTGGGAAAAATAATAAACATAATGATGAGCTTACATTTAAAGTTGCAAAAGGGAATGATATATGGCTTCATGTCAGAGATTTTCCGGGTTCTCATGTGGTTATACAGACAGGAAAAAGAAAGGATGTGCCAAGAGAGACTTTATTGGATGCTGCCAGTCTTGCAATTTGCTTCAGCAAGTTAAAATCAGCAGGGAGGGGAAATATAGTATATACATTTAAAAAATATGTAAAGAAACCAAAAGGGGCTGAGGCAGGAAAGGTGATAATTTCACAGGATAAAAACATCTTTATTACAATAGACCCGAAGCGAATGGACAGGTTATTTAAAAATACCAGCCATAAAATTTAACAAGTAGGTTTTATATTATTGACTAATGTTTGACATAAGGTATAATTATTCTTGTTTTTAATTTTGGAGAATATTAATGGAACTTGATAAAAAGACAAAAAAGATGAAGATATTGGTAACCGACGATTTTACCAATATGAGAAGGACTATCAAAAATATGCTGAGGCAGATAGGATTTGAGCATATTGAGGAGGCTGATGACGGAGATACTGCTGTTCAAAAGCTTCAGTCTGGGACATTTAATTTTGTTATTCTTGACTGGAATATGCCGCGTATGCCGGGGATTCAGGTTGTTCGGGTAGTCAGGGCAGACAGCAATTTAAGATACCTTCCTATCCTGATGGTGACGGCAGAAAACTGGGAAGATGAGATTATAGAGGCAGCAGAAGAAGATGTTAACGGCTACATTATAAAACCATTTGTAACTAAGACACTGGAGAATAAGATAGCAGAGATTTTAGAAAAAAGTATAAACCCGCCAGAGGGTGAGGTCATGTTCAACAAAGGAAGAGACTTCCTGCATAATAAAAAGTATGACGAGGCAATTGCAGAATTTGAAAAGGCTTTAAAGATTAAACCGAACAGTGCAAAGGCAACATATTATCTCGGTCTTGCTTATTTTGAGAAAGGTGATATGGATAAGGCGGAAGAGATTTTAAAAAAGGCAATTACATATAATGCCAGATATGTAAAGGCTCATCACAGCCTCGGAGATGTGTTGATAAAAAAAGGGGATATAAAGGGTGCAATCAGCCATCTTGAACAGGCTACTGCCATAAGCCCAAGGATTCCGCAGAGACAACTCCTTTTAGGCGGGCTTTATATCAGAGAGAAAAGATTTAAAGATACAATCCCTGTCTTTAAAAAGGCAATAGAACACAGCTTCAACCTTACAGAAACAAAAGAAAAGATAAAGGAATTGGTAAAAGATTTGCCGGATAGTGAAAAGGCTGTTTTTAAGAATGAGTTGAATATTGATTTATAAAATTAAGAATTAATAATATCCAACATTTCCTTAACTGCTCTCTCAATTCCCACAAGAACAGCCCTCGCTATTATATTATGCCCGATATTCAATTCAGAAATCTCTTTTAAATCAGAAACCCTTTTAACATTAGTATATGTAAGCCCATGTCCTGCATGAACTATAAATTTAGATTTATAGGCAAATTTAACTGCCCTCTTTATCTTTTCAAATTCAACATCCAACTCTTTCTCAGTTTTTGCCTCGGAATACTTTCCGGTATTTATCTCCACACAATCAGCCCCTGTTTTTCTCGCCGATTTAATCTGTTTTAAATCAGGGTCAATAAATATACTTACAGGAATTCCTGCTTCCTTAAATTTTTTTATAACTTTCCTTAAATAATCCTCCTGTGATATTACATCAAGCCCCCCTTCTGTTGTTATCTCCTGCCTTTTCTCAGGGACAAATGTCACCTGATCAGGCTTGACAGAGAGGGCAATATCTATCATCTCATTTATTGCTGCCATCTCAAGATTCAGTTTTTTCTTCACAACCTCCCTCATTATGCGGAGGTCTCTATCCTGAATATGCCTCCTGTCCTCCCTTAAATGTATTGTAATGCCGTGGGCATCGGCAAGCTCCGCCAGAACTGCCGCAGCTATAGGGTCAGGCTCTACTGTCTTCCTTGCCTCTCTCACAGTTGCAACATGATCAACATTTACACAAAGCTTTGCCATATTTTACATTTTAAGAGTGAATCTAATTAATGTCAATAAGACAGTATAGGTAGGTTAAATGAATGGAGTGCGATTTTGAAGAGATGCCTTATGCCTTTATATCAAGAAGGGTGCCGAGATTTTCATCCACAGCCTTAATTGTCTTTAAATTTGCCTTGTAGCTTTTTTCAGTAAGGATAAGATTTGTCATTTCCTCTGCTATATCCACATTTGAGGTCTCTTTTGCTGTAATATTATTAGCCTGACGAACAGCCTCAGAAATTGGATAGCCTGGCGTATTTACCTTTTCAACCACAGCATCTACACCACCGGCACTCCCTTCTTTCATTGTCACACGGCTCTTCTTAAAATCATCAGTGAGGGTATTTGCCAGGTTATTTGATGTTACATTTGTCTTTTTTGTAAATGCCAACAACCCTGAAATGGCTGAACTTATTGCACTAAGCATATCTGCCTCCTCTTGTTTTTAATATAATCCTTTCAATCAGCCCTGTCAAATCCATAAATTCATCCCAAATTATGCACGTACAATTTAGAGAAGACCATAATCCCTGTAGCGGCAAGCGGAAGGGATATATGGTCTTATTCACGCATTTTTTGGTTCCGTCAATCAAATATATAATTTAGCGGGTTTGTAGGGATACTGTTTACCATTACTTCATAGTGAAGATGTGGCCCTGTGCTTCTTCCTGTATTTCCAACCTCGGCAATTGCCTGTCCCCTCTTTACCTTATCCCCTGTGTTCACAAGAATCCTTGCATTATGTCCATATCTCGTTACCACCCCATATCCGTGGTCTATCTCCACAATATTCCCATAACTTACATCATTCCCCACCCTCACAACAATTCCATCAGCAGATGATACTACCGACGTATCCATTCTTGTTGCCACATCCAAGCCTTCATGGATTTCCTTCATATTTGTAAACGGTGATATCCTGTATCCAAATCCACTCGTGACCCAACCTCTTACAGGCCAGATAGAGGGGGTTGATGACAGAAGGGATTCCTGCCCCCTGAAAAATTCATCTAATTCCTGAAAGCTTATTTCCTGAAATTTTGCCTGATTCTTAAGCTCATCCATATCTCTATCCAACTCTGCTATAATATCTTTACTCCTGCCGGGTAATATGGAGTCATATATATTAACTTCGTTGTGATTAGACCCTCCAACACCCCACATCTGTGCAGATGCTCCTTTGCCCTCTAACGATGTTACTATTCTAAGTTTTCTGTCAAAGTTTTCAAGTCTTGCCATATTATGCTCAAATCCTTTGACCTTCTGAACAAACTGTTGAATTTGAAGCCTCTGCTCCCTCGTCTCCCTTCTCAATCCTTGAAGCTCAATCACATCTTTACTCAATTTTACATGACGATGTATTAATACAGATGATAAGACAAAAACTATTCCAATAAATACAAAAAATCCCCTAACCACATACTTTGGCAGGCTGAACTGCTTGAATCTGCCTCCGATATCATCTGCAAACATCAAATAAAATCTATCATTCATTTTGACACCTCCAGAAAATAATACATGATTAACTTCTCTGATATATAAAATAGCAAAGACCGTGCCTTTAATAAAACAATTTATAATTAATTGAAAAATAAAGGGTGCTAAAGGAAGGATGCCTTTTAAAAGGTTAAATAAGTGTATGATTATTTATACTATGTAACCTTTAAAATACTATTTCTTTGTCTGGCTGAATCTGTTTGCCTCTTTGATAAACTCTGTGAAAATATTTTTTGAACAGACATCTTTAAGATAAATCCTTTCAGGATGCCACTGGACACCGACAATAAAGTCGTCGCCATTAGATTTGCTTCGCTCACTACAGGCAAATTCAATAGCCTCAATTACTCCATCCTCTGCGACTGCACTTATTTTAAGACCTTTGCCTATCTTTTTAATTGACTGATGATGAGTACTGTTTACCACCGTAGAGCCTGTCTCTGCAATTTTTGAAAGTCTTGAGGAAGAATAAATATTTATACTGTGGTATGGATTATCAGAAGGGGTTGATTGTTTATGATTGATTTTTTCACTATATTGGGATGGTATATCCTGATAAAGTGAACCGCCGAAATAAACATTTATAAGCTGATGCCCACCACATATACCAAGAACAGGCATCTTCTTTTCTACAGCAAGTTTTAATAACTTAATTTCAAAGTCAGTCCTATCAGGCTGAATCTTACCGAGTTTTGGATGAGGTTCTTCGCCATAGTATTTAGGGTCAATATCAAATCCGCCTCCTGAGATTAAAAGCCCATCAATAAGATTTATAAAATGGGAAATTGTAAATTCATTAGTAGGGCATAATAAGAGAGGTATTCCGCCTGCCTCTTCTATTGCAGAAACATAATCTCTCTTTATAAAGAATCTTGGCTGTTCATTTGAATCATCATAATCAGAGGTTATACCTATTAGAGGGAGGGTCATTATTGCTTTTCTTTCTCAATTATAATCTGTATATTCTTTTGTAAATCTGGAAGTTTGTTTTTGATTATACTCCACATAATTTTATAGTTTATCCCAAAATATTCATGTACAAGTATATTTCTAAAATCAGATACCTTTCTCCATTCAATAAAGAAATACTTTTCTTTTATTTCATGACTAATATTACTTGAAGCCTCACCTATTATTTCAAAATTTCTAATGATGGCATCTATCTTCATCTCATCTTTAATAAGGTCTTCATAAGAAGAATTACCTGCATAGTTTTGAATCCTTGTCGCAGAGGTCAAAATATCTTCAAGATAAAGCAGATAGCCCCTACGCATAACTTACCTCTTTTAAAATATCATCTTTTAATTGTGGTCTGAGGGCTTCAACTGTTACCAAATCTACCTTCCTACCAAATAAATCTTCAAGGAAGTATTTCAGTTCTATATAATTATCAAAATTTTCAAAGTTATCCTCAAACTCAACAAGAACATCAACATCACTGCTTTCCTTTTCCTCACCACGGGCAAAGGAACCGAAGACACCTATCTTTTTGACACCATACCTTTGTTTGACTATATTTTCGTGTTCTTTTAATATCTCGATTGCTTTCATTTTTATGTCCTTAACTATCAGTTGTTAATGTATCAAAAACTGTTTGAATATTGCAAATTATATCTCAGGTAATACAATTTACAACAAAAATTACCAGCCTTATTTTACAATGGACTAAAAGGACACTTTAATGTTTTTCACTTGACGCCTTTACAGTTTTCTCCTAAAATCCCATCAAAGATGCCCATAAAAAATAATGTTATTAATACCGGTAATAAATAACTTGTAGTGCGAGGTTTTAGTCTCCCTATTTTTGACGAACCTAAAGGTTTGCACTACGGTAAATTATTTATTGCTGTTACTATATCATTACAAAAATTATTGCCATACTAAAACATCTTCAATGGAAAAATTAAAACTAATCAGCACAAATTTAATTACTACTCTAATAATAGGATTAACCGAAGTATCTCTTGCTATATTAATACTCAATTCTGCAAACAATGATCATGAAACTATTGTATATGCAATTCTTGTTATCATTTATTCGGCAGTTCAAATTAATGGATTAAATGCAGTAATGAGACACAGCCAAATTCATTCATGGATTACAAGTATAAAAAATGTAATTGACTCATTAGTAATTAACTTATTAAAAGGAAAACCGAATGATTTATCTGTACTGGATTCAAATGATACTGGTCTAAGTGATGCGATTGTTTCGGCAATTGATAATTTATTTACTTTATTATTGGAAATTATTTCATTGTTTTATATTGTGAGAGCATTGCTATAAATTTTCTCTATAATATGGAATAACAAGATATCGGAGTAAATGCAAGATAGTGGTGAGTTTTTTGCTTTTATTTTTAGTATTTTGAATTACCTTTATACTATCTGATACGCTTCATATCTCACATCACTCACTTTTGCGTTAGGCTTTCTTCTCTTCTGCTCTCATTTCAGAGGACAGATTATTCCATAAACCAACTGTTAGGGTTAAACTTTAATAATCATTTTAATCTACCTCTTTAAATCCTCACTTTATTTATGTATATTTATAATATGGCTTATAAACATTCAATTGACACGATTTTGTTATCGGATTTTGTTGAGGCAAGAAAAGGGGACAGGGTGATTGACCTTGGGACAGGGAGCGGCGTAATTCCAATCTGTCTTGCAGAAAGATTTAAGGATATTAAGATAGTCGGATTGGAATTGCAGGAGGGTCTTGTAAAGATAGCAAGAGAAAAGACCTCCCCTTTTTCCCCTCCTTCGCAAGGAGGGGAGAGGGGTG
>Ga0209343_10011200_pt1 | contig 10117 bp, 9 predicted proteins | sample RifCSPlowO2_02_FD_184026 | JGI IMG/M metagenome (GOLD analysis project Ga0209343, IMG submission 184026) | Groundwater microbial communities from Rifle, Colorado - Rifle CSP2_plank lowO2_0.2 (SPAdes) (version 2) | ecosystem: Environmental > Aquatic > Deep subsurface > Groundwater | place: Rifle...
GCGCAAGCGCCCGACGGGTCTCCCCCGGCGCTGCCGCCGGAATTGAAAAAGGTGCGCTCGGCCCTGGAGAAGTATCAAGACCCGGTGGTCGCAATCCACGATGGCTACCACTCCACGCTAGGATGCGTCGAGTATGCCGAGGGGGGGATGGGCATTCACTCCTCAACCTGCGTCTCATCGGACCCGTCCCGGATCCCATGCGCCCCCAGATCCTCTTGTACGAACCCGTAGGGAACAAGGTGCGCCTCGTGGGGGCAGAGTGGTTCATCCCGCTCGCAACGGGGGTAAAAGAGCGTCCGCACCTCTTTGGCGAGCCATTCGAGGGCCCCATGGAAGGGCACGAGCCCCTGCAGCCGGCCGGGTTGCACCATTACGACCTGCACGTGTGGCTGTTCAAGCCCAATCCGGCGGGAATGTTCAGCCATGTGAATCCCACCGTGAAGTGTAAGGACGTCGGCTACTCCTTCATGCTGCAGCCGCCCAAGTCCGTTCCACACCGTTAACCGCGAAAGTTTCGGCGACGTGGCCACGGCTGGGGGGTGCGGCTGCCACCTCCCGGCGGAGCCAAGCCAATAGAAGGTTGGAAAACGCCAATAGGAGGTGCCAATCGGAGGTTGGAAAACCCAGGTGGCGAACCCGGGCGGACGAGAACATCACGAACGGCCCTGGTGCCCGGGGGAAGACGCTTCCAGCAAAAGTAGCGGGGTTCCCCAGGGCCAAAGCGCGGGTCCGGGGGAGGCTTTCAAGGGCGCGAGGCCGTGTCAAGCGGCACGGCACCGGGCGGGCGGCTGGACAAGCCGGCCCCGGGCGTACGCGACCTCCGGGAACGGGAGGGCGGCAGACATCGTCTTGTTCGATGACGGCGATCACCTGCATCCGCCCGCCACAGCGCGGATAGACAAGCGGATCGGCCGCGTAGCTCTTCCGGATCAAGCGCGCCCAGGCCGGCCGGACCGCAACAGGGGGCCGCGTGGCCTCGGCCGACGGGGACGCCACCCAGCCCGCCATCGTAACCCGGATTAATCGTGAACTCGCTTCGTGCCTCTGGGCTGCCCCCTCACTCCGTCCCTCCCGCGGGAGTGGGGTGGGGTGAGGTGAGGCTTGCAGTAGTCGTGACTATCCCCTGGGCGTGGTGAGCACCCTGGTGGGCATACCGCTGAGAAAAGCGCGAATGTCCTCTACGGCATCGCCGAAAAAGATGCGATAGCCTTCCACCGTGACGTAGCCCAGGTGTGGTGTGATCACTGTGTTCTCCAGCCGGCGCAAGGGGTGATCGATAGGCAGTGGCTCTGTGTCATAGACGTCCAGAGCGGCACCAGCGATGGTACCCTGCTGCAATGCCTGGATCAACGCCTGCTCCTCCACCAGAGGACCGCGTGAGGTGTTGATCAGATATGCCGTGCGCTGCATCAAGCCCAGCTCACGTGCGCCTATGACACCCCCGGTGCGAGCGCTCAGCACCAGATGCAGTGTTACAATGTCGGACCGCGCGAGCAGCTCGTCCTTGCTGACGAGCCTGGCGCCATACTGCGCGGCGCGCTCGGCCGTCAGATTCTGGCTCCAGGCCAGGAGCGACATACCAAACGCTTTACCAACCGTTGCCACCTGCGAGCCCAAATTGCCCAGACCGATCACCCCCAGCACCTTGCAATTGAGTCCTTCCCCGGCACTGACCTGCCACTGCCCAGCCCGCGTTGCCCTGTCCTCCTGCGGGATGCGCCGCAGTAAGGCCAGGATGAGCCCCCAGGTCAGTTCCGCAGTAGGGTAGGGCAACCCTCTGGTGCCGCACACCGTGATGCCCAGGTCTCGGGCTGCCTCGACGTTGATTGAGGCGTTCCGCATGCCAGTAGTGATCAGCAACTTGAGTTGGGGGAGCTCTGCCAGGAGACGACTGGGAAAGGGTGTGCGTTCCCGCATGGCCACCACGATCTCGAAACCCCGGAGCCGCTGCGCCACGTCCTGCGGGTCTGCCAGGTGATCACGGAACACCTGCACCTGCACATCCGACGGCAAAACACTCCAGTCCGTCATCTTGAGGGCCACGTCTTGATAATCGTCCAACACCGCCACTCGTACCACGGTCGTCTCTCCATTTTTAAGGGTCTGCGCTTACTGGCGCTGCCACCTCAAGCCATACCTTACAGCCCGGACATCGTGCCACAAGTCCGCCGCGGGCGCCAGTCCTCAGGTGGGCTCATCCCCGCCTCCACGTCAACATCCCGTCCCACCCTTCCAACCTTACTACCCTCCTTACAACAACACAGCGTGCTTCAGTCAATGCCCTTCTTCCTTTCGGTTCAACTCACACCCGACACACCAGCGTCTGGTCGTCCATCGCTCCGTGGCCAATTTCCGGGTCGAGGTCGCGAACCCTGTTGATGGCGTCATGAACAAGGTATCGGGCACCGAAGAGGAGAAGAAAGTAGGAGGAAACAGGGGAATGTGGCTTCGCCACCCAACGCATTGGTCTCAAGGGGGTGACGCGGCCTGCCCGGTGGGCTCTCGACTAGATGGGCATATAGAAACGGCCCCAAGTCTAGGTTGGGGCCGCCCTATTCCCTCTTTGTCTACCGAGACGCCAGCATGTCGTAGTCGTAGGGGTAATGCGTCAGCACCTCATGGCCAGTTGCTGTGACAAACAGCATGTCCTCAGGTCGACTGCCCCCTATGCCCACCGCATACACCCCGGGCTCCAAGGCTAGCGCCATGTTTTCTTCCAGTATCGTATCGGAACCTGCAAATATGTAGGGCTCTTCGTGCAGCCCCAGACCAATGCCATGCCCGGTGAAGGGAATCGTCACCCGGTCCGCCATTCCCGCCTTCTCGGCCGCCTCGAAGGAAGCGCGCCAGACTTCCGAACCCCGCACCCCGGGACGAACCGCGGCGATGCCTGCCTCCAACATCGCCTGGCCAACGCGCAGCAACTTTCGCTGTTCGTCCGTTGGCTCTCCCACTACCGCCGTCCGGTTCATGTCGGAGGTATATCCCTGGTGCATGCAGCCCACGTCTATCTGTACGCAGTCGCCCTTCTCGATCCTTCGCATCGTGTTCAGCGGGGAAAGCCTCCAGGCATGCGGGCCCGAACGGATGGCCACGAAGTTCATCGCCTCCGCCCCCTCGGCGAACATGGCCTGTGTAGAGCGCCTCGCCACCTCCAGCTCCGTCACGCCCTCCTGCGATGCCTCTATCGCTGCGGCCATGCCCTTGCCCACCATGCGGGCCGACTCCCGGATCAGGTCGAGCTCCTCCGGGAACTTGATCGCCGTTACTCTGCTCATCATGGGCGAGGCGTCCACGATCTCGGCCTCACGCAGTCTCTCCTTCAACGGGACCATGAAGCCGTACTGGACGAAGTCGAACTCCAGGCCGATCCTACTCTTTGCCACTCCCAGATCGCTCAGGGTGCGCGCTACGATATCGATCTTCCCCTCCTGGCCAAGAGGGAACTCCACTACCTTCTCGGCCACGCACTCCTCCGCGAACCCCATGATATGACGGGGCAGCAGGAGCACGGGTCCTGCATCCAGCGTTAGCACCGCCGCATGCACAAACGGAAGGTATGTCCCAAGGTAGTAGCGCTGGTAGCCGGACACGTACCGAGTTCGGCCATTCTCGGAAAGCACAAGCGCCGCCATGCCCTCGCGACGCATGTGGTCTCGCACACGGGCCCACTTTCTCTCAAAGAAGTTGTCTGCTCTCATGTCGTTGTCCCTCCAGAGTCGCGAGAGCGCCGAACTCTTTGGCCCCGCGCTCCACTAGGAAGGTACCTTGACAGCTCATTCTCTCTGTTTTACACCACCTCCCGTTCTTCAAGGTCCCTAGCACCCGTGAAGGCTCACCAGGCGCGAGGGAATCACCTGCCCAGCAACGATCTGAGATGCGCCTGACTCCCTGCACTCGAAGGGCCAGTAGTAGGGTAGGAAGTAGGAGAGGAAGTTGAAAATAGCGCTCTACCCAGGAATGTTGTCTCGACCCAGTCTAATCAGGGGGTAGCCTAAAACAGAAGAGGCATCGGTTCCCGAACTGTGGGAGAGCTCCGACCCTTGAGGTCAATCATGGTGGCCTGCTGGGTGCGGCCGACGGATCAGGCGCCGTACTGCTGCTGCCCGGGGTGTCACGTCAGCACTCGGACGACTCTGGGCCCCCCCACCGAGCGCCGGGTGCGCGACCTCCCGTGGGGGGCCTGGCAGGTGTGGCTGGTCGTCGAGATCCAAACCGTGGCCTGTCGGCGGTGTAACCGGCGGCGGGAGCAGGTGCCCTCCTGGCGCCCTCCCGGCCTTCGAGGAGCTGGCGAAGCTGCTCCTGCGCCATCTGGACGGGATCCTCGCCTACTGCCACGTGAAGGTCCCCTTCGGCGATATCGAGGCCATCAACGGGAACATCCGCGCGGTCCTCCGTCGGGACCGGGACTACCGCGATCACGCATATCTGCTCCTCAAGGTGCAGCGCGCGACCGCAGACAGCCGACGACTGCGGGCCGCATGATTACTGGGCCGCTGCAACATTCCTGGTGAGAGCGGCATTATTTAGCAAATACAAGGGACGGAAGAAACGTGACAAGTATGGGAACATAGGTGATGATCAATAGAACCGCAACCATGATCGCTACAAAAGGCCACACGACCACCTCGGATATCGGGACCCGTGAAATGGAGCTAGCAATGTAAAGCTGAAGCCCCACAGGGGGTGTAATCGTTCCAATGAGAATTGTGATAATGATTACCAGGGCAAAATGTATGGGATCGTAACCCAGCTTCGATCCGAGAGGGAAAAGAACTGGAACAAAAATGAGCAATGCAGCGGTACCCTCCACGAAACAACCGACCACCAAGAGCATACAAATAATTAAGAAGTATGAGATGTCCGGATTGGTCGTTATGCTAGAAAGAACATCGTCGACCCCGCCCGTGAAATTCTCCCTCGCGAGAACCCAGCCAAAAATCGATGCGCACGCAATTATCAGCACGGGCACCGCGGTATTTATCGCTGCATTGCGCAGGATCTCCGGTATTTTTTTAATGGGGATTTCCTTGTAAACCACCACCCCAATGAAGAATGCATAGACAACCGCAACGACGCCTGCTTCGGTAGCCGTCGTCACGCCCGTGATAATCCCGCCGAGAATGATCACTGGTGCGAGGAGTGCTAAGGAGGCTCCTCTGGCTGCGGAGGCTATTTCCGACCAGCCCGCCTTTTCCCCTCTGGGCCAGCTGTACTTCCGAGCGTATACTACGTGGACAAGAAACATGAGCCCGAGGCCGATGCAAATACCGGGTATAAACCCTCCCAGAAACATGGCGCCCACTGACAAACCTGTAATGGAGCCATAGATGATCATGGCAATACTGGGAGGAATGATGGGCCCGATACAGGATGCCGCCGCCGTCAGTCCTGCGGTGAATGCAGGAGGGTACCCCTCTTCCTTCATCGCCGGGATCATCACACTCCCGATGGCGATGCAATCCGCAGTGGCAGAACCCGAGAATCCGGCCATGATCATATTGGTAACGACATTGACGTGAGCAAGGCTTCCGCGTAGATGCCTCAGGAGGGCAGTCGCAAATTGCACGAGCCTTCTGGTAATCCCACCGGCATTCATCAGCTCGCCGGCAAGTACAAAGAATGGGATCGCTAACAGGGGAAACGAATTCAGTGACATGAAGAGCCTTTGCGGGATCAACAGCAGCGAGGTACTTTCCAATTGATAAACAGTTAGAGCCGCTGCAATGCCCATGGCAAAAGCCACCGGCATCCCCAACAAAAGCAGCACGAGAAACGAGATCATCATATAGGTAATCAATGATATCACTCCTTAGTATTTTTGGTTTTTGAAGCGTACGGAAGCTGGAAATGCTGCTCAAGCGCGTAGCACGCTGGTTGGGTCCACACGAGTTTCCTCGATAATCCTGCTGTTCTTTCCGGCCAAAATGGATGGTAGGACAACCCGAAGAATATTGATGACCATGAAAAGCGCTCCCACTGGAACGGAGGCATAAACCCATCCCAGCCTGATCCAGCGAACGCTAAAGATCGGTTTGTATAAATTCTGTCCCACATATTGTAGTCCTAGCCAAAAAACGAAAAAGAGAAAAATCAGAATCATCAGGTACAATATCAGTGTCAAATATTTCCAATAGGGGTCGGGAATTTTTCTTGAAAACATATCAACCACTAGATGTCTGTTCATTAAAAAGGCTTGCGCCCCACCCAAATAGACAATCCAGATGAAGATATACTGAGCCATTTCTGCAGACCACATCATTGGGATCTTAAACAGGTACCGAAATACCACTTGGCCAGAAATGATAACGATCATTATCGAAAAAAGGACGGTAATGGTTAGCTCAATAGTATAGTCATAAACACCAAAGAATTTGTTCAAATAAAGCATTACCTTGTTATTACGAATCTGAGTATGACTCAATCCTCCCATCGGAGTTCCCCCAATCAAGGAATGGAATGGAGAGATCGACATCTCGGTCCAGCGAATTCTTACCCCGACCCGAAGCCCATTAAGCGCGGCTCCCGGAGAGCGGTCGGGATGGGCCGCCGCGGGGGATGCGTGAATCAAGGGCTATTCCAGTCGCCCCCTGATGAGCAGTGTAACCTCAAGGTCAAGACCTTCGTGGGCACGAGCGCCAGCGGGCTGCAAATCCGGGTCTGGACAGCCCTGATCGCGCTGCTGGTCCTGAAGTACCTCCTTCGGCTGGTCCTTGTCAAACCTGATCGTGCTTCAGTTCCAACCCTTCACCAACCGGGATCTCTGGCCGTGGGTGAATGACTCGTTCGCGGGGCCGCCCCGACCGGCGGCCCCGAGCAACTCCCTGGGTGGCGCCTAGCTTGGCCAGCAGACTGGGAGCGCTGAGCGAGGGGGATGCGTTTACCTCGCCCACGAGCTGGTGAAAACATCGGGCGTCCCGTGCTGAGTGCCAGGTCACCTGAGCGGCGGTCATCCTTCTCCGGTTTGTTCAGTCCTTCGGTGGGCGATGGCCGCGAGCCGGGAGCCATCGATGACGCAGATCGCGGCGAACAGGGCCTGGATCGGAGCCACGTCCAAGGCGTACCGCGCCGGGGTGGCCCGCAGGAGCCGGTGGGTGAACTGGGCGAACACAACACCGCCGCGAAGAAGGCCGGACGGAGGGTCTGGCAGCGCTGGAAGAACGCTTCGGGACTGGCCTGGACGTGGCGGAAGAGCGGCTCGGACCCTTCGAGGATCTCGTAGAGGGCCTGGTTCAGGGCTCGGGGGGCCCGGAGGATGACGGCGAGCCAGAACTGGACCAGGGCCTCCAGCGTCCACTGGCGCTGGCGCTCGGTGATCCGGACCGTGGCAAAGACCGTCGACAGAGAGCCGCCGTGATGTGGGTCCGCAACAGCTCCAGGACGCGAACGAGGTCGATCCGCACCGGTGCCGAGCGGCGTGGGGCCATAGTCCCTCCTTTCGCGAGAGGGTCTATGGGCCCTCAGTATAGCAAAATCCGGCAGTTCCACGCCGAGCAATTCGTTCCGCCACAGAAATTAACTTAGCGGCGCTTCGACTGATAGTCTTGAATTCTTTTTATGAAGTCGGTGGATTTATGGTCGATTGCCCATTTTTCGATAACCGGGCGCATGGCGGAATTGAATTTCGCTCTCTCTTCTTTTGAAAAGTCGTGAAATACCATCCCCTTTTCTTTCAAGGACTTGATCGCAGTTGCTTCAACTTGGACAACCCTTTGATTGGCGAAGGCCATGGCCTCTTTACCTGCTTGGATTACAATTTGCTGTACATCTTTTGGTAATCCCTGAAAAAATTTCTCGTTCATCACAAACACTTGGATGCCATAGCTGTGATCCGTTAAAAGCACGTATTTGGTCACCTCGTAAAATTTCATATCCACCAGCACGCTCAGCACCATGTCGAATCCATCAGCAAGACCCGCCTGGAAAGCAGTGTACACTTCCCCCATTGTAACGGGAACCGGTAGGGTATTTAATGCACGAAACGTGGCGATCCGGATCCCGTCCTCCGGGGAACGCATTCTTAAGCCTTCCATGTCCTTCAACGTTTTTACATCTTTTTTCGTGAATACCATATGCCGGCCAGCCAAATTGAGCCATCCAAGAATCCGGCCTCCCTTCTTTAGGAGCTTTTCAGCCATTTCCTGGCCGATCGGCGAGTCGTTCAGCATTTTAGTGGTTTCTTCAAAACCTACAAAAAGACCGGGTAGACTGTCGACCCCGAACCCATCGATTGAATCCATCAAAAATGAAGGGGAGAAGGTGGTCGCATTCAGCGTCCCCATCAAAACCCCTTCCATTGCTTCTACTTCTTGCCCAAGCTGGGCGCCGGGATAAACTTCTACCTTAACACGACCGTTACTTCTCTTTTCAACCAGCTCCTTAAACTTCTCCAAAAGCTGGTGAAAAATGCCCCCCATAGGCTGATGGGTACTCACTTTTATGGTAATTTTCTTTTCTTGTGCAAGCGCCGGAATCGAAACGACACCGATAACCAAGGTGATGACCAGTACCGTTTGGATGAATCTAAAATACTTTGACACTTTCATTGTAGCCCCTCCTTGATTTCGTTCGTATTCATAGTTCTTACCAGCTTGCCACCGACTTGACAGCCTGCGATCGTGTCGTTTTATTAGAGATTCAGCTTATGAGGATCGATTTAGTATCAATTATCATGTATCGTGATGTTTCTTGTCAATAGATGAAATGAGATTGGGAAAATTATCTTTTTGATGGGTATGACCACTACTGTCCGGTTAAAGATCGAATAATTTCAACTGGTTACATGGTTCGAGAGCTTCGTTTTGCACGCGCATCCCGATGGTCTCCTTCCTTGTCTCGGACTGTGGCTTTCGCAGCACCATAACAACGACCTGTAACCGCCACCAAGGACTGGCGGCTGCCTCTCCGGGTTCACCCGATCACGAAGATTTTGCTCGTGTCGAACCCATTCGAAAGGAGTTCGACGCCGCGCGGGGTGATCAGCAATTGATCCTGGATCTGGTACTGTCGGAGGATATGTGGTTCGATACAGATCACCATGCCCGCCTCCAGCACACCGGTATCAGCCTGAACGATCATCGGTTCCTCATGCACCTCGATCCCGATGTTGTGTCCGAGTAGTCGCAGATCCGGCGACAACCTCCGCGTTTCGAGCGCACGGAGGTAGAACTTAAAGACGTCACAGGCGCGCACCCCGGGCTGGATGTAGTCGAAAACCGCCAGCTCGATCTCACGCAGCGTCTTGTAGATCGCCTGCTGCTGTGGCGAAGGTTCACCCACAACGGCAACGCGCGAGAGATTGGCGCCCCTCCCGTCAAATACGGCGACATAGTCGGTGCGGATGATGTCGCCGGGAACAAGTGGCTTGTGGGAGGCGGGTCGGTGGATGACCATCGCGCGCTCGCCACTCAGCAGGCCGCCGAGAATCTCGCCGCATCCCCTGGCTAGAAGCGCCTCGTGCATCGCAGCATGAAGATCGATCTCGGTTACCCCGGGGCGCGCCGATGAAAACACCGTCAGAAAGGCGCGGTCCAGCTGCGCGCAGGCTCGCCTGGCAAGCTCGATCTCAGCGGGTGTCTTGGCCGCGCGCACGGAGTCGAGGAGAGGGCCGGCCTCCACAAAACGTGTTTCACGGTGCCCCGCGGTGAACTCTTCCCAGTAGGTTGCTCCTACGGCGCGGCGCTCGATGCCGATACGCTTCCCCCGTAGCCCCATGTCATTGAGGACCTCCGCTAGCCTCTCATACGGCGTCTGCACGTATTCGGGGTAGGATTCCACGCGAGGGATCCAGCTATGCTCCACGGTGACGTCGCGCTCCAGTTCCGGTACGACGAGCGCGGGCTCGCTCCCCCGCGGCCAGACAACGAAGTGCACGCGGGGACCGTCAGCCCGGCGTTGCGCCCAGTCCGCCCAGGCCATCGGTGCATTAGAGAGATAGATAACGCTCTTCTTGTTCACCGCCACGACGGCGTCGAGTCCCTCTACATCCATCTTCTGACGAAGCAAGGCGAGGTTTCTCGTCTCCGGCCCCGGCATTTCGCTCTGCCTCCTTGTAGGAAGTTGGAAAACCCGGGGTGGCGAACCCGGGCGGATGAAAACACCACGAACGGTCCTGGCG
>Ga0209343_10011203_pt1 | contig 10116 bp, 15 predicted proteins | sample RifCSPlowO2_02_FD_184026 | JGI IMG/M metagenome (GOLD analysis project Ga0209343, IMG submission 184026) | Groundwater microbial communities from Rifle, Colorado - Rifle CSP2_plank lowO2_0.2 (SPAdes) (version 2) | ecosystem: Environmental > Aquatic > Deep subsurface > Groundwater | place...
GTGGCCTGGAGCATCAGCAAGCGCTGGCCGTCCGCCACGCCGCTCCTGGGATCAAGGACTTTATTGAGCGATAAAACTTCCCGAGGGCAACTCACTAATGAGTTGTCCCCGCCTTTTGACAGCCAGCTTGAGCAGGAAGATGTCGAAACTCCCGGCGCTGGTCAGGTTCCCGCCCCCAAAGTCCACCGTGCCGCTGAAATAGCCTGTAACCACTACGTTGCCGCTGCTGTCCACCGCCACCTCATTGCCATTGTAATCGCTGGTGCTGCCGAAGCGCTTGGACCATAGATGGGATGGAACGGGGGTCTGGCCGTGCGCCCAGTAGGGCAGCATGGCTGGAGCCAAACCCAGAACCAGCCACATCCAAGAGAAAACGCGTATCCGACGCAAGTTTAAGGCAGTACCCATCACGTATTCCTCCGGTCCCTGTTGTTCCGGCCTTTCCTTCAGACCGCGGAATAATTAGGGTTGGTGCACGGTGACCAGCACACTATACAAAAATCCGGCTAGCCGCTCTCCGGTTCAAGGACTGGATGGAGCAGGCCGTTCGGCTCGGGCGACAATGCCTGCCGCAGGCGTATGATGCGCTCCGGGTCGCGGGCGAAGTGCTCGGGCAGAAGCTTCAAGGCGACCTCGCGCTCGAGCTTGCTGTCGCGCGCGTGATAGACGTCCCCCATGCCGCCCGAGCCGATGTGGCTCAGGACTTCATACTGGTTCAGCCAGGTGCCGGGAGCGAGCGGCACGATTTAACTCCGCCGAATGCGATCCGCGTTTGACGATAAGTGCAAGGGTAGATTACACAAGGTTGTGCGCCAAATCAATTGTCATCCAATTGACATCCTGGCCCCTTCTCGGTTCCTTGACGGGCGCGGGAAGCAAGGCTAGAATACAGTAGTATCTTGAATGTGTTCAGGATAACGCTTGCGGGGCGCAGGCCAACAGCATCCAGGTAGCGAATTTGTGTTCGAGAATTTAAGCGAGAAGTTCCAGCGCGTCTTTAAGACTCTTCGCGGCGAGGCCAAGCTGACCGAAGAGAACATGGCCGAAGTCTTGCGCGAAATCCGCCTGGCGCTTCTGGAGGCCGACGTCCATTTCCAGGTGGTCAAGCAGCTCCTGGAAAACGTCCGGACGAAGTGCCAGGGGCAGGAAGTCTGGACCAGCTTTTCCCCGGCCCAGCAGGTGGTGAAGATCGTTCGGGATGAATTATTGGAGTTGCTGGGGGGGACCACGGCCCGGCTCAAGTTTGCGCCGCGTCCGCCGTCGGTTTTCTTCCTCACCGGGTTGCAAGGCTCGGGCAAGACCACCACGGCGGGCAAGCTGGCCCGCTGGTTGCAGCGAGGCGGGCACCACCCCTTGCTCGTATCCGTGGACGTCTATCGTCCGGCGGCTCGGGAGCAGTTGGCGGTCGTGGCCCGCGAGGTGGGAACCCCGGTCTTTGCAGGGCAGTCCGACGCCCGGCCCGTGGACCTGGCTCTGGCGGCCCGCGCGGAGGCCCGCAACAAAGGATGCGACGTGCTGCTCGTGGACACGGCGGGCCGGCTCCACATTGACGAGGAGCTGATGGCCGAGCTGGTGGAATTGCGGGACCGGATGGAACCCACCGAGATTCTCTTCGTCGCCGACGCCATGACCGGCCAGGACGCCGTGCGCAGCGCCGAGGAATTCCACCGCCGCTTGAACACCACCGGAGTCGTGCTGACCAAGCTCGACGGCGACGCGCGCGGCGGGGCCGCTCTCTCGATCCGGTCCGTGACCGGCCAGCCCATCAAGTTTGTCGGCACCGGCGAAAAGTACGACAACCTGGAACTGTTCCATCCCGACCGCATGACGTCGCGGATTCTCGGCATGGGCGACGTGCTGACGCTGATCGAGAAAGCCGAGGAAGTCATTGACCGCCAAAAGGCCGAAGACTTGGAGCGGAACTTCCGGATGGACCGCTTCAGCCTGGAAGATTTCCGCGAGCAAATCCGGCAGGCGCGCCGGATGGGGCCGTTGAGCCAGGTCCTGGCGCTGCTGCCGTCGGTGGGGCCTTTCCGGAACGTTCCCAAGCACGACGTGGACGACAAGGCGCTCGTCCGCGTCGAAGCGATCTTGAATTCGATGACCGCCAAGGAAAGAGTTCGCCCGGAGATCTTGAACGGGAGCCGCCGCCGCCGGATCGCCAAGGGAAGCGCAACCACCGTGCAGGAAGTGAACCAGCTTCTCAAGCAGTACGATCAGATGCGACGGATGATGCGCAGCATGAGCGGCAGGATGGGGAAGAAAGCGTTGAGCCAGTTCGCGGCTTCCGCTCCGGGAGCGTAGTGGAGTTGAGCAAGACATTGGAACGCGACGGTCACGGCGAGAAGAACCCCGTGGCCGCGGAAAATTTCACCGCTGGAGGTGTTCGTTGTTGATGATCCGCTTGGCCCGCACAGGAGCCAAGAAACAGCCTCATTACCGCGTCGTGGTCATTGAAAAAGACCGCGCGCGCGACGGCCGGTTCGTGGAGATTGTGGGACACTATAATCCCCGGACGAACCCGGCAGAAATTGTGCTCAAACGGGAGAGAATCGAGTATTGGCTGCGCCACGGCGCCCAGCCCTCGGACACAGTCCGCAGTTTTCTCCGCCCGCAAAAGGAGGCACCGAAGAGCCCGCAAGAACAGGTAGCGTAAGATCAAAACGAGTTTTCGACAGAGCTCTCCCGGCCTGGGAAACCCCAGGACCGAAGATTGCGTTCGTCATCATTTTTGGCATCAGCGATAGCCCGGCGATTCGTGCAGTTGTCCTGGAGGAGGCGCTTATGAAGGAACTGATCGAAATGATTGCGAAGGCTCTCGTGGACAGTCCGGATCAAGTGGTCGTGCACGCGATTGAAGGCGAACAAAGCACAGTTCTGGAATTGAGAGTGGCGCAGAGCGACCTCGGCAAAGTCATCGGCAAGCAAGGCCGCACGGCCCGGGCCATCCGCACGATTCTGGGGGCCTCCGGCATGAAGCTCCGGCGGCGGTTCACCCTGGAAATCCTGGAATAAAGTGCCCGCGCCCGAGATGCCGCGCCCGGCGTCGGATTCCCTGACGATCGGCAGGATCCTGAAGTCTCACGGCAACCGCGGAGAGGTCGCGGCGGAAATCCTCACCGACTTCCCGGACCGCTTCCAGGCGGGGAACGAACTCTGGCTCTCTGACGGGAGCGCCTCGCAACCAAGGGTCCTGGAAGGGAGTTGGTTCCACAAGGGCCGTGTGATCCTGAAATTTCGTGGATGCGATTCGATCACGGCCGCCGAGGCTCTGGCGGGATTCTGGATCGAGATTCCGCGCGCAGAACGCCGCCCGCTCCCGCCGGGCATCGTTTATCTTTCCGACCTCATCGGCTGCGTCGTGCGGGAGAACGGACAAACCGTGGGCACCGTGGAAGCCATCGAAGAAACGGGAGCGACTCCCGTGCTGAACGTCCGCACAACCGAGGGCGAGTTGCTCATCCCCTTCGCCGCGGAGATTTGCCAAACAGTGGACGTGGAGAAACAGGAAATCCAGGTGCGGCTCCCGGAAGGATTGCAAGAACTCAACCGGACCACGCCGCGCGCAGAGAAGCAGAAAAGGGCCGGAGGGTCCCGCCGGCGTCGGAACGCATGACGCTGGGCATCGTCACGATATTCCCCGAGTTCTTCGCCGGACCGTTTCAACACGGCATCCTGCGGCGATCCCAGGAGGCCGGGCTGCTGAAGATCGAAGTCCATGATCTGCGCCGCTTCACCACGGATCGCCACCGCACGGTGGATGACCGCCCCTTCGGCGGGGAAGAAGGAATGGTCCTCAAGCCGGAGCCGATCTTTGAAGCGGTTGAGCGCCTCCGCGAACAGGGCCGCCCGCGCGCGCGGGTGATTTTGCTATCCGCCCAAGGAAGGCTCTTCCGCCAGCCGTTGGCGTCGGAGCTGGCCCGGGAGGAATCCTTATTACTCCTCTGCGGCCGCTACGAAGGAGTGGACGAGCGCGTAGCGGAACATCTGGCGGATGAGGAGATTTCGATTGGCGATTACGTCCTGAGCGGAGGCGAGCTGGCGGCGGCCGTGGTAGCCGATGCGGTCGCACGGCTGCTGCCGGGGGCGCTCGGCAACGTGGCCTCCGCTGTGCGGGAATCATTTAGCGGGCCGCCGGGCGAAGAGCAAGTCGGCCTGCTCGACTGTCCCCATTACACCCGCCCCGCGACGTTCCGGGACATGGCGGTTCCGGATGTGCTGCTCTCGGGCGACCACCAGCGCATCGCGCAGTGGAGACGACGGAAGGCTTTGGAGAAAACCTGGAGGAATCGCCCGGAACTGCTCTCCCGTGCTATTCTGGACGATCAGCAGAAGGAGTGGCTGGCGGAAATCCAAGGACGGAAGACATTATGAACTCATTAGAAAAACTTGTCCGAAAGACACCTCGCAAGGAAATTGCAACCTTTCATCCGGGCGACACCGTGCGCGTCCATGTCAAGATCAAGGAAGGCGACAAGGAACGCATTCAGCCGTTTGAGGGGACCGTGATCGCGCGCAAGCATGAAGGCCTGAATGCAACGTTCACGGTTCGGAAGATCAGCTTCGGCCAGGGAGTGGAACGGATTTTCCCGGTCCATTCGCCTGTGATTGACCGCGTGGACCTGGTGCGCCGGGGAAGCGTCCGTCGCTCGAAGCTCTATTACCTGCGCGCGCTGCGCGGCAAAGCAGCTCGCATCCGCGAACAGACCTGATCTCGGGACGCCTGGCGGTCCGGGGAATCTGTCCCGGAAACGGACGTGGGGGTTCCGGTCCTCTCATCCGAAGTGGAAACGCGACCCAGTTGCGGCACACGGTATGAGCGCCAGGCGTGGCGGGCCGGGCATCGCCGGGTGGCCGGAGTGGACGAGGTGGGGCGGGGCGCGTTGTTCGGGCCCGTCCTGGCAGGCGCCGTGATTCTCAACCCGGCCGACCGCATCCGCGGTCTCCAAGACAGCAAGCGGTTATCTTCGCAGCAACGAGAAACATTGGCGGCCGAGATTCGCCGTCGCGCGCTGGCCTGGGCGCTCGGGAGCGTGGACGCCGCCGAGATTGACCGGATCAATATCTATCAGGCCTCGCGCCTCGCCATGCGCAAGGCGGTTCTGGAACTGGACCTTTCGCCGGACCTGCTGCTGGTGGATGCCCTGCGGCTCGATCTCCCCATTCCCCAAGTTTCCATCATCCACGGAGACGCGCTCAGCATTTCCATCGCCGCCGCGTCCATACTCGCCAAGGTGGAGAGGGACGCCTTAATGCGGGAGTGGGACGGGCGATTCCCGCAATACGAGTTGGCGCGCAACAAAGGATATCCCACGCCGGCGCACCGCGCGAAATTGCAGGAGCACGGGCCGACGCCGCTCCACCGGCGCTCGTATGCTCCCGTGGCCGCAGCGGCCGCGCTCCATTCGCTTGCCTCCGGCGGACTCCTCCTTCCCTTCCCGGAAGGCGAGGAGCAGCGCCAAGAATCTCTCGCGGACGCTCTTCCGCGCCGGAGCAAGTCCCCTATTTTTTCTGATAGTAATTCGCGTTGATCTCCGTAAAGTGTTTCCACTTGTCCGGAAGATCGTCCAGGGCAAAGATTGCAGAAACCGGACAGACGGGAACGCACGCCCCGCAGTCAATGCATTCAACCGGGTCAATGTAGAGCTGTTCGGCCGTCTCGAATTCTGATTCGTCTTTCTTCGGATGAATGCAGTCCACGGGGCAAGCATCCACGCAAGCTGAGTCTTTCGTGCCAATGCACGGTTCGGCGATTATGTAGGCCATCCTTTTCGTTCTCCCTCATCCACGGCAAGTCGCAGGAAATCAAACGCCGGCGCTCCGGCAAGCCAGACTGGTTTTTCTCGTATCCCTGCAACCGATCCGCAGAGAAGCCCGACAGCGATCAGTCGAGGATCGCCGGAGAACAGTTCACAGAAGAAACCAAGTCCAGCCGTCTTTTATAGCACGGAAGAGAACGCCGCGCAAAACACTTTTGGAGCGAAGAGAAGCCAGGGGAAAAACACCGGATGGGCAGAGAATACAGAAAGGCGCTCAGGAGGAAACAGTCGGGGATGTTCCCAGAGCCGACCCCGGACAGATCATCTCGCCGGCCAAATGCTTCGCCCGGCCGGACAACGGCACCACCGACATGGATTGCTCCAGGGTAGCCCGGGAATTCTTCACCAGCAGCAAAGCGCAAAATAACATGACATAGGAAACTCGATCTTCTTGTCGCATCAGATCCTCACCGGGGGACTGTGAACTGTGTAGCACATCGCTTTCTCGTGCTCCTTATCTTCTGTTCCGCTTCCAATTTATCCTGGCTGGGGAAGGCGGGCAATAGAACTTCCGATTCAAATTCCAGTAGGACTGCCGTACCCTCTGGGGTACGACCCCAAGAGCCAGGAAAAAGTGTCCGAAGAAGGGGAATCCGAGCGGGATCGTGCAGGCTTAAATGGTGCTGCAAGCGGCGCGCTGGGCCTTGCGAGATAGCAGGCAGGAAGCAGGCACCCGTGCAAAGCGCAAGCAAAATCTTGGCGCGCAGGCGCATCTGGCGGTACATTTCCCGCCGCTGCACTTGCGAATTTCCAGAGAGAATCATAGAATAAACACCTTCTGCGGGCTGACATGAGTGAATTTGGCTCCAAGCTGAGACGCCGGATCTGGCTGCCCTTTCTGCTCCTGACGGGAGTGGCGGTCGCCGCTGGGGTCTGTTTCACCTTCTTCCTTCCTCTCACTCCCGCGTTTTTCTGGTCCTACACGGCCCTGCTGGTTCTACTGGCCTTGGGGATGGCCGCCGTCGTATCGCAGCGCCTCGTCGCCAGCCTCCAAAGTCTGGCCAAATTGACCGAACAGGCAGCTCCTGGAAGCCTCGAACGCGCGGCCCAGCATCCCGACGAAATCGGCGCTCTGGCGCAGACCATCACCGAGATCACCACGGAAATGCGCGCCAAAGAGCAGACCTGGATGGGGGACCTGGAGAAACGCAACCGGGCCGTGCAGGAGTTGTCCCGCACCTTGCAGGAACAGGCAACCAGTTTTGAAACCGCGCTAAACGCCGTGGACTGGCCCGTCTGCCTGTTTGAAGCCAACGGCAACGTCCTCCAGGTCAATCAGAGCTTCTGCCGGTTTCTGGGAGTTTCGGCGGAGAGCCTGAAGACCATGGGCCTGCTACGCGTCGTGGCGGAGTTGCGCCGGCTGGTTGCCAGTCCGGAGGAGCTGACCAGGGCGGCGGAGGCCATTTTCCGGAAGCCTTCGGCCCCGAGCGACACGCTGTTCCCTTTTAAGGACCGCACCGGCAGTTTGCGCCTTTATTGCGTGCCGATCTTCGGCGAGATCAGCAGCCTGATCGGGATTATCGTCTCGGCGGGAGAAGGCGCGGACGCCACGGCGGTGGACCGCCTGAAAGGCGAATTTATCTCGACGGTTTCGCATGAACTGCGCACGCCGCTGACCGCCATCAAAGGGGCCGTCGGACTGATCCTGGGAGGCGCGGGGGGGCCGGTCCCCGGCGCCATCCGCGACCTGCTCGAGATTGCCAGCAATAACACCGACCGCCTCATTCAGTTGGTCAACGATATCCTGGAAATCTTCCGCATGGAGACAGGCCGCTTGAAGTTGCAGCCGGCGCCGGTCGCCATTGATGAATTAGTCAACACGTCCCGGGAAAAAGCCCAAAAGGAAGCCTCCGCCGCAAAAATCCGATTGGAAACGCGGGTGTCGCCGGGAGTCCCGCCGGCGCTCGCCGATACCGAACAGGTCGAGATCGTCCTCGAAAAACTGATTTCCAACGCGATCAAGTTTTCCAGACCGGGGGGCGTCGTGCGGATCGGCGCCGAGTCCATGCCGGACAATCCCAAGTTCCTGCTCCTGTGGGTTCAGGATTTCGGAAGAGGGATTCCAGCGGAGGCGCAGGGGCGGATTTTCGAGAAATTCGAGCAAGCCGATAGCGTCATGACGCGCCAGCACCAGGGGCCCGGCCTGGGTCTCTCGATTTGCCGGGGGATTGTGGAAGGACACGGCGGCCGGATATGGGTCAAAAGCGAACTCGACAAGGGGAGCACCTTCTATGTAAGTTTGCCGGTAGCCCATTCCCTGCCGCGCAAGCCGGCAGTTGCGGCGGCTCCGCCATCCGGCCGCGTCGCCAAAGCCCATCACCTGGTCATGGTCGTGGACGATGACCCGGATACCCGCAGCGTGATCTCACGAATGCTGCAATCGGAGGGGCACTTTGTGGTCGAGGTGGGCCATGGCAGCCAAGTGGCCGATTTGGCGCTCCGCCATCGTCCGGAGATCATCACGCTGGACATGATCATGCCCGGCGTGGACGGCATCGAGGTCCTGCGGCGGCTGAAGGCCGACGAGAAAACGCGCACCATCCCCGTGATTTGCATCTCGATTTCCGAGGATTTGGCTCCGCAGGCCCTGCAACTGGGCGCAGCGCGCTTCATCCGCAAGCCTCTGGAACCGGCGACTCTCCTACAGGTCATCCACCAGGTCTGTAGTGCTGCAGCCGGTTCGGCGGGCTGAGACCAAGGCCAGCGCGGGAGGAAACGGCATGGAGATTCACAAGATTTTGCTGGCCGAAGACGAGGAGGACATTCGCAAAGTCGCGCAGATCAGCCTCCAGTTTCGCGGGGGCTGGGAAGTCGTCTTGGCAACCAACGGAGAAGAGTGCCTGGCGAAGGCCGCCAGCGACTCTCCGGACTTGATTCTGCTCGACTGCATGATGCCGAAGCTCGATGGCTACGAAACCTGCCGCCGGCTAAAGGCAGACCCTTCCCTGCGGCATATTCCTGTGATTTTCCTGACCGCGAAAGCCCAGGAAATCGAAGTGAAAAAGGGCCTTTCTCTGGGGGCGGTGGGATACTTGATCAAACCATTCAATCCCATGAGCTTGGCGGCTGAGATTAAACAGATTCTCGAAGAGCAGGACGAACGCGCATAATGGAACCGCAAGCAGGGAGCCAAGCCAGGAATATGCCCAGTACATCTACGGACCCGTTGAGCCGGCCGGAGAATATCCTGGATTATTCGCTGCACGGAATCCTCGTCACGGATTCGGACTGGCGAATCCGCTACGCGAACGGAACCCTCCTGCGGGCCGTGGGCTGTTCGGCGGAGAATCTGCTGGGGGAACATCTGCTCCTGGCCGCCAACAAAATCCCCCGCCAAGATTCGGGGAGTGAACTGCTGCATTATCTGGTGCGCCTCACTGCCTCGCCGCCCGAGCGGACCGAGTCCAAGATCGTGCCGTTGAAGCTCCCGGAAAAGAAATTTCTCCACGTCCATGTGACGCCGTTCTGCCCGCCTGGATCGTCTCCGGGGTATCTGCTCACGTTTACGGACGCCACCCTGGAAGGGGAAGTGGACGAGATGAAGAGCGACTTCATCTCGGTGGCCTCTCACGAGATGCGCACCCCGATGACGTCCATCAAGGGCTCCATCGAGCTCCTGCTCGGCGGGTACGCCGGAGACTTGCCGGCCGAAGCCACCGAGTTGTTGGGCATCTGCCTCACGGCGGTGGACCGGCTGATCCGCTTGATCAACGACCTCCTGGACATCTCCAAGATCGAATCCGGAAAAATGGAACTGCACCTGGCGCGGCTGAACGTGACTGACTGCGTCCGGAAGTCCATGCGGAGCTTGCGGTCGCTGGCCGAGGCCAACAAGGTCTCCATTGACGCCGTGCAGGACGAGCCGGTTCCGGAGGTGATGGGAGACCGGGACCGATTGGAACAGGTCATCACCAATCTGCTTTCGAACGCATTGAAATATTCTCCCCCGGAAAAGACGGTCCGAATCCGTGTCACCGCCGTGAATAACGTGGTCCGGGTTGCCGTCAGCGACCAGGGTCAGGGCATCCCCGGCGATCAGCTCCAGAGGGTCTTTGACCGGTTCCAGCAGTTGGCGGGAGCCAAGAAAGGGACCGGCCTGGGCCTCACGATCGCCCGCGCCCTGGTCGAACAACACCACGGCCGCATTGGGGTGGAAAGCGAACTGGGCCGTGGCACGAGCTTCTACTTTGAACTGCCCACCATCAGCGGCGATTAGGAAGTCCTTTCCAATCGAGAGAACCGAGGCGACTAAACCGGTTTCAGGGTTGGTGTAGAGTACGTGGGGACGTCAGGGCAC